>Ga0099822_1007984_pt1 | contig 13588 bp, 9 predicted proteins | sample CowpeawhiteBW_FD_76839 | JGI IMG/M metagenome (GOLD analysis project Ga0099822, IMG submission 76839) | Root nodule microbial communities of legume samples collected from California USA - Cow pea white BW | ecosystem: Host-associated > Plants > Roots > Nodule | place: USA: California | collected... | reverse complement strand
GGAAAATGTCTTTTGAACCTAGAACTGAAATTGAATGCCTAATGGAGCTTGTATCTAGGGATAGAACATGATTCATTAGTAATCTTAAGACTCTTGAACTTAATGCATGATTTCACTTGTTGAAGATTCGAGGAATTGAAATTTTATGAGTTATCATAGACTCAAAGTCGTTAGGAATAGGATTTGAGCCTTCTTGTGAGTTGATTTTGACTTGAAATTGGAATTGAGATGTTTGTGAATGCATGAGAATAAAGTGAATGAAATCTAGTCTTGACAATTGTATATAATCTATGTTAATTTCTGTTGCACACCAACTGTTTGATAAAATACCAAAAAGAGTTTCTTTGTGTTTTGTGAGCTTTGTTGTCTATTTGAGTTGTGAATTGTGAGATTTGTCATGTGTTGCACAAGTCCATGTGGAGAGAACAATATATTTATTACTTTCTACGTGCGACCGATGTACTTGTCGTTTTTCATCTAACACTAAGACTCTTCAAGAGGAGGTGACTCGTCAAAACTAGAAGATTGTTGGTCTCAAGGCCGATGTCATCCGATTGGACAAGGATAATGCCGCTCTTGTAGTTGGTGGGTTGGTCGCCTTTGCTGTAAGTTTTGAGAAGGTTAAGAGGCAGGCCACCCTTTTCACACTTGGCTTGGCTTTAGAGTAGTTCGATATCCATAAGGACATGTTGAAAACACCCTTGTTGGTAAGGAGAGGAGTGTCGAGGATGGAGTCGGGGAGCAAGTTGAAGTTGAGGCTAGAGGGGAAGTCGACCTTGCTGTTGCTAAGGCCGATGTCTAGGTTGTTGGGGTCGATGATCAAGTTGTTGAGGCTGATGACTAGGCCTCTTTTTTAGATAGTCTTTTATCTTTGTTCAGACTTTGATAACTCTGTTGTAGTGAAACCTTTATTTAATGCATTATTATGTTTGTTAATACATGTTGCACATTGGATATTTTTTGCCTTTGCCTTGTCGCTTAGATAGCTTGATGCCTCGTTTGTAGGACATTTGATTAAGATTACTCGTTCAAGTAACTTGGTGCCTCAATAAGAAGTCTTTTAATTTGATGTTACTAGTTCAAGTAACTCAGTGCATCTCTAGGAGGGCTTTGAATTTCATGTTACTAGTTTAAGTGACTCGATGCCTCACTAGGAGGGCTTTTAATTTCATGTTACTAGTTTAAGTGACTTAGTTCCTTGCTAGGAGAGCTTTTAATTTAACGTTACTAGTTCAATTAACTCGGTGCCTCCTTAAGACGACTTTTAATTTAATGTTACTAGTTTAAGTAACTCAATACTAAGAGGGTTTTTAGTTGTTACTAGTTTAAGTAACTCAGTATCTCGCTTGGAGGACTTTTATTTAACATTACTAGTTCAAGTAACTTGGTGTCTCACCTAGACGACTTTTATTTAACGTTACTAGTTTAAGTAACTCGGTGCCTCACGAGGAGAGATTTTATTTTTATGTTAATATTTTAAGGAACTCGATTCCTCGTCTAGAGGGCTTTTATTTAACGTTACTAGTTTAAGTAACTCGATGCCTCTCTTGGAGGGCTTTTTGATCAACATTAGATAAGAAAGAATGCAAATATGAATGGAAAAGAGGACTTTTATTAGAAAGTAAAGTGTGCCTTGTTAAATCCTTGCTTGACAAATCCCAACTTAGGGACAAATTTTGGGCGAAGGAAAAAGAGTACACATCCTGAATTGTTTAACTATAATACATCATTAACATTTTGGGGACGAGCTTTCCTCTGAGCTCCTTTAGTTTGTAAGCGCCATTCTTGCCTTTAGTTTTGTTTTTGTTGGCATTGTTGAACATTCTCCAGACCATGTCTCCTTTCTTGAAGGATCTCTCTCAAACTTGAGTATTATAGTGTGTACTGCATATTGCTTTGTTGTTGCCTCTCTTATGCAGGCTTCTTCTTGGACCTCATGTTTGTGGTCCAGCTCAGCTTTGAGATTTTCTGCGTTATGTACTTTGTCAAAGTGTTGTCGACGGTAGGAAGCCTCGTCAAGCGTTACTGGTATCATGGCATCAGTGCCATAGGCTAGCTGGAACAATGTTTCCTTTGTTGATGATTGTGCGGTGTAGTGGTAACACTAGTTGTATAAGAGTGTGTTTTTCTTGAGGGACATTAGTTGTATTTATAAGATTTTAGGACCAGAAATCCAAATGATAAAACTGGTAATATGATATCGAATAATATTAATAAAATAAAGACTTATCTTAATTAAATAATATTAATAATAATGTGATAACATACCTCATGTATCATATATTTAATAATATATGATATTAAATAATATATTTGTCATAATTATTATTAATATAAAAATATTTGTTTGTATGAGCGTATCTTAGAATATGTTATTTGCATAATAGATCTCGTTGAACCTTACTATTGGCCACATAGTACAATTACTATACATTTTTGAAAAATATATACTATTTTATTTTTAAAATTGAATATTAGATAATTATTAATTAACATTTTTAATTAAATTTCATAATTTCGTTCATAACTTAAAAAATTGTTAATTTTGTTTTTTGTTTTTATTAGATTTATTAAATTAACCTAAGTGAAATGTTACATTTTAATATTTTCCCAGAATTTTGCGAGTCCTGTTGGCTCGTTAAAAGTTAAAGCATAACATAGTCCCAAGCTCACAGACGTTGAGAAAGACAACAACATTGGAACCCTTCTCTGTCGTTAACCTTTCTCCCCTTTCTTCTCCATCGTGAACCTGATGACAGTGGTGGACGTGGCCGGTTCACCATAACACAAAACTTTGAGGTAACCTTTTTCTCTCTTCACCTGCTTGTTCATGTTTTAAATTTTGTTCGATATAAATTAAATGAATATAACATAGCCGTGCTCCAAACTGCAGAAAAACCTTAGGCATATTCTTCGTAACTGAGAGATACCTTTTTTAATGAACAATTAATCTAACTGATGCTCTGTAGCTGAAAATTGATATAGAAAATGAAAAACGCCGTTCACAATAATGCAATTTTAACATGCTCTACTGTTTTCGTTCGCCGTTTAATACGCTGTGTTTGTTTTAGATTAAACAATTATTAGGAACCAATTTCCCAATTGTTATTATCATTTCTTCATTTGTTCAATATCTTGTATTTGCTTCTTCTTCATAGTCAAAATTAGCATTCTTATGCTTACTTTCGACTAAAATTTTCTATATTTCAATGTTATTCGTGCTTCTACTTTAATTGGCCTTCACTATAGCCAAAAATTGTATAAGATGCAAGCTCCAATATTTAAAGCACCGGACAGTTCCTCGACCTAGTCAATGAGTGACCTTGGTAGATTTTTTTAACAGTGCTCCATAGTAACATCAGTTAAAGCTAGACTTTTGTAATGCTAGCTTTCTTCATTTTTTCCTTTTGTGTCTGAAAAATTGTTTTCTTTGTCTACTTTATATTTATAAATGGCCGCACACATGTATATATATTATTTTTAGTGAACTCTGAAATAAGATTTTGCTTCAGTTTTCTTTTTCAATGCATTGAATATTTTAGGTGTCCTTTGGTTTTGTTTTAGATTGAGTTTTTTTTTTTTTTTTTTCTAGTGTAGTTTGAGCTTGTAGGTCACGTGCTTGATAAAATATCTAGCACGATTCTGCTTTTTCTGGTGATGAAATTCGTGTTTATTTTGGTTAATTCAGTGATTCTTGAAACTAAGTTTAAGGTTTCTAATTTCTCTCAATATGAGGTGATATAAGGCAATTTTGATCATCGACAGATTTTGAAACTGTATCATGAATAGGGGAAGATCTTTAGAGGATCTTTCCATCTAATATGTTAAATTATATTCCATCTAATATGTTAAAAAATACAGAAAGGTAATGAAAGGGAATCCCTTGTACCAAACCCGATTGCAAACGTCGCATAAATGCACTCTTAAATTCCTCCCAATTGAGTTCCTGACTCTATTCTTCCCACCACTCATACCAAATCAGCGCCTTATCCTCCAATGTGATTACCACAGTGTCAAGCTTTTCTTCCTTGTCCACCATGTTCAATTTGCAATATTGTTTAGCGCGGTCAATCGATCCATGGCTGTTGTCACCACGAAATATGGGTATCTTGAGCTTACATCCCCCAAAATCTCATGACGAATCACACCTAGTGCTTCATGTGGTGGAACTCGAGCTGTCTTCACTCTCAACTTCACCATCTACAGCATCGTTCACATTTCATTCCGGTGCAAACATTGTCTGTGAGGTCTGCCACTGCAAGACCTGTTGTGAGAGATGATCAAGTTTTTTCAATTCAATGAGCTGCTGTTCAAGGCCATCAATGCGCTTCTCCATCGCATTTCACATAAGTACCATCACTCCCAGAATCGAGTGTTCTGATACCAATTGATAGGTATCCAAAAATATACAAAAGTAATGAAAGGGAATCCCTTGTATTATTTCAACAAAAAAACAAAGTAACAAAGACAACGTTAGTCCTATTGCCAAATCCCAGCCCAAAATCAGTTTTCTCCCACCCAAAACCAGCCTCCCCAAGCGATCACGTAATACTACCCTTATACTCCCTATTCTCTCTCTGAAACATAAAAGATTCTCTACATTCCTTCCCCCTAACAAGTAGGCAATTCTGTTATCAGGAAAATCAGTGTGCGTGTGCTTGTGGTCCCCATGAAATGGGTTTCCACTTCTTCCTCTCATAAGCATTTTGAATCTTCCTAATATGTCCTTCCAATTCTTTGTCCGTATCAGTTATGGTGAAACTTGCTTAGTGTTTTGTTCCATTACTAACTGTGTGTCATGCTTAATGGTTTTCGCTTGAGCTTTACCAGTTAAACATAATGAAATCCCATTCCAAGTCCTGAATGTGCAATCCTTTAAAAATATTATTTTGTAAGTAATCTCATTCAGCATCCAACTACGGTACATTTATCATTGCAAATTAATCAAAGAATAAGTAAATAAAGGATGAAGTAGCAAATTAAATGAGAGAGAAATCTATTTTTGCTTCTTATAATTGAGCTATATAATTGCATAAACGTACAGGGATTGCTTTCTGAAGATTTTAATCATTCCTTGATTATTATATTTGTTTTGAGGTACCATAAATGTTATCCGTTTTATGTGCAGATCTCTGTATGTTAGAGTGTAGACTGACAAATGGAGGCACTGAAATCATGTTATGGGGATGGATCTTCTGATTCAGATTCTGAATCTGTACCGTCAGCTCCAACTTCTCCGCCCTCAGCAGTGTTCACATCTTTGCCACCACCTCCTATCTCTCTCCTTGACCCGTCAACATTTCTTGGTATTCTAAGTTTTAGATGATTTTATTTACATTACTAGAAGGAAAAAAGAGAATGAAGCCTTTATCTTAATGGATATGTTTAGGTGATCCATTAGGAAATAACAAGAATCACAAATTTTACCAACCTCAAAATGTTAGTTGATTTTACAATTTTTTTTCTGAATTCATAAAATTTTATTTCTTATGTTGGAAGTGTTATTGTAACCAAATTCATTTCTTATTATGTGCTGGTATGCTATGTTTCTTTTGTACAACTGTTCATGGTTTTTATGGTAAATGGCCTTTAGATCTGCAGATAGGTCAGGCAACAAGGGTTAGAAGCTTCCCTCATGTTGATGGTAACTATGCCTTGCATATCTACATACCAAGTAAGATAATTATGATCTTTAGAAGAATTTGTCTGTGTAAACAAACCGTTCTATGTTTTCCATGTGATGGTTTTGCTGTTGCAGTGATTTTTATGAATTTACTCCGTATTGATCTGTCTATGTACATTAGGATGCCCCACATTTAGATTTAAATTGCACTTAGGCCTATTACTTACTTTCTAAGAGTAACATCCAACTTAAACAATGGAGAGATTAGGTATTCATTCCCATGAGAAACGTCAAAGTCTAAAAAGAAATGAAGGTAGAAGTGTGTGTTAGGAGAGAGTTGTTAACAATGGATAGTGTTATCTCATGAGTTTTAGCACTCTGACCCACTTCCAAACAATTGCACCGCAAAATATTTTTTCTTGAGTGCTTTTCTAATCTGGCACATTGTCCATATTTCACTTAGCAAGGATGTGTTGTTGAGCAAATCTTTGAGAAGCTTACTTCCTAGTCCAATATCACTCGAAGGCAAAAGTTTGTTGACCAATTCCTCAAAAATCATCTTAACTTCTATCTCTTTTGCTTAGGTTGTTACTTTCATCTTTTCCTCCTTCCAAAAGGATTCTTCAATCCTCATATGTAACCTTTACTTAATTTCAATGCTACTAACTGCTTTCAAGATTTAAATGAATTTTTGGAATAAGCATGGCCCTGAACAGAAAACAATCACTAAAACTTTTGAAAAATAAATCACAATTAAATTCAAAATTGATCTATTATAAATTTCTCCGAGACCTTATCCCCAAGCAATAGGTAAATTCTAACTAAGAGCAAATATAGAGGGAGAAAATGTAACCTACAAGAATCATAAGGACAATTAAACTATTAACTACCATCATACTTTGCTCTCGTGTGTCCTCTAAAGACTCTGACAGATAGGTTGAATGAGTGGTAGCACACATAAACCCTAATTTCATCCTTCTATGTGTTTTCTGAATGTTTAATACATAAGGTCAAAATTTGGGTCAGGCCTACTAACATTATTTAATCGAAACCCTATTACAGAGAACCCTCCTATCTTATTCTTTTACATGTTACTACAACTCCTCTCTTATTCTTTTACACTACAGTAAAATATTGTTCAAAACATCTCCTCTCTTATTCTTTTCACTTTGGCCTTAGTTACTACAACCAACAGCCACAAATGTCGCCACTGGTTGCCACTGCCCACCACCACCGCCCGCCACCACTGTCAACTCTATTTTTTTTTTTTGTATTTTCTTCTCTGCTTTCACTATAATTATTTTTTAAAAGTTATACTTTCCGCTATAACCCGATATGGTTTTGGTTATAACTTTATAAAGGATTTTTGGATTGCCAATATTTTCTATTATCCAATATCGATAACATTGTCTTCATCACCCAACATCACCCCACTTCTTCAACATCTCCCCATGCTCCATCATCCAAACTCTTCCCCAGTGCATTCATCTTCCACCTCCAATTTTCCAGCACCTCTAGTTCACCCAACAGAGGCCCACAATCACAAAATCAATCGAACCCACAATCACAAAAACAATCAACACAAGAACCCACAATGACAAAAACAATCAACATAGGAACCCACACGCACTACTTATCACCACTCATGCAAAGAAAATAGTGCCACCATCTCCACCCATTTTCATTTTCGGTACTTCATCCAATCACTAACATCACCACTCTATACACATCTCAATCTTCACCAACACAAAAAATAACCCACAGAACCACATAACACTTTCAATAGTCTTCCATGCTATTCTCTCCTCTTCTCCATTCACCAATCCCATTCCAACACTGAACAAGGCTCATTCCCAACAAGCAATCAATTCAAAGAAAATAAAAAATATATTCAAGGTAACACCTCCTCTCACCCATCTCTGTATTTTGCTTCCCATTTCTATGTGTTTGTTCAACAAAGTACTCACCTTGAACAAAGAAATAAGGTCTAAAAGAGAAAGGGTTGGTGGAGGAGACCAGTGGCAGTTGTGGCATCACGGTGGTAACCAGCGGCGTCCCTGAATTGCACAAACCCATTTTGGGTTTGTGCTAGTGCTTCGGTGGTGGCATTCGACCGACGATGACAACAGTTTCCCAATTTGAAGAATGGATGAGAAGAAGCAATACTCGAGTGGAGGAAAATGATTGTCGTGTTGGCAGAGCGGCTTCTGGTCGTGGTTGTCATCACGAGCGAGGCTTCTGGTGACGACTAGCATCGCCGCCAGTGGATGAAGGGTGGCCAGCTGCTAGGGGAAGGGTAGCCAATGTGTTTGAATGGGGAAGGGTTTGGGCCTGGGTCACATGTAATTAAAAATGCGATACGTGTCCAAAAATAGAGGGGTGACATGGTGCCCCGTATGCTACGTAAAAAAAATTAACATCGTTAGGTATTAAGGACTGAATCCATGCATTTCTTAAGGACGGGGATCTAACATGATCAAACTTTGAAATAGGGACTAAAACCAAAATTGCATTATAGTTTAGGGACCAAAACATAGTTAACCCTATTTTTTTCATAGGGCTCTTCCTTGTCCTTCCTTGTTAATCTTCTAGTTGTTTCTTTTGCGAGTTACTCTATTATTATTTTCTTCGTTTGTGCGGTAGAGGATCCCAATGAAATTGTTTGAGCAATTACACTATAGTCTATGTATGAACTTTTTGCCCTTGAACTCTAGAAGTTTCATGCCGTAGGAATCAGATCACCTGCAAGAGTTAGTTGTGAAAAGTGATATTAATATTGAACAGGGCATTCTAAGTTTCACTTATGATTTGAAGTTACTTTATTCAAAAGGTTTTTTCCCTCCTAATCTTTAGATCGTGCTCAAGCAGTACATGCAAGGATATTTTATATTTTCTTGTTCCCTTACCAGTACGTCGTTGATTTCTTTCCTCATATATCTCTAATAGACTTCACCATGCCAGTAAATTTGTTCAAAAGTTTTTCATGATAAGTTATACAAGGTGCAGTTTTTTTGTACAGTTAACATTTCATCTCCATCGAAGAAAGAACTATCTGCTTTCTTGAGAAAAGTTTCATCTCGGGAACCAAATCTTAATGCTGTTGATGTTGATGTCCCTTTAAACGTCCTCTGCCAAAATGATGAGAAGCTCGAACAAGTGGCCTTAGGAAGAGAATTTCATATAAGTTTGGGAAGAACTGTTCCAATACGAGTGCACCAGATTGACTCAGTGGTCTCAATGCTGAAACAGAAGCTTCAAATTCAGCGCCAGTCAGTTTTATTTCTTCTATTTTTCACTTGTGAAAATGGGACATTATTTTTGTTTCCACATGTTTTCCTTATTTTTTTCCATTTAAGTAGGTTTTGGATAGACTTTAACAAGTGGGAGGTTTTTGTTAATGATGATCACACTCGCACCTTTATCTCAGTAGAAGTTGTTCAAGGAGGGTTGATAGAGGTATCATTTCTAGCCTTACTTTTCTTTTTTCGCATGCCCCTGTTACTTGTGTTATTCTTAATCATATTCAAGTTGGGGTTATGCATTGCATTTGTCGCTTAAATGTGTGTTGATAGTGGCTTAATACTTGTATCTTGGTTGGTTGACTATAAAGCTGCTGATTTAAAACATATTAATGCTCTCTTGGTAACGGAAATCATTTTATTCGTAGTAGAACTTTGGGAAGTTTGGAAAATTGCATTTGAAACTGAATTAAACCATTAGAGTGACATGTGAAACGGAATTAAATAAAGATTGAATTGTAAATTTTCAAAAGTCTCGTACATTCTTTTGGTCTTGCATGGAAAATCACACAGAATTGGAAAAAAAGACTAGAGATAAGATGAGAGAACATCTGGAAAGTAGAGTTAATATCTGAAAAGACTGCTATTTTCTCACTGTTTAATCTTAAGGCCAATTCATTCTCGCCCTCTAGTTTATCAATTAATGTGAAATGTGCTTTTTCTTTCCAATTAATTGCAGATTACAAAGCAAATTGAAGCAGTCAATACAGTTTACAGACTTCATAATCTTCCTGAGTTTTACAAGGTTAGTAATTTTATTGAGTAATACTGCCACCACAACCACTGCATCATAACTACTGTCTTATCCCTGTTTTTCTTCTAGTATTTGAACTTGAACTACTCATTACAGGATCCTCGTCCGCACATATCCTTAGCATGGGCACTGGGTGACATTTCCCATTCACTGAAGAAAGTTGTCGACGAGGAAATGAAGTTCGCTGTGGGAAAATCTTTCGAGAAGAGTATTTTTAGCTGTAAATTCAAAGGTATTGAATGTAAGATTGGCAAGAAAGCATATGCAATATGCAAAATTCCTGATGGACAGTAATTATACGTGCATTCTAAAGAAAGAGCATGCGATTTCCTGAAATATTGAGGTGCATGGAATTCTTATATAAAATGATGGGTTTTCTTGCTTTGGGGACAACTTGATCATAAATATTTACGAGGGAGATGTAAATGTGACTTCGTTATTTTATACCTTACTAGTTGTAGACCAGACCCAATGCTTGTACGAGTTCACCAAAGCTGTGTAGAGATTACTTCGTGAAATATTATTATTAATAATATAAACACACAGGCGTGATGATTGTCCACATGTCTTCTATTGCATTGTTGTATTTGTTTTATCAAATAAAATAATAAAAAATATTGTTTGAAAAGAAAAAAAAGTAAGACTAACTGTTTAGGTTTTTCTTTTGGCACACCCCTAATTTCCAGTTGCACCCTTATAATTTTGAAAATACTTTATTTTATTTAATTCCATAATAGGATTTTTGAAAGAACATTTTCAAAATAGGATTTTCGGAATTAACCTTTTGAAACACATAAAATGAGTTTTTTAGAACAATTTTCAAAAACACGTTTTTCAGAACATGTGATATTTTCTGGAAAAGGTTTTCTTAAAATAAGCATTCAGAATACATAAAATGTGTTTTAGAGTGAGCTTTATTTTGCAATGTGTTCCCTCTCCCTTCCTCTGCAGTGAAGAACAGGGTTACAATGACAATAGACGATGATGATGACAGCAGCGATAGCAATGACAACAACTGTGGGATGAGATGTAGTGAAGGAGGATATTTTAGTCCATCTCTATAATATGCATGTATAAGAAGAAATAATGGCGACGACGCAAGAAGAAAAAGTCATTGAACTGCTGTTTAAGAAATATATAAGGCTCACTTACATTTCTGCCTTCATTTTAAAGGGTTGTCCTAAATGAGTTGGGCCTAGGGCTGGCCCAAAAGGGACCAAGGACCCTAAACTGCCCTAACCCTACTCATTCTTCTCACTTTCAGAAAACAGTCTTCCATTTCCTTAGAGTTGCGGTCGTTCCTCTGCTAGGGTTTGATCTCTGCTAATGTCAAGTTTGCTCAAGCTTGTTCTACTTCACGTAAGTTGACCTCTAGCCCTTATACTTTTTTCTTCCACTCTATTTCTCGTGGGCCGACAAAGATTCACGAGTTTAAATTTGTTTTCTGTCTGGTCAGTATTTCCAGCTCTTAAATTTGCTCTTGGAGCTGCTCCGGTTATGGGCTTAGTGTTGAAGTAGTTTGCTAGCTCTTTTCAGGTAAGGGAAGCTAAAGCCTTTTGTATATTCCGTGAAATCTACTTGTTTTTTCGTTTGTTTCATATTGAATGGACTATGTGTGAATGTGAGCTGCTGGAATGCCTTATTGAATTGTTTGGGTGCATTTGTTGGACTGTTGCACGAGAGAACAATGGTGAGCATTGGTTTTCTCGCCCAAGCGAGTACGTCTCGCCTAGGCGAGACTAATGGAGGTTCGCCCAAGTTTCCTACTCGAGTTGTCGCTTAAGCGACGAGTCTCCGTTTTGAGCGAGGTGCAGTCTCGCTCAGGCGAGGAGGGCTCACCTAAGCGAGACATCGTAGGAAGCCACTGTTCCCCTTTTCGAGTTCTCGCCTAGGAGAAAGGAGCTCGCCTGAGCGAGAGACCCTCTCGCCTAAGCGAGACCTTTCTGCCTGAGCGAGGAGTTGGGCGAGAGTGTGTATTGTTTTGTGTTCTTCTTTGTCCTTGTATGTTTGCCACATGTTTGGGTGAATTAATATGTTCAAAGTATGGAATGAGTAAGGTGCATGTATGGGATTGATTCATGGATTAAAAATAATGAGTTTGGTATGGAATATGGATGAGGGTTGATTATAAAGTTTGGCATGAGATTGGTATACATGATAAGTACCTATTTGGTTGGTGAAACATGATTTGTATGTGGTTAGGACGTAATTTCATGATAGTTTCGTGGTGGTGCCTCATTGGTTAGGGTGTAATTCCATGAGCCTCTAGGTGAGACCTCATGGTGGTGCCTCAATTAGTCTGGACGTAATTCCATGACCCCTATTAGTGGGAGTTCATGGTGGTGCCCCATCTATATAATTTAGTAAGGATTCAAGGTAAGGTTGCATCCTGACACTCTAAAGAGTCAGTTAGTCTCACATAGAGTGTACTGACTCTAGTGGTGAGAGTAGTAGGAGGCCTGGAACTCATTAAGGGCTAACCATGTGTGTGGGGGATGAGACATTGTAACAATTAGCTCGGTAGAGCAGGGAAGTCCACCACAAGTGCAAGCATCCGCTGAATCCGACTAATTATATGTATCCGGATGAGTCGTGTTTGAGTCTTAGTGTATTGTTTGAAAATTCATAACATTATTGGTTGACATGCATCTTAGACTATGAAATTGTATGTAACTGTATGATAAATTGTTTTCTACTCTAGCTTACCATTTTGTTTGTTGTATGTTTTGTTGTGTGGTTTTCTCTTTTTTTGATGATCATCAACTTGTTGATGTGAGCAGATGTGAGAACTTCCCGTGATCATTAGGGTGATAGAGGTTCCGCTGCATAGTCTGTTTGGACTGCATTTCCGTTTATTTGGGCTTTTCTCTAGGGCTATGGCCCATGTAGTGTCTTGCTTCTGGGTTATATTTTAAATTACTATTGACCCTTTTCTTCGCTTGTCTATTGGCATCATGGTGTGTCCTAGTTCAATTATGTTTTCGTTGGATAAGTATAAGGAGTAGCGGCTTTACTCTAAGACCTTGTTTCTATTACTATTTTGTGTAATGTTTCATTTAATTATATTATATTTTAAATGGGACGTTACAAAAGACACCTATGTAGGTTGCCTTTAATAATGCAAATAATAAACAATTTTGTAAAAAACACAAAAATGTAATATATGATTTGGATATTGTTTAGAAAAATGAAATGAGTAGTGTGTACTTTATTTATTATTGATATAAATTATTATCTTTTTCCTTTTATTATTATTAGGTGTGAAAAACACATGATTTTGTTTTATGTGTACATTTTTTCACAATAATAAAACATACTTATGTTTAAAAATTATTTATTAAAAAAACTTATAGAAAATTGAATCTTTTATTAATTTTAAAAATATTATAATTATATAATAAAAGCACATGTAATTTTTCTTCTTCTTCACAATAACTAGTATTTGTTGTGGGTAGTTCTTTTATATATAAATGAATTAGTAAAGTTCATTTTATAAGAATAAAAATAGTAGGAAATGTATAAAAAAATCACATTATTAATTATTTATTGATATTATTAAATAAGGAAAGTCAAATAAAGGAACAGCAATGGACAAATAAAATTTTATAAAGGGAAACTAGCATGAAGAGATAATGGAGACCGACAAGTTCAAGATATTGTTAATGATTGAGGAACACACTTCGATGCACAAGGCTAGATATTTGTATCCTTCTAAACATTATTTTATTTCGTCTATTAAATAACATCGCATATAGTTAAAATTGTTTATGGGTAGGATTAGTGTATGATTAGTGTCTAATCCAATAATTTAGTGTATAAGACCAATTCTCAATTTTCATCTTTTTTATCAAAACCACCTCATCATGATTCGTACATGTACCTCCCGAGACCATGCAGGTGCATTCGTATATT
>Ga0099822_1007971_pt1 | contig 13599 bp, 6 predicted proteins | sample CowpeawhiteBW_FD_76839 | JGI IMG/M metagenome (GOLD analysis project Ga0099822, IMG submission 76839) | Root nodule microbial communities of legume samples collected from California USA - Cow pea white BW | ecosystem: Host-associated > Plants > Roots > Nodule | place: USA: California | collected... | reverse complement strand
AAAGCTTGTAAAAGTAATGATCAATTTTTAAAAATTTAATAAATTATTATATTTAAAGGGTAAAATTTGTATTTTTAAATGTGGACACACAAAGAGGAATCCCCTTTATATATTGTTATAGATAAGAAACAATAAAATTTGTCTATATAATAATTATTAATAATAAAATAAATTATTAATAATAATTTTAAATAATATAATTATTATAAAATTAATAACACTAATTTAATATAATTTAAATTTTTTAATTTTTTTAAATTTATCAAATAATAGATTTTAAATTTTAATATTTTGTCTAATCTAAAAATTAGTTCATATATTTATAAGATTATTTTAGTAATTTTTAATTTTTATCTATTATAACTTTTTATTTTCTCTATCATATCACTCAAATAATTCACTAACTCTCATAAAATTTATTTTTAAATCTAATCACTTCATTCTCTAAATCCACTCAAGAAAACACATATATTTATCCACCCAAATTCACACGATCTTCACACTCTCTCTATCTATCAAATTCACCGACACAAGTGAACACCCTAAAAGAAACAGACCTCACCACTCACACAGAAAAATAAAAAAAGATTCACACACCATACCAAAAAAATTACCACCAAGAGTCTCATTCGGAGCTTCTGGATTCACTTTTTGGCTTTTGGGATTCTACGGGGCTAGCACGAGGTTGGGCACACTCTCCTTCTCCCATAATTCTCTCACCTTCACCTCACGGTCTTCTGGTTCTCGCACCAGCATTTGTTCTGGACTTCGTCGAACAGAGCGTCCAATTTCGCTCAGAGAGTCACCACCGTTTAAGCCCACGGCCAAACCCCTCGCCTTCGTCCACCACAGACTCGGTCACACCACGCTCACTGAAACGACTTGACATTGTGAGCCGCCACGAGATTGTGCGCTTAACTCCACTTGCATCCCGTTCCTCTCTATTCTCTATATCGGTATCTTTGAGGTATTTTACTTTCCTCGTTCCTCTATTTTTCCGATTTGGATTTCACATTAAATGCTAATTGGGGTTTGTTTCGGGTCATAAACTGTTGGAACCAAATTGAATTGATGAGGCTATGGTTTCGTTTGGGATTGATGATTGAAATTCTGACGTTGAAGAAATTGTATAACCTAACCTCTGTTTGGATTTAATTTGATGTTGTTTATGGTTTAAATGCATTGAGCATCCCGTTGGTTTTTTTGTATTTGGTTTGAACATGAATTTTGATGGATGTAGTTTCCAAGTTTCTGGTATGCGGAAACCTGGGTTTCTAAATTAGGATTGGTGCATGTTGGCTTTGATAAATATAAGAGAATGGGTTGTTGTGGTAAACTTTTTATCGTTGAGTGTATGTGTACGGTCGGGTTTCAATTTGATGTTCACGATCTGGTTAATTGGTTTGTGATTGAGTAAGAATTTACTGATTGTAATTGGTTTGTTGTTAATGAAATTTTGGGCTTGAGTTTTGACGCAAACCCTTTGGTATTGGAAGTGGGAATTCCTGAATCACTTTGTCGTGGTGAATTTGAAAAGAAAAAAAACGTGTAAGAGTATTGTTGTCTTGGATTGATTGACTGATTATTGTGGGAAGCATTGAATTTATGGGTTTACTTTACGAATATTAATGCTATTTTTACTGGAGTGGAGAAAGTAGTTGCTACTATTGTTCCGTCATATATACTATTGCATAGTATTTGGTTTTCTTATTTTGCACGATGAGTTTTATGGGTTTATTTGTGGATTTCGGAATTCATGGTTGAGTGTGTTTAAAGTTGACAAAATGCTTTGGTGTAAAGTTGAAGCAGAAACAGGAAAAGTAGAATCTGAAGCATTGGGGTTTTTGAATTTATTAGTGTTAACCTTTTTTTTTAGTGAATTCTTTGACGTCTTATTTAATTTGTTTGGAACTGTTTAATACTTATTTGAAGATGAACAGGATTTGTTTGGAACATCCTAGTCTATGACCCGAAACACTCGATTTGATCCAGACAAATAAAGACAAATAAAATGTATTTTTAAAAATTAAAAATAGAAAAAAGTAATAATAGATAAAAAAAATGGTTGAAATAAAGTTTATAAAAAGAAAATTTAAAAGAAAATTAATTTATAAGTTAATTAATAATTAAAAACAATAATAACAAAAAGATAATCATTTAGAGTCCATATTCTTGATCCATTTTTTATTAATAAAAAAATTAATAATAAAAACTCAATCTATTCTAATTGTACACTACTTTTTTCCTATTCTTACCCATTTTCTTTCAAAGAATCTAACTCCTATCTACTAATCCCACACCCTTTTTTCTATTACTCATATTCATAAACCCTCATCCACTCTTGAAATGCCACGTGGCACTTCAAAAAAACCCTCAGCCTCGTACAAACCTCACACACCACAACGCAGCACCCACTCACCTAACATCCACTAAACTCACACATACATCTCACTCACGCACACACACGAGGCATCTCACTCTCCAAAATCCTCACGCACACCACTCACGCCAGTCAAACACTATTCACTCAATCACACACCTCACGCACCTAAACATCGAAGACACGAACCACTCAGTCACCACATCACTTACGCACCTAATGCACACACCAATTTGGGGATTTTGGTTTGACTCACCAGCACTCACCACAAATTCAGGACCCATGCCTCATCTTTGAGGGAGGAACGCATCACGCACACGACGGTTCTCACCAACACAACACATCTGCTTCTTCTCCACGAAACCCTCACAAACATAGGGAGAGGCCTCCATTCACCCCCAATCTTCAAACATTGCAATCCATTGTCGAGGTCACACTCATCGATTGGAGGCGCTGAACTTTCTATCTGGCAAGCTTCAATCACCACGGTCACCGACGTCCATTGTTGAATAATTAATTTCATGGTAATGCATTTGGTTTGGGCTGGATGAATGTAATATTTTTGGATTGCTTTGTTCTTACTTTGATTCATTATTTGATGCTTGAAAAGTTACTTGGGCAAGTAAGCGAGTTGGGATTGTGGGGTTATAATGTTTCTGGATTTGGATTTGGATTGATGAGTTAGAGTCAGTACTGCCTATGGGATGTATTGAGGAAAGGGCCGTGAAAAAGTGCTGGATGAATTGCATTGGTATAGATTTAATTCCATAATTGATTTGTTTGAGCAGTTTCGTTAATTGGTAATTTGGGCCAATGCTTTTTGCTGTTTTCATTAATTGTTTTCAGTTTATAGTTGTGATTTGAATCTGAATTTCTGGTGTTGAACGAATGGTAATTTATGTGTTCGTTTTAGCATATTCTTGGGTTGGGATTGATTTAAGTTGCTGGTTCAAATGCACCGAGTGTTTGTGTTTTAGTTCACGATTAAATGTGATTTTGTATGGGTTTGATTTCTTTATTGATGAATGTTTTAGAAAAAATCTATGAATGAAGTTATGAATTCTCCTGGTGTTATGATAGTGTAAGCTGATTATCCGTGGATCTTGGACTGTAATGATTTGAAATCATATAATATTCAGATTGGATTTTAATGCTTAGTTTGATTTTGTTTGGATTTAGAGCTGTTTTTTTTGTGATAAAGGGCTTTGCACAAGGTTTTGTTTTGTTATATCTTTATATCATTTGGGTTTACTTTAAAATCAATTTAGGTTTAGGCCATCAGTAGGTTTTCTCTTTTTATTCGCAAAGCCAATTCAGGCCCATTTCAATCTATAAGCATAATTACATTAACATGACCCAATTTCCTTTATTAATAAATAAAAATGAAAACAAAGCTAGTTTCACATGTTTTCTTAAATAAATTTTGGATATCTATAGGTTTTAAAACAAAAGCATGAGTACTCAACCGCATCAGCCTTGTACTTTCAATGCCTTCCGTTTTTTTTCATAAATAATTAAAATATGTTTTTAAAAAGTATGAGTACTCTTTTAAAAGGTATGAGTACTCAAGCGATCATCTGCAACCGGTCTAGCATTTAATTCCTTTCATTTTTTTATAAATAATTAAAATACCTTTTTAAAAGGTATGAGTACTTGAGCCATCAACTTAGTACTTAATGTATTTCTTTTTAGTCAATAATCAAAATGGTTTTTAAAAAAGCATGAGTACTCGATTGATCGTCTGCTTCGGTCTAGTATTTAATGTCTTTCGTTTTGAAGATGTCTGTCTGATGGCTGCTTTGGCAGGGAGTCAATGGATACCGAATTTGAAACAATTGAGGCGAGAATAACATCTATGCTTCCGCAACTCCAATCTGAGTGTGGCATTCTACAGAGAATAGTGTACAAAAATAAGAACCAGCACCGACGCTCTTCCTATTTCCAGCGTCTTTTGAAGGTTCACTGCATGTTATGTTTTACAGTTTTTCCAGTCAACATTCAATATGTAATTGCATAATGTTTCACAAATATCATGAAAGTTTTTTTTTCTTTGTAATATACTTTTTTTAAAAAATGATTGCATCTGTGGGGAAAATTGTATTTACATCTCTTGGGGTTTTGTTTGTTTTGTATTGAAATTTGTAGGTGAGAAGGGATTTAAGACTTCTGCAATCAGCAAACTTGGAGGAGCTTGTAACATCATGCCTCCATGTTATCAAAGGAGATAAACCAAGACAGAAAATTATTCTTTTAGAGAGGTAGCTCTATATTATTAACAATTATTTTGCTTGGTGTTTTCCAAATCATGTTCAAAGAATTAATTTAGCTATACAATTGTGATAATGGCAAGGAAGTATGATTGGATGTTTAAAATATGTTGTATTTATATTTTTATTGTGATGATATTTCAGGAAATTAGTCTCTGGTGCTTAGCACTTTGTCATGAGGATTCTTTGTTTATAAGATGTTGAATTTTGTTTGCCTTTTCCTTATGTGCAAGGCAAAGAAAAAGGAAATGGAAAACTTTGAAATTCTCATTTACATGATCTCATAAAAATAGAAAATGACTATTTTTAAACCGTTATATAGACCTGCTTGCTGTACACATATGGTTAAATGTGTGAATGTGGATCATGCAGCGGTATTCTTCTTACATATGATGATATTATAATTTATAACTCCTGTCTTGTTGATGATGATAGTTTTTGACATACTGTTCTTTAACAGCTTAAAAAGAAGAAAATGTGATGGTGAAAAAAAGCACAATTTTATGGAGCGATTGGTAGGAGCTGCACGCTTATTAGCTGAGGTGAAATTGCTGATCAATAATATTGTTGCTCTAAATTCTAAATATTTTCCTTATTTAGTACTCTAAGATCAACGTATATATACTGTGGTAGGTCATTAGCTGTCCTCTTCCCATGTATACAATGCAATGCAGTATAATTATAATGAGGATTTGGTACAAATTGTATGATTCTAATTGAAATAATTTTGTCAATTCATCTTAATAGAGTTAACCTGGGGTTGTTTATATTTATGAAATCTGCTCTCTTATTTCAATTTATGTTTTGTTTTCTTATGCAGATGGTTGAACCAATATTGAAGGCTGCTTCGTATCCATATATTTTAATGCTTGGCTCATTTATTCTACAATTTTATAAATTGGCCATACTATGATCACGACATGATGCTAATATTTTTTCTTATTTCTTATTACGGGTACTAGTTAGTTGGTTCTTGGTGTTACCAAATGATAGATGTGATTAACATGCTCCACAATAGGATTGTGGTATTCTTTTTTCATTATCTTTTCCCCCATTTAACTACAATCCTATCTGTAAACATAAGAAGCTTACTTGCATATACTGATTCTATACACCAACTTAATGCTGGATTTTATCTTTTGTGTTCTGTCTTTTTTGTTTCTTTTTTTATGCTGATATTTTTCCCACTGTGTTTGTTGATTGATCTAGATTTTCATTGAAACATGGACTTCTCTATTCGTACTTGCCATGTTGATTTCATCTCCACTTCCCTTCAACAGTCCCATATTATGTTGTTTTTGAAGTTTTACATTTCTGATTTTGTTTGGTTATGGTTATCTAATGTGATATTTTGGTATTTTATTTTATCCATGAATCATCATTCTGCTCTATACTTTGGAGAAGTAGAATACACACACCCTTGAAAGTTTTTATCACCATTAATGTCAGTAGCACTAGAAGCCCTTTAATATTCTTTTTTATCATTTTATGAGAATCTGTTAAAATTGCAAAATAAAAGCTCTTTCCTTGACAATTTCATAGTGAGATATCTGTATTGTTTGCACAATCCTTTTTTACGGGATTTTCTCTGACAATCATGGCTTTGCTTGCACGTCTTCGAGTCTTGGTTCAACAAGTAAGATTTCCAAGTTTATATATTGAATCTTGACTATATCATTTATTAAGTTTCAATTTAGATAATGTAAGCTAATTCAGAGGTACTTTTCAAATTAGCTGGAAAGTAAAAGACATTATCAGATTGATTATAGATACTGTAAAACGTAAATTATACTTCACTGTGATCATGCATTTATTGTATAGCATTATTGATCGAATTGACTTGAACTCTTTTATCCTCCTTGCACAGATATTACTTGATGTTGTTTCATTGTTCAACATGGTTTCTTCTCTCTCTATAACCAAACAGTCAACGAAAATAACTCTTAATGGAATTGAGGTTAGTTTGTTCCTCTAAGTTTTCCACATATGAATGTGAAATGATAGGCTGATATGTTTTCTTCTCCCTTATTGATATATCCTATGACGCAGGTTTTTAGAGATTTCTATCCTGTTAATGATGATTTTGTTACATTAGATTGTGTTTGGGAATCAGACAAGTTTATATTACACGAGAGGACGCATAAAAGGAAAAATGAAACTCAAGCCGAGGACTATAATGAACATGCCTCTGTCCAAACTTCAAATGTGAATTATAATAGTATTGAATCTTTTCTCGGGGGTAAGAAGCATGATGTGCTTGTTTCTGCTGTTGCATATTCTCGAAGTCTTCTCTATTTTACTATTTAATTGTGTTAGTTCAGTTCATGGCAGTTTAACTGTTTTATATTGAACGTCTTTCTGGTGTTTGAAACAATGTTGTCCCTTTCATATTACTATATTACGTTAGTCAAGCATTTTATACAAGAAAGCACGGAATTTGTTGTATCTTGTTAATATGACTTATTTCTGTAGCTTCTCTTTTTCTGTTCAGAATAATTGTGAGCCAATGTTCTGTTTATTTAGTTATTGTTGTCATGGCTAGGTCTCAATCATGCGAGTGCTATTACACATAATACTAAGTAGTTTGATTGAATTGATCATGTCACCATAGAAGAATATTGGCAGAAATTATTAAAAGGGATCTCATGATGAATAATATAATTTAGAATTTAGGTTTTAGCCAAACACATTTACATTGCCTGGTCAATGTGACCAAACGTACTATTGCTGTTGAATTGATCTTGTCATCTTTGCTTGTTTTCGTATACTTTGTAGATTTCTTTCTATTGGGCTTACTAAATGGCATCTCATTTGTTGATAGTTTCTGCAAGTGGTTACATGCATGAAATTGTATACAAATCACATAAATAATATAATTACTTTTCTCTCTTCTTTCTTTGTGGTATTTCCATTTTATATCCAAAAAATTTAATGTTCCCTTGTTTCAGAAAGCCGTTCTCTATGTGAAGGTATGAGGGAAGGTCATTGTACGAAACTTATCTTTGCATATACGCAAAGAGGTTGTTTATGGTTGGTGCCTTTGTTTTAACCAAGGTTTAGTAAATTTTGTTGTGTAGATGATCAGCTTGAGGGAGTGGAAGCTGTTGCTGCCAAAGATCTCTGTCATGTAGACAATATGAATACTGATTTGTCGACTGACTCATCACAATTTGACTCTAAGATAACCATGTACCATGAGGAGGGAGAAAATCAAGACACCACAAAAGCCTCCATCAATGAATCTTCACAGCAAGCTGGTTTGCATACATCTTCAAGGTCTTCTACGAATGATAAACTCCACTCTATGCCAAAGAAGGTGGCATTTGTCTCCGTCAAGAATCTTACGTCAACTCGATCCACATCTTAGTGTCTGTTTGGTTGTTGTTGCACGTTACAGCACTTAGACCATGTTTCGGCTGAAGCAACAATTCATGGCTTCTGCATAATATTTTTTGCTGGATGGCGTGAAAATTTGGCCAAAAGTGAGTCATGAGCTATTGATGTTAAGATATTTTTCAACTTCATGGGAGATTGCGGTGGCCAAACAAGGGATGATGCATGGGAGATAGGGTCATGACTAATGATCTTTATTTACTGATGTAAATGCAAAGACTAATTTTAAACATAACAGGGTAGTTTTATTCTTTTGATTTCTTAGCTTTTGAACACTCCTTGGTAGGTAGGAATCATATTTTTTTGGGTCGAGAAGCATTAATCATATTTTAAAACGAATTGTCATTTGATGGATTAGGGAAAACTTGGGTTTGGTTTCACTTTTTACTTAAGTATATTTTATATTTAACTAAATTAGTTTACTAATTTATTATTTAACACACGATTTTCTTGAAGTACCTTTCTATTTAAAAGTACCTACACCTTACATTTTAAGAAGAAAACTAAGAATTGACTCTATTACTATGATATTGTTAAAGACTACGGGAAATGAAATAAAATTTCGAAAAAAGTGAATGTTAATTAAGGTCCCTGTATGTGTTAAAACACAATAAGAATTTTTTTTTTTTAAAATGTAAAATAGTACACCAGACCAGTTCATAAGACGGGTTGTATTTTTTTTAATTTTATATATTAAAATAATAAAGTAATGAAAATATTATGTAATGAAATATTATGAAAATTAGATTATATTGTTGTAAATGTTATTATTAAAGTAATGAAGTAGTAAATTATAGTGAATCGATAATAATTTTAGTTGTAAATATAATAAATAAAATTGATATTAGATAGAGATGTCAAAATAGGTTTCAACCCGTGAGCCAACTTGGCTCACCATAGGTTTGAGTCGGGTTGGGTTGAGAAAAATTTAGTTTTTTTTAAAAGTGGGCTGAATTTAACCCGGCTCACTTAATCCACAGGTTAAACTGGTTCGAGCCGGGTTGAGGGTGGGTTGACCCACTTAACCCACCAACATTTTTTTACAATTTTTATTAATAATTATTTACTACTACTAATTATATATGTTCACAATTTCGTATTTTTAAATACTAGAATGTTGCTCAATAATATTTGAATAGTTTGAATGTTTAATTAATTTGACTGTTAAGTTATATACGTTGATACTTTAATCTTTAACTATAATCTTTATAGTAATTTACTCAAGCAACCGTTTTATAAACAATTTTTTCTAAATTAGCATGACAAACATGTGTAGTTTTTTTATTTATATTTTTGTTGAATAGCATGACGAAAAATGTGTAATATATGGACACTTTCTTGAAAATAATTCATCATATATTGGTGGTGAGCATGACGAAAACATTGGTTCTTGATTTTACTGTGATTGTCATCTCATGGGTTGCTTAAAAAATTATTTAAATATTTGAATACTAAAAAATATATACATAAATAATTTTTTTATGTAGGTTGGTGAGCCAACCCACTTAACCCGCCAACCCACTTAACCCTCCAACCCGTGATGGGTTGACCGGGTTGCAAAATTTCTGGCTCACAATAAAGTGAGTCAGGTTGGGTTCACTTATTTTCAACCCGGTTCGTAGTGAGTCAACCTGTGTAAGCCGAGTTGGCTCACTTTGACATGTCTATTATTAGAATATAGTGTAGTTAATTAATTTTACAAAAGTAAGCATGATTTTTTTTTGGTTTTGTTTTTATTTTAAATCTTTTTAAAACAATAATATAATTGTTATTATATTTATTTAACCTTTAAAAATACTAATAATAATAATAATATAAATTTTAAAAGATTAAAAATCTATTTAACAAAAATATTTAGTATAATAACATTTTTTATATTTTAAAAAAAAAACTTGAAATAATAAATCCACTATGAATAGTAATAATAACAATAAAAATAATAATGATACCAATAATAACAAACTAATGATAATAATAACAATAATATTTATGTTATAAATATTGATGTCAATGTTAATAATAAGACTAATGTTAACGATAATAATCTATAATTATATACAAAGATATACATCAACAACAAAACGAATAAAAATGACAAATACTTGAAATATGACCTGTAGTAAATAACATTAAAATGTGTATCTAACTATAATAGTAATAATATCATAATAATAATAATAATCGTAGTCATAAAAATAATAATAATAATAATAAAACAATTAACATTTAAAGAGATACACATTTTTTGTTTCATCTTTTTTTTTTTTAATTTTATAATCTTAATTATTATTTGTTAAATTAAAATAATTCTTCATAATAACAAATCATTTGCCAATTTTATCATTTTACTAATTTTAGTAACTATTTTTTTAATTCAAATAATTACACAGTTATATGGATAAAATGAACAACAAAACAAATAAAAGTATAAGGAATTAATATATGATCCCGTAGTAAATAAAAGTAAAATGTGTGTCAAACTATAATAATAATAACAATAATAATAATAATAATAATATCACTATAATATCGCGTAGTAATAAAAATACTAATAATAATAATAATACAACTACATATATAAAGATATAGACATCTTTTGTGTCCTTTTTTGTTTTTTCAATTTTATCCTCTTAATTATTATATTTTAAATTTAAATAATTATTTATAATAAAAAAATTATTTAGTTTTATTATATTACTAATTTTAATAACTATATTTTTGAATTAAAATAATTGTTCAAATGTAAAGACAAATGAACAACAAAATAAATAAGAAGGGCAAAATTGAAACATGATCGTACAAATTAAGATGTAACCATAATAATAAAATAATAATAATAGCTATTATAATATAGTTCTTAATAATAATAATAATAATAATAATATAATAATAGAAATAATTATACTTAATAATAACGATAATAATACTTATAGTTGATAGTAATAATGATCATAATAATTATAGTTGATAAAAATAATGATAATAATAATTATAGTTAATAATAATAATAATTTTACTTAGAGTTAGGGATGACAACGGACCGGATCGTGTATAAGTAGTACTTACTCACAATCTCACCCCGCAAAAGAAAATCTACTCGTTAGGTACTCACTTAAAAAGTATCCCAAAATTTCTTAAAACCCTAAGTACCTATGAATACCCACATACCCAAGAATATTTAAAAAATATATATATTTCATAAAAATTATAAAAAATAAAATAAAATAAAATATTAATTAAATTAAATTTTAATTTTAATTAAATTTAAGCTAATAAAATATAATTTCAATTTCAATTTTAATTAAATTTAACTTAATAAAATTTAAATTAAATTTTAATTTTAATTTTTTGTGGATAATGGATACCTAGTATGATACCCACACTCGACCTGTTTATATACTGACATCAAAATACCTGCTACCTTCTACACGTGGATATTTATTGGTAGTAACTACCGCAACGGATTTTATTCGTGGATACCCACGGATGTGAGTATTTTTGTCATCCCTAGTTAGATTTGAATAATAATAATAATATAAAAATAAAATAATGATATCATGAAATTTATGTTATATTGTTGTAAATGTTATCATTAAAGTAATGACTTAGTAAATCTAAGTGATATGATGATAATTACAGTTTTAGATATAATAAATAAAATTGATATCACAATATTATGCAATTAATTGATTTTCTAACATAATTATAATAATATGTGACCCATACGTGCACAATTTTTTTTCCAAATATTTTTAGAATAATAATATAATTATTATTATATTTATTTAACTATTAAAAATACTACTAATAATATTAATATAAATTATAAATTTTTAAAAGATTAAAATATATTTAACAAAAGTATTTAGTATAATAACGTTTTTTATAATTAAAAAAAATACTTCTAATAATAACACCACTTTGAATAGTAAAAATAATAATGATACTAATAATAAAAAAACTAATGATAATAATAATAGTAAAAATAATAGTGATACCAATAATAGAAAAACTAATGATAATAATAATAATGTTTATGCCATAAATATTAATGTCAATATTAATACTAAGACTAATGTTAACGATAATAATTTAGAATTATATATATAAAGATGTACATCAACAACAAAACAAATAAAGACAAGTAATTGAAATAAGATCCAGTAAATAAAATTATTTGTAACTTTTATCATTTTACTAATTTTAGTAACTATTTTTTTTTTCATTCAAATAATTTCATAGATATAGAGATAAAATGAACGATAAAGCAAATAAAAAGAGTAAGTAATCAAGCTCTTGTGAGCCAAGCTAGATATCTTAATACCATATTAATCACAACAAAATTGATTAGAAGTAATGTTAAACTCCGATAAAAGTATTATATTAATCAATTAGAGCTACTAATGTAATCAATTGTATAAGTCTGTTCAATGGACATTAAATTCAGTATTGAATTAATCAATTTTATTAAAATGGTGTAATCAATTAATTATGACAGAAAAGAGAGATCAGAGAGTTCTTGGAGCGTTCTTGAGTGAGCACTAATCAATTCCAACTACTTCATCAAGATTTGTTCAAAGATTGATTGGTGTGATGGTGTTCTTGCTTGGCTTAGGATGATCATGTAAATTCGGCTTGATTTACAAGTGTATTCATTCCTTAGATTCTGTTATTGATTTACATTTCTGTATCACTATGTAGGTGATGATGTTCTTGATGCAATTGTGTGTAGCATTGCATTAGGAAGTAATTATTGATAGGGTTATCAAGATCTTGATATCTTAGGGTTTAGAATTATTGAGGAGTACCTATAATTCTTGTAAAACTCTTTGATATAGTAGAAACGTTACTCGGATTGCTAGAAGAAGACTAGACGTACTTGAACCAAAAGAAGTAAATTTTTATCACAATTAATTCACCCCCTATTGTCTCTGAGTATTAGTCTCATCTATTTTGACACGGTGAGCCTCATTTAGAAATGAGGACGACATTGGTTTCTCAAATTTCTTTTATATATAGATTAATATATAACTTAATTTTTTAGTTTTAGTATATTTTATATATTTCACATTCTAAAAACTTTTATATTTTTATAGAGATTTATAACTCCTAAAATATTTATTGAATATTAATCGATGCCCAAAATAAATATCAAAATAGTCTTCTTCTTTTTTCATCATATATCCTATTTAAAAAAAATTGTTATAAATTTTTAAAAACATTTTACCACTATTTCGTAAAAAAAACACATTTATTAATTTACATCTAAATAATTACATTGTCCATATACAAAGAACTAATAAACATTTAAAGCATTTTCTCCCAAAAAAAAAAGGCTAACAAATAATAATTTATTAGATCTACCACTTGGATTTCTCCCCCATAATCTTTCCTAAATGAACTTTACAACTTCTTTTCAACCATTGTGTTGTTTCAGATAAGCAAAAAAAAAAAAAAAAAAAAAAAAAAAAAAAAAAAAAATTTTAAAATATATTATAAAAAAAAAATTTATAAAATTTTTTTTTTTTAAAATTTATTTTTTTTTATTTTTTATTTTTT
>Ga0099822_1007969_pt1 | contig 13601 bp, 12 predicted proteins | sample CowpeawhiteBW_FD_76839 | JGI IMG/M metagenome (GOLD analysis project Ga0099822, IMG submission 76839) | Root nodule microbial communities of legume samples collected from California USA - Cow pea white BW | ecosystem: Host-associated > Plants > Roots > Nodule | place: USA: California | collected... | reverse complement strand
TTTTTATCAATGGAATTTCAGAAATGCTCTTCACTAAACATTTATAAACAAACCTTTCAGCATCACTATATTGGGAGGACTGAGTCAGTTGACTACCAGATTGACTCATAATTGTTAATTCATGAGCAGAAATTCTGAAATATAAGTAATCATAAAACATTTGTTTAGAATTGTATTATTATATGACTCATACATAATCATGTAAATATTTTACAAAAATTTGAAACAAAGATACGATAATTACTCATTTAACTGTTGTTTGAATTGGATAATTTCAGGAATATCATCATCCATAAGTAATTTGGTCTGATTCCATGTATTGGACACAGACACTGGCCATTCCCCTATTCAAACCAAAATTGATCAGGAACATAATTAAGATCTTTTGACAAAAAATTAAATAACAACATAACTACCTGTAGCTGCTTTAACCTTGGCTTGAGTAAGAATCATAACCAACTTGTCTGTATTCGGATTCTCATTATATCTTTTCTAAAAATTTCTTGCAATATTCATCCCATAACGTACAAGAAACTACACCACCACTGCATATGAAGAATTTTGTTAAAATAAATAATATGTGGTGTAAAAATAATCATTATGACGAAATTACCTCAGATCCATCAAACTAAAAACAACATTTTTAGACTGCGTCTTAGTTTTGACGTTATCTACCCAACCGATCAAATCTGAAATCATAAAGATTACAAATTGAAAGCAGGAATAATTACAACATCATACTTGCCTAAATAAATCAAATAAAATCATTCTAATTGTACATACCAATCAACAAATCCGGAAACAAATTACTAGCCACTACCTCTTTTATACTTCGAAATTGGTAAACGTTTTTGGGTACATTTGCAATAGCTTGGGGACAGACAGAAGTGGCTCCGATAAACAACAATTTAAAAGAATGTTCACACACTCTATACTGACCATCATTTTTCACAATTTTGAAATTGTGTATGATATATGTATCGCCTTCCTTCAACTTCCCATCCCAGATATCAAATTCGTCCTTCTTAACTATGCAATGTATCTTGTCCCCCTAACAAATGATATGGCAATCCAAGAACCGATAAATACAAGATTCTCAAAGACATTAAAGGATAAAACAAAAATTACATAATTATTACCTTTTGATCAATCAAAATCATTTCAAGGTGCACATTGGAATCACAGTTATGAATATATCACAAATCAAGCACTCTCACACCAAGTTTCAGGGTCTCCCTCCTGCCATCAATATCTTTAATCATATCCAACTTCTTTGCCATTAAAACCTAGGAAAAATGACAATATCAAAAACAACAAAACATATCATCAATACAAATACCTTCCAGTATCAGACAAAACATATACACCAAAGCAAATAACAAAAATACCACCCACAAAGGAGATCCATAGTAGAAAAAAAGGTAAAAGGGAAAGGAAAACCTAGACTTCGACAAAAACCTATAGGGTAGTCATAAAAACGAAAATTTTAACGAAGATCAAAAAATAATGGTCAAGAAAAAACAAAACAATGATAACTAAACTGGAACTACAACAAAATAAACGACAAAAACGGCCAATGGAAAAAAAATCAAAAAAATTACATCATGAAGAACACAAAACAAAAACAGTCAACGTAAACTTGAACAAATATCAACAATATGAAGAAAGAAGACAGATTTAAAAACAAAAAAAAAATTACAAAAACTAAAGTTCAACTTAAAATAAACCAAACGAAAACCTAGAGCAACGAAAAATAAAAGAAAAAAAACACCTGATGAAGTAGAGAAAACACAAAGGTGAACGAAAAATTTGAATCATACAGTTTGACGAACTAGCATTGAGAAACATTATCAAACAATGTTGAAGAAAAAATACAACTTTAACATGATGAAGCCAAAAAGAAAAAAAAACTGAACTCACCATGAACCAAACCATATATAAACCAACGGAAAAAAAAACAAACACATCACCTGATCAACCAAACGCAACCCAAGCAGTAACTTCAGAACTGAAATATGCAGTGATAGACTTTGAGGAAAAAAAAAACAGAACAATGATAGACTTTGAGAGAGATAAGCCACTGAAACAATGAAATGAAAATATGAAATGAATAAATTAGTAAAGTGTAATGGAAGCTACCGAATAATAAAGTCTGACTTGAAATGAAAGATTTCAAATCAGCTGCAGTATTAGGCGACACTGCATTTGGACGTAAAAGATAAATCCGGAAAATATGTAAAATGTCAAAAAAATCAACGTAATGGACAACTGTCGAGAAATTAAACATGGGTAGAAGGGTAATATCCATACCAGTTTGGGTTCTTATATTTATAGTAGATTGGTTTGGAAAGAGAAGAGAAAGACACTCAATTAGCTTGAAAAGAAAAGTTTGTCAACAAAAGTCAAAATATCAAAATCATTTTTTTAATTCCGAAAGACCCTTTTCAAAAGCTATGTATCAACCTTCCTTTTAACTAGGGTTAAATATGTTTTTGGTCCCTCAAGTTTAAGTGAATTTTGGAATTAGTCCCTCTTCGAAACTTTACACCAATTTAGTCCTTCATATTTAGAAATGTGTGAATTTAGTCATTTTTACCAATTTTTGTTAAGTTTATTTGATATTTTAAACGCATTTTATGATAATATTTGAGTTAACATTGAAGCAAAAATGTGACAAACGGTATAAACAATTCAAATACTATCATGAAATGCGCTTGAAACGTCAAAAAAACTTAACAAAATTTTGTTAAAAGGACTAAATTCACGCATTTTTAAAGATGAAGGACTAAATTGGTATAAAGTTTCGAAGAGGGACTAATTCAAAATTTCACTGAAACTTGAGGGACCAAAAACATGCATTGTTCTTGAAAACACCACCATCCTCTTGATCCTTAGGTTCGTCAACAAGAACAAGGACTCCGAAATCAAATACAACAACATTCACTTCTCTTTCAAGGTTTTCATCGTCAACACCATGCATCCTCTCGGGAACGCCACCATGGAGTGCTTCTACCAACGCCGCAACAAGAAGGCTTCCAAGCTTGGCTCCTTTAACGACTATGTAACCTCAGTGCGACCGAGAAGGTGGTGTACTTTGTGGACTTCTCTACTACGACACATTTCGATTTTTGTGATGGAGACATAGAAGATGAGGTGCGTGATGGAGAATAGTCTGATGGGGATCCAATAGTGGCAGCATTGGAGGCACCAAGACTGGGACTGGGCGAGGAAAAGGAGAGCAAGGAAGATGAAGAAAATCTGGAAGAGCTAGTGAAGCTCTTTCTTCTGAAGCTTATGGTTTATTTTTTCTCCAAGGTCTTCTCGAAGTGAAACTAATCAATGTGCTCACCGGTTGTGTTTGGTGGTGGTTGGGGTGGTCGTTGGTTTCGTAGTTTGCCATGGATGCAAGTAGAGGAAGAAAAGGTTGGGCCATGAAAATATTCAATTCCACGTGTTGCTTGGACTACAATAGTCACCCTTCTTATCCAATTTAATTGCTCTCTCAACGCTTGGTTGTTCCATGCAAGTGTTGGTGCAAAGAGCCATGTCATAAATAAGAAGTCTCTCTTTAACTTCTTCACAATAGCCTATTCACAATAGCCTATAAGTTGAAGCCAATTTGGCCCGACCGACAGGAATTAGTCCTGACCCATGTGTGCTGGGGTCAAAAAAATCTACAGAATAAAAAGTCCCCCACTAAAAAAGCCACAGGAGCAAAAAGTCCACAAAGACCGTGTGAGGGCAAGGCCAACACATGGACTGTTCTCTAAACCTGTTTTTTTTTAAATGGACATATGAAAAAATTACATTCCCATTTCAATTTTTTCCTATTTCTCATAGGTAATATCTAGTATTAACTAAATAAAATTGAAACACAATCATGAATTTTCAATTCTATAAAATCTATTACATTCTTTTGGACTTGTAATCTGTGTAACAAGGTGGTACAATTTGTATTGGCATCACTTTGATATGATTCTCTACCAGTTCAAACTCATAATTCAAGATGTTGTTCTCTACAAGTTCAAGCTGCCAGAATATAAAATATCCATTTCAATTTCATGTTGAGAAGATATAAGTTGAACATTGGAAATTTAGTAAAAAAAAATGTCCTATGCAATCAAACTTGTTCATGTGAAGCTAAAAGCATGTCACATGAAGTAGTAATCAAACATGTCAATCTTCAACATCTTTAGGAAGTTTATACTCATCAATGATTCCCTCCTGGCAAAAAATATCCCTGCTAGCCAAAAATATCATGCACAACTTCATCTATCTTAAAAACAATTGAAATACAGCCAAACTACTAGTCTAGAATTAATTATTTAATGTAAAGTAATTTCAAAAACAATAACATATAAACTTACCACTAGGATTTTCAGAAAATCTGTATAACCAACTTTGAGTATAAATCAACATTTGCACGTGATCAGGAAGAATGGAGCTTCTTATTTGGAAAGTACACAACCACCTTCACTAAAAGCTGACTTTGATGCCACAATAGTAATGGGAATACTAAGCACATCTCGAGCCATTATCGACACTGTAGGGAATTTTTTCTCATTAGTCTTCCAATACTTGAGTACATCAAAATCTTCACTTTTTTCATTATCTATTGTTGGTTCATCTTAGTAAACATATACCTCGCTATTGCCAATTATGGATTTTAATTCCTTTTGATACATTTTAAAATCCTACAATGTGTTACATACATATTAATTATCAAAACAAAACAAAATAAGAAAAAAATATAAAAACAATGAACATTAAGTATGAAATGCTTACCGAAATAATCCTTTATCTTTTGGCCTTACTATCTTCGATATTGGATTGAGACATGAAGAGAAATTCTTTAGGAGATTGGGAAAGAGAACCACTAGGGATAATAGGCAAGTTCTTCGCATATTCTCCAAACAACATCTTAAACTTTTCTAACACTTTCTTAGTTTTATTTTCGTAAGTAAGAAGATCCATTTTTTTATAACAATACCTTATAAAATCAACCTTTAGTCGTGGGTCAAGAATGGCTCCAAAAGCTGACACAATAATGTACTCCTTCCAATACTTTCAAAACTTGTCCTTCATATTCAAAGCCATTGTCTTCAAAATGACATCTTCATTCATCAAATTCTCTTCAATAATTAATTGAATATTCCAAATTTCCATAAAATACAAATTTGAAGTGGGATAAGATGAACCAAATATCATGTTTGTGATCTCATAAAATGGTTCTAAGAATTGATACATTTTCTCTCTCCTATTCCATTTCTCAAAAGATGGAAAATTTTCATAACTTCTATCAACCATTTGACAACTTAAGAATCGGCCTTTGGAAGATCAAGAAGACCTTTGCTGAATACTTTTGGATGACTTTTGGCTGCCACAATTTCAGTTAGCATCAACAATTAAGTAGTGGACAATTATTAGCATGAGTGGATTATTATTAGCTCTTGTGGGATATAATGGCAATTAATGGGTCTTTTGTAATTCTAATAGTTAAAGCTCCTATATAAGCTGAACCATTTTTATCAATGAAATCAAGTTAAGTTTTGTTTAGAAATTCTCTTTTCTATCTAATAGTGAGAGTGATTCTCCTAGTTCTTGAGTGATTTGAGAACCCTTTATTGTATCAAATGATTTTTTTCATCCTTAATGTGTTGCCTCCTTTGGAAAGAGTGATTCTTTCCTTCAACTTTTATATTCACCTCTATTTCTTTATTCTTCACCCAATTTTCAGAAAGAAAACCCAATTTTGCCCAAAAATATCTCGTGGTCATAACCTACCAAAAACTACAACTCCCCATTAAGGCTATGGTATCTTACGACGAGCCCATTTACGGATTTTTTGGTGAAAGAGTATGCAGGCGTGTGTATATCAACCTTCATACAGTGTTCTGCGAAGGGAACCAAACCAAAACCATCCCTGTTTGCTTTCTGGTCGTCGAAGCACACACATCCTACAACGTCCTTCTAGGGAGACCTTCCCTGAACACACTAGGTGCATTTAGAGGTGTCAATTTGGCCTCTAGCCCATGGGCCAGCCCTGGCCCACTCTTCATAAAGCTCCCTTTTAGGGGCCCCCGAAATGAGGGGGAAAAAAAAAAGCCCCCCACGACCCGGACAAAACCCGACGACCCGAACGGGCCCGATGAACTAGAGAGGTCCAACGACCCAAATGGGTCCAACGACCTGGACGGGCCCTACAACGAAAACGGGCCCGATGACCTAGGTAGGCCCAATGATCAGAACGGGCCCGACGACCCGGATGGACCTTACGACCCAGACGACCCGGACGGGCCCAATGATCCGAAAAGCCCCGACGACCTGGACGAGCCATACGACAAAAACAGGCCCAACGACTCGGACAGGCCTGACGACACGAATGATTGTGTTCATGTCGTTGGGCCTGTATGGATCATCGGGCCCGTTCGGGTCGTTGATTGCGTCCCGTTCGTTGGGCCCATCGAGTACATTGGGCCTGTTCAAGTCATTGGGTTTGTTTGGATCATCAGGCCTGTCCAAGTCGTTGGGCCCGTCTAAGTCATAGGGCCGGTTCGAGGTTGTCGGGCCTGTCCATGTCATTGGGCCCATCCTGGTTGTCGCGTCGGGCCCACCCGGGTTGTCAAGCCCATCTGAGTTGTCGGGCCCGTCTGTATTGTCGAGCCCATCAAGGTCGTTGGGCCCATTTGGGTTATTTGGCTACTTCAAGTCGTCGGGTCTTTTCGGATCGTTGGGCCTGTCTGGGTCGTAAGGCTTGTCCGGGTCGTCAGGCCCATCCGAGTTGTCGGGCTTGTCCATGTCATCGGGCCTGTTTGGATCGTCAAACCCGTTTGGGTTGTAGGGACTGTCCGAGTCGTCGAGTCCATACGGGTCCTCGGGCACGTCCGGGTTGTCAGGCTTGGTTGGGTCATGGGGCCCGTCCGGGTTGTCGGGCCCGTCCATGTCGTCGTGCTCGTCCGTGTTGTCTAGTTTTGTCCTGGTTGTCGGGCTTGTTCGGGTTGTCGGGCCCGTTTGGGTCGTCCGGGTCGTCAGGCCCGTCCGGGTCGTCAGGCCCGTCCGGGTCGTCTTGGTCATCGGGCCTGTTTGGATCATTGGGCTCGTTCGAGTCGCCGGGCAGGTTCGGGTCGTTTGACCTATTCGGGTCGTCATGCTTGTCCGGTTCGTTGGGCTTGTCTCACAAATAGTAATATATTTTAAAAAATAATATATTTTTCATGTGGAGGATGAAAACCCATGGGCTGGCCCTGGTCCACATGGCTTTTGTATGGTTTTTGGTCCTGTGGGCTTCTTTGTTGGGGGCTTTTTTTCAATGTGGGCTTTTTTGGCCCTAGTCCACATGGGCCAAATTGACACCTCTAGGTGCATTAGTCTCCACACCCTACCTAGCCATGAAGTTTTCGTCCTCATCCGACGACATCATTACCATCCATGGCGACCAAAGAATTGCATGCGAATGTTATATTGCAAGTCTACGGCCTAAAGAGCCCATCCTCACCACCAACAACATTGAATGACAACCCGGAACAGGCCTGACCCTAACCGGTGAAGATCTTGACCCCAGAATAGGTTGTGACTTGCACATCGAATTGGTAGAAGATACCAAAACATTGGAGCTATTAGTTGGGCAAAATCTCAAACTAGGCACGAGTTTGAGCCATAACAACCAAGAGTTGATTGAAGCAACATTGAAAAATAATGCGGACTTATTCGCGCGGTCCTCCTACGACTTGCTTGCATTGATCCTCAGATAGCCGTCCATAGGGAAGCTAGGTACATCCCCCAGAAAAAGAGGAAATTAGGAGAAGAACGAAGGCTGGAAGCTAAGGTAGAAGTCGCAAAACTCCTAGAGGTCGAATTCATCGTGGAGGCCCATTACATAACCTAGCTGGCTAATGTTGTCCTCGTTAAGAAATCCAGCGGCAAGTGGCGAATGTGTGTTGACTATACCCATCCAACATGATCAAAACTGCCTTCATAACCGGTGACACCAACTACTTCTACAAGGTCATGTCTTTCGGCCTCAAAAACACCAGTGCCACCTATCAAAGGCTAATGGATAAAGTGTTCAGCCACCTAATGGGCAAATGTGTCGAAGTATATGTGGACGACATGGTTGTCAAATCCCTAAGCCACCTACAGCATTCAAAAGATTTAGTCGAAGTGTTTACGACGCTACGAAAGAATAACCTCAGACTTAACCCTGAAAAGTGCATCTTCGGTGTTAATAGCAGAAAATTCTTGGGCTTCATGCTCATACAATGAGGAATCATAGCAAACCCTGAGAAATGTAAGGCCATAATAGATATGCGCAACCTAGCGAATGTAAAGGAAGTGCAATGCTTGGTAGGCCGCCTCACGACCATATCAATATTCTTACCCAAGTTGGTGGACAAAACCCAACCCATAATTCAACTCCTCAAAAAATCCGTGAAATTCTCTTGGGGTGAAGATTGCGAACATATGTTCCAAGACCTTAAGAAAATCTTGGCATCCCCTCCAATCCTGTAAAAACCAAACATAAACCTTCCACTACTAGTATATATTACGGCCACGGAAGGAACGGTCAACGCCGCCATTATCCAAGAATCTGCTGGCCTTTAGTACTCGATATACTTCTTCAATCGATCGTTATAAGACCTAGAAACCAGATATCAAATGGTTGAAAAATTGGCACTATCTTTGGTGAATGCAGCAAGAAGGCTTCGACCATACTTCTATAACCACCAAGTCATTGTAAAGGCAGACTATCCTATCCAGAGAACCCTTCAGAAACCCGATTTAGCTAGACAAATATTCGAATTTAATATCCGCTGCGAACTGCATGGACCAATCAAAGCGCAATGCCTTCTAGACTTTGTCAACGACCTCCAACATACGCTGTAAGAGGAAGATTGGACCTTGTATGTTAATGGTTCCTAGAACCAAAGAGAGGCAGGCACCGACATCGTCCTAGAAGTCCCAAACCAAATACTCATTGAAAAATCTTTGTATTTCGCCTTCAAAACCTCTAAGAATCAAGCCGAGTACAAAGCCATCCTAGTCGGACTCTCGCTAGCACGAGAAGTTGGAGTACGTGTCCTGACAAGTAAAATCGATTCTAAATTAATAGTAGGCCACCTCAACGACGAATTTCAGATTAAAGACACGATACTCCTGCAATATTACCACCTAGTCCGCAATGTCATAAAATCTACATTTGACGAGGTAAAAATAGAACACATACCAAGAGGAGATAACATACGAGCTAATGCCCTATCCAAACTAGCAAGTACAAAGCACAAAGGAAGATACAAATCCATTCAACAGACACTAACGACACCCTCAACAATGAACACATATCTAGCCCTAGGAGGAACCGACAACTTGATGTCATCGTATGAACATTACTTAAAGACCAGAAACCCGCCTAATGGCACCGACAAAGGATGATGGTCAAAAGCGGCACGATACACGTTGATTTGTGATGACCTATACAAGCGCGAATATGGACCATTATAGCTTAAATTTGTCACGAAGGATCAGGCCCAGTATGTAATAAAAAAATTCACGAGGGAATATATGGATATCATTCCGGATCACAGGCCATGACGACTAGAATCCTAAGGGTTGGCTACTACTAGCCAACTATGGAAGCAGACTGCCATGCCTTTGTCAAGAAATGCATGTCATGCCAAAAACACGACAATTATATTCACCAAAAATATGAGTTACATTCCATACTCTCCCCATGGTCATTTGCAAAGTGAGGGATGGATATCTTGCAGCCGTTCACTCCTAGTAAGGGGGAAGTCAAGTTCCTTATTGTAGGGATTGATTATTTCACTAAATGGATTGAAGCCAAACCTCTAGCTACCATCATAGCACAACAGGTCCAACAATTTGTCTAGAAGAACATAATATGCCGATATGAGGTGTCGTACACCATCATAACCGATAATGGATGACAATTCATAGACATGGAGCTAGCCAAATTCTATATTGGCCTAGGAATCAAGTATATCACCAGTTTAGTAGAACATCTGCAGACTAATGGATAGGCAAAAGTCGTCAACAAGGTAATATTGATCGAGCTATGCAAAGTATTAGATGGAGCAAAAGGGAAGTGGTCGAAGGGATTATTTGATGTGTTTATGGCTTATACATGTACCCCGTAGTCCGACACCAATGAGTCTCCCTTCAGCTTGGTATATGGAACGAAGTCTATGATACTAGTCGAGATTGGGGAACCATCCTTAAGAAGACAAATATACGATGACAACACAAATCAAAAAAATCTACGTGCCAGCCTTGAATTACTAACAGCACTTCGAGAAAAGACGCAGATCAGAAACATGGTGGAAAAACAGAGAGCAGCAAGAAAGTACAACTCAAAGCTTCGGTCACGAGTATTCGTGAAAGGGGACTTAGTTTGGAGAATGGCTAATACCACAAGGAAGAAAGACAACAAGTTCTTTGCTAATTGGGAAGGTCTATAAGGATACGCAAAGATGCAAGGGGAGACGCTTACAGGTTAGAGCAATTATCAGGAGAAGATATACCTAACACATGGAACGTATGTCACCTCAATTTTTACTTTAGTTGAAATCAAAAGTGTAAACATATAGACAATTTGTAACCCTGGGTGTACTCTTTTTCCTCACTCAACATTTTTTTTCTAAGGAGGGTTTTGGCCGGGAAGTTTTTAATGAGGCACCCCAAGATGAGTAGTAAATCAAGGGTTCTTTTCAAATTTGTATCAAATTCTTAAGTTCTCCACCACTTACCAAAGTAAGCAGTCTGGGTCGAACACTCTCTCAACAATAATAAATTCTTAAGTTCCCCACCACTTACCAAAGTAAACGACCAGGGCCGAACACTCTCTCAACAATAATAAATTCGTAAGTTCCCCACCACTTACCAAAGTAAGCGGCCTGGGTCGAACACTCTCTCAACAATAATAAATTCTTAAGCTCCTCACCACTTACCAAAGTAAGTGGTCTAGGTCGAACATGCTCTCAGCAAAGTAATTATTTCTCAAGTTTCGCACCCTTAATAAGCGACTTAGGTTGAACACACATGATATATGATCCTATAACTAAAAAGCATACGATCACAACTCACACATACAAGATATCTTCATAGAAGTTTTTGACACCAAGAAAAGAGCGAAGATAAGAAACAATCGAAAATGAACGACATCCCATAACATACACGCAAATATATGAAACCAGCTAATATATTCAAGAAAGCAGCGCAAAGGGTCAAACGATGTTTGAAAGAGTAATAAATGTACAAGTTATTGTAGACTTGGGCTCATAAGCCAAAATACAATCATATTAAAAATAAGTAAACAACATGATCGATTTCCACTTGTATCACAATATCCTCTTCACATGTAGGGTCCTTACCATCAGTGGCATGCACCTCTTTAACTTGCTCTGCACTCGAATCCACCTCATCCACAAGGTGACCATCGACGATGTCTTTGTTGACATCATACTTTGAATCTGTAGCGTCCACTTCTTTGAAAAAGAAGGTCACCTGCCTCAAACCTTTGTAGAAGCAATTTATGTGCTCCTGGATGATGTGATCGTCTTCAAGTTCACTCTCAAGGCCGCCTTTTTTCTCCTTCAACTCTTCATAGTCTTCCTCTAGTTCTTTGATATTCATACTCATTTTTTTCTCCGAATATAGGCACCGAACCTTCCAGGTCCCAAGGCGTTTCTTTTCGGACACCCATTCCTCACGTTCTTTTTCCCAAGCCACCCTCTCTTCTTCATGTTTGACCGCTTTAATTTTCAGCTCTTCTTGAAGCTCCTCTACTTTGGCTCTCCCTTCTTCTTTCAATTCCTTCTATAAAAGAGTGCCTACTCTACGACCCATAAACAACGCCTTAGTGTTAAATTCAAGAATGGTTTTAATCATGGCATTGGGCTCCATGTTGTCCATGTAAGAAATCACTGATTTTGGGAGATGTGTATCAATATCACAGTGCACGATCGTTTAAGGCAACTCTATTAAGTAGGCATCAGGCTTTTTCGTCCCAGAAGTAGATTTCGGTTTTAACATCATGCTCCTGATCTTCTTTAGCTTCTTTCCAACACCATGCTTAAAAGGAACGAAGGCCTTCCTCATGGACTTTTGCAAATTGGGAACTTCAGTATTCCCTGCATTCTTGGCCTTCTCGGCTTCTCTTTGTGCAAAGTCCTAAACAAGTTTAGGTTCTTCTTCCCCAACTGAGCCATATGACCTAAAACACAAACACAAACGATTATCTCTCTCACATAAAGCATAACGATAAAAATAAAAAATGATATCTTCTAAATCAACAAGTGAGTGCACGGATAAATAAACTCTAACTAAGCCCTTAGTGGGCAACTTATTGCTAAATCTCTCCAAGATCTCTACAACTCCTCTATCACTCGCCCACAACTCCTCCTTCTTCATATCCTTATATCGCCAAGGATTGTCAGTCCAACTAAAAGTGAACTTTGTACTCCTATCCTCATTATCAAAGTGCGAACAGTCCGGCTCCTTCACAACGACATTAAAAAAGTCGTCATTCAAATGTTTGAATGACTGTGAAAAAGTGTCCAACATGCTTATACTCGGAGGGCTTACTAGAAATAACTAGGTGACCGAACTTTTCGGGTGAGTATCATAAATATATAGGAAGCACTGCGGAGAAGGCTAAAAATATAGAGACCTACACAACACACGAAAAGCTTGGAGATAATCCCAGCTGTTAGGATGCAACTGGGTAAGCGCGAAGTTCAGTAGTCGGAGCACCCCCATTGTAAAATCACCAAAAGAAATCTGCATATGCAATTACAAGAAATGACACATGTACATATAAAAGAACCCCTCCTCAGCCCCCTTTGATCATGGTAGACGCACTCAATTGCCCTCACCCGCTTCAATGATACTTGTAAGACCCGAGAAATTTAAATAATTAAATAAATAATTATTTAGTAAATGCGGGTAATAGAAGCCTTTATGGCATTTAATGTTAATTGTTGTGACGTGGAAAAGTACTAGCTCAAATGGTTGAGAGTACTTGATTGTGTGAGAGGACTTGGGTTCAAGTCCTATCTATGCTATTTTGTGTTGTTTGAATTGTATTAATTTTAATATGCATGATTATGTTGGGTGATAACATAATTATAGAATTAGAGGAATTAACACAAACATGACTTGGTTGAATTGGTTGTGCCTTGACCTTGGAATTTCAGGGGTGTGTGTTCAAATTCGTTTTAGAACGAAATTAATCCCTTTACTTTTGCTAATATCATTGTGGCTTGAATGTGAAAGGGCATAGAAAACCCTAGCAGAATGGCAGCCAAGAGGGGCTGAAAAATCACTAAATAATGGGCCTTAAGTAGCAATCAAACCACCATTAAGCCTAATTTCGTTTGTTTTTTTCATTAATCACAATTAGGGGTTATATAAAAAGGCAAAATAAAGCAATTAGAAGGGTTTGGAGATTGTTTTTTTCATTAATCACAATTAGGGGTCATATAAAAAGGCAAAATAAAGCAATTAGAAGGGTTTGGAGACTGAAAAATTGTGAGAATGGGGAGGAGCACGAACTTTGAAGGGAAAAGGTGAGTTGGGAATTGAGA
>Ga0099822_1007968_pt1 | contig 13602 bp, 7 predicted proteins | sample CowpeawhiteBW_FD_76839 | JGI IMG/M metagenome (GOLD analysis project Ga0099822, IMG submission 76839) | Root nodule microbial communities of legume samples collected from California USA - Cow pea white BW | ecosystem: Host-associated > Plants > Roots > Nodule | place: USA: California | collected... | reverse complement strand
TTTATATATATATATATTTTATATATATATATATATATATATATATATATATATATATATATATATATATATATATATATATATATCGACGTGAGTGAGGTGTGTAGGAAGTCTTATATCGATTAGAGATAAAATCATTTTACAATATATAAGAGGACAAACCTCATCTTACAAGTCAGTTTTGTAAGATTGAGTTAAACTTGAAGTTCACTTCTTAACACAATGTGCCTCAAAGAACAATCGTGTTTATGATGTTAAGTTTAGAGCTGCATTAATTTTAGACACGTGGTTGGACATAAACACAAATCAAAATATGAAAAAGATGATCTTGAGTATATATATTTGTGATCGAGACCCATGTTTTAATTTGCACCAAAGAAAACATTTCCTTAAAATTTAGTATTGCATCCCTAAAATTGATATTATTCCTCTAGTTCCAAATACTCAAATTATTCTCACCCACATACATCTCTAAACATTATTATCTTTTTTACTCAACTTAAGTGCTCAAATTGGAAAAACTATTGTCACCCATGATTGATAAATTTTATGACACACAGTCCCATTAAGATGTCAAAAGTCTATACTATGAATTTAAAAGAATAGATTAATTTGAATTTAAATATTTATATGTTTTAAAAATCATAAAACTTCATATCAAAAATCAAGTCAAGTATGGATTGCATGTTTCATGATAACTACCCCTTCGTCTTGATTGTATAAAAATTAATGCAATTTTATCTTTTTTGTTAAATTTTTTGAAGCGAAACAAGAATTTTTCATCAAAATTGATAATGTGATTATGCCAATTACACCAACAAAATAAACCATTCACAACTTCAATTTTGATGAAAAATTCTTGATTTGATTCAATAAATTTAACGAAAAAATGACAAAATTACATATTTTTTTAAAATACAGACCAAATTGAGATTAAAAAAAACTAGAGGACCAATTTAATATTTTTGAACAGAAATAGGAACCAAAAGAGTAATCCTAAAATTTTTATATAAACTAGTCAAAACATTGTATTTTTTTTTATGATAATAAAAAATAATAAAATTACAATTATTGTTATTATTATAATTATAAAATTAGATATAAATAATTTTATAATTTTAGTATAATTAATTTTCATTTATAATGGTTCAATTTTAAAAAATAAAAAGTGATTAAATTAAATAAATAATCATTTAAAAAATAATATTAATAAAATAATTATTTTTATTTAAAAATATTTAAACGATTAAATTGAAAAATAAATGTGAAAAAAAAAACTTCTTATATATAAATATAAATGTGTAAAATTTTATTAGAATATTAAATATATAAAATATATGAAAATATTAAATTTGAAAAAAATTATTTAAAATCATATATTAAATTATATAAATGTAAAAAAAAAAAATTGGGGTCATGGTCTCCCTTGGTTCAAACGATGTCCTGTCATGTCATTGCAATTCCCAAATAATAGAAGTTAACCTTATTATTTATTGAAAAAAATTATTAAATAAAATTAATTATGTCAATTTAGTAAATAATTTTACAGAAAAAAAATAAAAAAAAATTAGATAAAACATTTATTTTTAAATTTGTTTTAAGCCTCCCAACTCGTGACCGAATAAGTGTATTTAAAAAAAAAGATAGCCTTAGTTTAAATTGTAGTTGTCATATTATATTATTATATTTTAGTTTAAAAAAAACATTGATTTGACAGTAATAACAAATCAATATATTGTGTGTATTTTTTTTAAGTTAGTTATTTATATATAACTAAAATTAAAATCGTACCTTGATATACTAAACATATAAATTGAAATACTATGGAATTAAAATAAATTAATGTAATATCTCAATTTTTTATTTTTATAAATTATATTACTAACAAAATTATTCCTATTCTAATTTTAGTTTAATAGGAATTATATCTCATTTTCTATTAATGTATGAAAAGTGTTATTACTTAGACGAGCATAAATAAAATATATATAAAAAATGAAATTTATTACCTCATTATTTGAGTCTAAAAGATAAATGGAAATCATTTGTTTTATAATTAAAAATTTGATTTCAAACAAATAAAATATAAAATTATAAATCAACTTCAAATTCTATATAGGCTCTCTCTCTCTTTTACGTTGTGAATCACCTCATGTGTCATCGGATCACCTCCTTTGTCATCATATGCTTTCGTGTAAAATACATAATCAACATAGTAAGGAAAATAATATAAAAACAAACAAACAATAGGGTCTCTGAGATAACAAAGAACAATCATATTTTGAAAATAAAACTTAGATAGTGATTCAAACCGATGGCATGTGTGGATTTGCCATAAAAATATGATTTTTTTTTTTAAATAACAATTTAAAAATCAAGAGTTAAACATTCAATTCAGACTTGGGTGGCAATGTGGGTCGACCTGGTCCGTTTAGGTTCGATCCATACTTGGCTTGCAAATACGGGCTAGGCTGGCCCATCCGGTATTTTCAACGCGGGCCGAAAAGTCTGGCCCACCCCACATAAGTACGGGTCTACGAGTCAACTCGCCTTTTTTTAAAGAAAAAAATCTTATGATAAAGTTTTCAATGTTCAACAAATTGGGAAAGTTTAACAAGTTTAATAAATTAAGCAAATACTTTGGGAAGTTAGATTATAAATTGATAATTCAACATTTTCATCATATTCATATTCCTACTTTGATGTACATGATGAGTTCTTCAAATTATAACACGTTCAAAAAGACATAATACTTGTCTTTTCTAGTCATACAAGAATTTGGAACGTTCATGCAGAAGTGAAAAAGGAAATTAACCGATATACACAAGTTTAATTTTTTCTTATTTTTTTATATATATGCGGGCCAATGGGCCAGTTCGCGTGGGCTACAACCAGTCCACATGGGTTGCGGGCTTTCTCAGGGCAGGCTTTTGTGGGCCAGGGGGTTCAATATCTTGGCTCGCCCCACATTTTTTTGGCAAGCCTACAGGCCAGCTCGTCGGACCAAACTCACATTGTCGCTCCTAATTTAAACTCACACAAAGTCATCACTCACGCAGAGTCAACGATCACACATAGTCATGCTCACAAAGAGCCATCGCTCACATAAAGTTATCACTCATAGAGCCATCCAAAATGCACTCACACAAAGCTAACCATAATACGGTCACTGAGCTAACCATAATAAAGGCTTCCCAATAAAAAGGGAATCTGAAGAATATGAGAAATGGGAAGATGAAGACTACTTGGTCAAGTCTTGGCTCCTAGACTCCATGAACAAAGGCATAAGGTCTCTTTACATTCGCTTACCTACACCAAAACAAATTGGAGAATTTGTGAATGAGACTTACTTGGGTAATCAAGATGCATCAAAAGCATATCATTTATATCGTGAGGTAATTTCTACTCAACAAAATTGTGGATCTTATTACATATTTTGGGAAATTGTAGAGGTTATGACATGAATATGATGCCATTAAAGATAACACCATGGAATGCTCTAAAGATGTTGAGAACTATAACAAGATGGGTTTTTAAGCGCAAGGCAAATGGAACTATTGAAAGGTATAAAGCATGACTAATAGCTAAAGGCTACACTTAGTCTTATGGTGTAGATTATCAAGAGACGTTTGCACTCGTAGCCAAGCTCAATACTGTGACAATACTTTGTCACTTGCAACAAACCAAGATTGGCCTCTTCTACAATTTAATCTGAAAAATGTTTCTTACATGAAAAATTTTAGAAGAAATTTATATGGATTCTCCACCAAGTATGTTAAACTCAAATGGAATAAAGGTTTGCAAATTAAAAAGGTTATATATGGATTAAAACAATCCCACAAACATGGTTTGGAAGGTTCACTAAATCTATGAAAGCTTTTCGCTATAGAGCAAGTAAATATGATCATACCTTATTTTTTTAGGAAAAGAAAAGGTAAAATTATAGTCTTAATTATCTATGTAGATGATATGATAGTTACAGGAGATGCCCATGATGAGATTCCTAGTTTGCAAAATTATCTTGCATTTGAATTTGAGATGAAATAACTTGGAAACCTAAAATATTTTTTGGGTATTGAAGTTGCTAGATCAAAACATGGTATTTTTCTATGCCCAAGAAATTATATTCTTGATTCAGTATACGAAACTAGACTACTTGGGTGTAAACCAATTGACAATCAAATTGAACAAAATCACATGCTTTCTCAATGCTCAAATTCATCTAGCATAAATAGAGGGAAATACCAAAGGCTAGTAGGAAAACTAATTTACTTGTCTCATACATATCCAAATATGACCTATGTAGTGTATGTTGTTAATCAACTTATGCATGACCCACACAAGCCTCATATCAATGTTGTTGAGAGGATTTTGAGGTATTTGAATCCAAGAAAAGGAATTTTATTCTCAAATCATAGAGGTAGAAAGGTATATTGATGTTTATTGGGTAGGTTCAAAAAATGATAGAAAGTCTACTTCTGGATATTTTACATTTTTTTAGGGGAAAACTTGTAACTTGGAGAGGAGTAAAAAGAAATCAGTAGTAGCAAGTTCAAGTGTTAAAGCAAAGTTTATAGGCATGATACTTGGGATATGTGAACTTTTTGTGGGTACAAAATGTTGTATCAGATTTGGGTTTTAAATCAAAGCAATCTATGAATTTGTATTGTGACAATACATCAACTATAACAATTGCACATAATCATGTCCAACATGATAGAACATACTGAGATTGATAGAAATTTCATTAAAAAAAAACTTGAAATTGAAATAATTTATTTTTCCTTTGTAAGGTGTAGATTGCAAATATGTGATGTCCTTACTAAAGAAGTGACAAACATGATATTTAATGAGTCTTTATTAAAGTTGAAAATGTGTGATATCATATACTCAAAGGATGTTAAGATAAATTAAATATTCTATTTAATTAATTAGACATTTAATTATTATGATCTCTGGAAACCAAAAATTTAAATTTATGTAGCTGTAATTATGTAAGAGAATATGAATATAAATCATAAGGATTATTGTGTATATATATGTTATACTGCGCTATAGATAAAAATATATCAACATTATTCTCTAAAACTTTTCTATTTATCATTCATAACAAAAACACATATATATTTATTCACAATGATCGCCATGGTAAATACATACAATTATTTATTCTAAGATGAACATAATTCCACACAAACTATTTATAGAACCTAGTTCACTTCCCTTATCTCAATGCTTTTCTCTCTTATTTTGTTCTTTCTCCCTTGAAGTTTTTGTCCACTAATGTTTTCACTGAAGTTTTTAATTTCATTTACCCTCCTTTACTTATTCATCATTTATTTTACAAATTTAACAACAACATTGCCACACAAGATTTTTTTGTGGTGCCAAAACATAAGAAACCACCTTGGAGATATATTCCATATGGGATCCAATTCAATTTATATACCCCATACAATCACTTAATCTCTTACTAAATTTATTTAATATCTTTTAAATTAAATAACTATTCACTAAATCTTATCTCTTATTAGAAATCACTAAATCTTATCTCTTATTAGAAAGTCTTTTAAATCAAATAATTTTTTTAAATCAAATAATTAATAAACCATTTTATCTTATAGAAAAACTTTTAAATGAAATAAACAATAAATCAGTTTATATCTTGAATTTTCTTTTAAATGAAATAAATCATTGAAACTATTGTTTTTAATTTTCCAAGTCCTTACAATTAACACAAAAATAACAAGAAGAAAGTATTCCATCACTACTAAAAAAACTCATATTTCTTGCCAATTTTGTTTTGAATTTTTTTTAGGAAATACTTATAAATTTTGTTATGAAAAAAAAATTTGTAGGAAATTGCTGTCAATATTTTTGCAAAATATTTTGTATAAAACACTTTTCGCAACAAATTTTGTAAGAAATACTTGTGAATTTTATAATTTTGTAGGAAATAATTACCCACGAAGAAATTACCTATCAATTAAAATTCTTAGAAAAAATAGCAGGAAAAAAGCCTTTTTTTGCAAATTTTTTTAACAAATTTGCAAGAAAATTCTCATGTAATATAAGAATTTGTAGTAGTGCATAAAGTTGTTAGAAATCACATATGGAGTAAAAGAAAAAAAAATGGAGTGCTATATAAGTAAAAACAAGATCCACAAATATTAAGCCTTTAAGATTTTATGCTAGAAGTTTTGTTAGGTATATTATATGAGAACCTCATACCTCAAATATTGTCAATCTTTCCAATTTATACTATTGAATTTTTTTTAATAATATCAAAACCAATTATTTGTCGTGTATCTGATTGAAGCAGAAAGACAAGTATGTCCTGATAAAATCTAATTACCGTAGTTAGGGTAAATGAAAATGCGTTCAGACAAAAATGTAGAAATTTTGTAAGAAAAAGTTGTTGTGTTTCCATGAGGCAACATGTGAATGGTGTGTCGTTTTGGTGGGTTATTGGAAATTCCATGACCACATACAATGGTGGATTTCAAGAACTCTTGGCTTCTTATACATGATGCTTTTTATTTTATTTTATCTTGACATCACATGCTTCTATTTAATGCCCTTTTGGATCATTCGGCAGTAAGTGTTATTACTGAATTGAAACAAAATGAAGTGCCTTGGTCCACAATCTCATTCAAACATGTGAAGAAAATAGCATTTTACTTATTAATATTCATCTTTTTACTTGTTTATACCTGTGGAGAGATATAGTGTACCGTGTATATGTGAAGTAATAACTTATTTAAATCCAATAATCCTTTAAGTTAACTTCTCGTAGGTTAATATCTACAATTTTTTTAATTAATTATGTATAAACAAATTATCAAACTTACATTAAGCTACTTCAAATTTAATTAATTGTTTAAATGATATTAGGGGTTTAATTAATTATGACGTTTTTTTAATTAAGTACTACAATTAATTGGTTAAAACTATAAAAAAGACTAATTTTCATATATGTAATTTATGATACAAGTAGGGCTCCACTTTTATGTTTATATTTCCATAGTCTTAGCTTTTTTTAAGTCAAGAAACAAGATAGATGAGTATCAAAGTTACATTTTGGTAGTAGATACAGTATTTTAAACGAAACTTTTTTTTAATTACATTACCAAAATTAAACATAACTTATAAATTATTTTGAATTTTTCTTTTGAATATAATAATTTCTTTCTGTCATTGTAGTAGCCTATGTTTTCAGAAAAATAAAAATGCTTCTATTTGCTACATAAAAGGCATGCTAGCTCTCATGTAGGAAGGATTTAAGGAAGTCGAAAGAAAATAAACTTGATCTTTTCAGTTGTCCCTTACATGAATTGCTCAACATGGAAAACAATGAAAACTTTCAAACTATGTTTTGTGGATTTTAAATCATAATTAGCAAACTTCATTCATCAGGTAAGGTTCTTTATAATTATGATCTTGTTGATAAAATATTGAAAGCATTGCATATTTCAGAGAGATATGAAGAAACCATCCTGTTAATGTTTTAGGATCCCAGAAGTTTATTCTAGATATGGCATTATAAGTTCATGAAGAGGTGCTTTAGCACAAAAACCCAAACAGTCTTTAGCACTCAACACTCAAGAGTCAAAAAGTTCACAAAAAAACCCAAACAGGCATGGTCTTATATTGCATTGTGTAGTGGTATTAAGAATCATAAATTATGGATACCTAAATGTGACATAAATTATATTCCATATGTACTTGAAAATTGAAAGATGTCACTTGCCATTGTACATAAATAGTGAATATACCTATGACATATGACAAGATATGGGTTTGTGTTATAATAATCACTAAAAAAATATAGTATTATTAACAGCCACAAATTTGTCGATAACAACTAAAATTAGTCGATAATTCAGAATTTTTGGCAGAAAACTGACACAAAATTTGTTGAAATATGTTTGTTTTTAAAACTTTATTGATATACTTATAATTTTTCTTGGTAATTTTTTACGACATATATCGTTAACATGGATTTACCAACAAAATTGTGATTCGTTGATAAGTTGAGAGTGACATTATCGATGAGTCTTTTAGTCGGTAATTATTGTACTATATGCGTCCAATGATCGGGGAAATTAAACTATAGAATTCTAATTAGAGAAGAAACTACAATGACGTTGTATGAAAATACTAAAATAGGACAAAACAGATGTTATCTGTTAAAATGAGAAAATGTTATGAAGTGATGATATCTTCTTAAAAATCACTAATGAACCTTAAAAATGCCAAGGAGTATATTTTTTGAAATATGCAGTTTAGGTTTTTTGCTTTTGAAATTGGTGTATTTTCTAACCGAATTGTGTATTTAAAATTTCTAATGAAAATAAGCTAATTGAACAGTGATTTAGATTCTCTCTTAAAACTAGTGTATTTGCTAAAACTGTGATTCTGGTTTAAAAACTAAATCTAATCTACCAATAAATTTAATGGATGCTAAAGAAGGTAAAATGTATGAAGAATGCAGAAACTAAATACAAGACTCAAACTAGAATTGCTATTGGGCAAGAACAACAAAAACAATACAAAAACACTAAAAGGGCAAGCATAAATCAACATTAACAAGAGGAATTTTAACAAAAAAAAAAGAGATATGTAAAAATAGAAAGAAATTGCAGAAAAGTAAATTGAAATTAAAAAGGGATTGGATTCAAAAAATAGAACAAAGGGTTACATTTTCATCCACACAACATAACCCATTTGCACTCACAAGAAGCTCAAGCATTGGGACAAAGGTGCTTTCCATAACAATTGACACTGACAATGAATATGACATGAGTAATGGTGGTATGAGAAATTGGGACTTTGAGAAGATAAAATTAAGGGCAATTTTTAGGAAAAGGAGCTTGGGGAATGGCAAATTTTGGAAAGACGAGCTTAGACCTCGCTTCTTTGGGAAGTGGAAAAAAGAGGGAAACTAGTAGAATACTATCCCTGAATTCCATATAAGAAGAACTTAAAGATGAAATTTTACAATTCAAATGACCTATGACAAGGGTAAGGAGCAAAAGATTGGAAGAACAAAAAATTCAAGGCTCATGATGATACAAGCAACTGAAAATTCAAATGGGTATGAAGATCATGGCTTGGAGCATCCTTATAGATTAAAATTTCAAGAATTTAAAGCATATGTAATTTATTTTAATTTTGTAAGTTTGTTGGACTAACAATGTGTTTTTGTTTTTAATTTTCAAGTTATTTTGAGCCCAATATCTTTGGGCTTTCTTTTAAAGTTTCTTAGGTTGTTTAAACATTTGTGCCTATACATAGGGACACCAAATACATTTGTAGACATCTTATATAGTAATATTATATGCATTTCTATCCTTTGAAATTGGTTCTTGAATTAAAACTTTGGTTCTTATTAAAGATTAACATTTTTGTGACAAATCTTCACTTGACTTATCAATATGCTAGATTGTGCGTCCCCCATCCTTGTATTATTTTACGTTCTTCTTATATATCATTTGGTATTCTCTAATGTATTGAATCTATTTTACAGAAGGAATTCAAATTCAGAAATAATCGTACTCTGTCCAAGATAATATCCTATCATTTATTGTCTAAAGCAAGACTCTAGTTTGAATTTTCCCTTCTATCTTATTTTTTCTACCATATAAAGAAAAAAAAATTGAATATTTGTGTTCTGTGTTTTGTTTTGAAATTATGGTCGACTCATTGCACTTAGAATTTTATAAGGAGTAAAATCCCTAAGGTTTTATCTAATTTCATGGAGTTTTTAATTTTTTGCGTTCTTCGTTTAAATTGTCCATTTGCCATATTCGATTTGTAGAAATTATCTATTTTTTATTTTTTTTATTAATTATAGTCCCAATTAACTGTTTACTTTGATTTTTCATGAGTTTTGTGTTTGAAGGGCAATCTGTTTAGTTTTCTTTGTTTGTATGTTAAAAATTGAAAAGAAAAGAAAGAATAGTGGATCAAGGTCAAAAGGAAACAAATATATATTGGAAAAATTTGCAATTCATATTCATCATGAATCCTTTAAATATCATAAGAACCAAGGTAAACTCAATAAAAGACATGTCAAATGGGTAAAATTATTGAACAATTTCTTTATGTTGTTAAACATAAACAAGGTAAGGAAAAAGTTGTGGCTGATGCATTATCTAGGAGACATGCATTACTATTTATGGCTGAAACTAAAATACTTGATGTTGAACTGTTTAAGGAATTGTATGATGATGATCATGTTTTTTTGTGTGTGAAATCTATCAAAATTGAGGAAAATGAGCTTTTAAAGGTTTTTACAAACATGATGATCTTCTTATTAAAGGAACTAAGTTGTGTGTGTAAAGGTTCAATGAGGGAATTATTTATAAATGTTTTAAAGGAACTTTTAGTTTCATTAAACGATGCATCGACGTTTTTACTCATAAGTCATTTAGGAATAAGGGAGACAATTTGGTTGCGATAGCGAGACACATCGAACTATCTATTTCTAGGAAACTAGATGTTGTTGTAGGGTAAAAGGCCACGGAAACCTAAGCTTCATTATGATTACTATGTTTAAGAATTCTAGATGACTGTGAAAGTCTGTTTGGTTTGGTATGATTATTTGGATTTTGGGGGTTGTGTGTTAAAACCAAAACTTGATTGTGATTGTAATGCTTAAGTGTTTTACTAGGATGGGATGTTGAGTAATATTTGTCATGTTTATTTATGAATTTCTTTTATATATTATTTTTTATGATTAGTTTACCCCTATTTGTTTGTTTGTGTGTTTGTTGTGTGTGCGATGATCGTATAACGTGTCTGTTATACGGGAGCAGATGATAATACATATGCTCTTGGCATGAAGTAGATTAACAAGAGGCTGGGGTGAACTCGAGAGTTCTTATAATTTATTTAATTGTTTTAAATCAGATACTGAAGACTATGTAATTTTCTTTTCGTAATTGATATTTAAAATTGTTTTTAGACAAATTGACATTTTGAACTACATAATTTAAATTAAATTAATTTTTTTTTATTAGTACATTTTCGATGGTAATCTTTTTCCATCAAACATGTTCATTTTCTAACTTTCTGTGACATCCCAAAATTGGGGTGTTACACCTTTACTTATTTTTAACTTTCCTTGGGCTAATATTTCTATGGATTTTGTTTTAGGTCTTCCTAGGTCCAAATGAGGAAAATATTATGTTTTTGTTGTGGTTGACAGGTTCTCAAAGATGACCCACTTCATTCTTTGCCACAAAAGCAATGATACTAATCATGTGACCAATATATTTTTCAAACAGGTGGTAAGATTACATTGCATTCTAAGGACCATTGTCTCAGATTGGGATGTTAAATTTGTTAATTATTTTTGGAAGGTCTTGTGGGGCAAGTTAGGTACAAAGCTTCTCTTCTCTACCATTTGTCATCCTCAAACAAATGGACAAACAAAAGTAGTAAATAAATATCTCTTTTGTAACTCTATAAATGTTTTTTGAACAAAAATTTGAAAACTTAAGAGGAGTGGTTACTTCATGTGGAGTTTTCTTATAATAGGGTAGTTCATTCTACTACTCAGATGTCTACTTTTCAGGTAGTATATGGCTCTAATCCTTTACTTTTACTTGTTATTGATTCTATGACTAACAAAGATGGACTGGCAAAGCTACTTTTGTCAGGAACTTGCATAAAGAGGTAGAGGCCCAAGTAGAAAATTAGATGGAGAAGTTAGCCTTTAAGGCTGACTAAGGGAGGAAGAAGACCAAATTTGAACTTGGCGATTGGATGTGGGTTCACTTTAGGACTGAGATTTTTCCTTCTAAAAAAAATCTAAACTCTTACCAAGAGGAGATGGACCATTTCAAGTTCTTGAAAGAATCAATGACAAAGCTTATGTTGTTGATCTACTTGAAGATTATTGGGTAAGCTTTAGTTTCAATATTAAGGACTTGTCTCCATTTAATGTAGGTTTGAATTTGAGGACAACTTCGCTTCAAGAAGGAAGGGATGATAAAGGACTATCCTAGACATGTCAAAGTGAGTCAACCTAGCTCACACGGATTGGCTCACTACGAGCCATGTTAAAAATGAGTGAGCCTAACCCGACTCACTTTATAGTGAACTAGAAATTTTGCAACTCGGCTCAACCCACCACGGGTTGATGGGTTAAGTGGGTTGGTAAGCCAACCCATATAAAAAAGAAAAAAATTATTTATTTATTTTTAAGTATTCAAATATTTGAATATTTTTAAGCAACCTCTGAGATGACAATCACAGTAAAATCAAGAACGAATGTCTTCATCATACTCACCACCTATATATGATGAATTGTTTCCAAGAAAGTGTCCATATAGTCCAAGAAAACGTGGCCAATATTACATAGTTTTTTTCATGCTATTCAACAAAACATAAATGAAAAACTACACATTTTTGTCATCCTAATTTAGAAAAATTTGTTTATAAGACGGTTGTTTGAGTAATTTATTATAAAGATAATAATTAAAGATTAAAATATCAACATATCTAACTTGACAATCAAATTAATTAAACAATCAAACTATTCAAATATTATTGAGCAACATTCTAGCATTTAAAAACATGAAATTGTGAACCTGTATAATTAGGAGTAGTAAATAATTTAAAATATAATTAAAAAAACGTGTAAAAAATGTTGGTGGGTTAAGTGGGTCAACCCACCTTTAACCCGACTCGAACCCGTTTAACCTGTGGGTTAAGTGAGCCAGGTTGAGTTCAACCCACTTTTGAAAAAACTTAATTTTTCTCAACCCAACCCAGCTCGAACTTGTGGTGAGCCAGGTTGGCTCACGGGTTGGAAGCCATTTTGACATCTCTAATTATCCTTGGATTCCATACTAGAAGAACTTAAAGATGAACCTTTATAATTCAAAGGACCTATGACAAGGGCAGTGCGTAAGAGATTGGAAGAAAAAAATGTACTAAAGGCTTATGATGCTACAAGCAACTGAAAATTCAAAGGATATGAAAATCATGACTTGGAGCACCCTATTAGATTAAAATTTTAAGCAATTAAAGCATCTATAATTTATTTTAATTTTGTAAGTTCGTTAGACGAATAATGAGTTTTTGTTTTTAATTTTTAAGTTATTTTAGGCCTAATATATTTGGGCTTTCTTTTAGGATTTCTTAGGGTGTTTAAACATTTATGCCTATATATATATAGACACCAATGACATTTCTTTTAGGATTTATTTGAGAGAGGATTATCTTGGTTCTCGGATTAAATTTTGGTGTCCCCCATCCTTATCTTATTTTGTGTTCTTCTTATATATTTTTTGGTATTCTCTTATTTATTTAATCTATTATACTCAAGGAATTCAAATTCGAAAACGATTGTAAATCAAATATCTTATATATTAGCAATGTCTTCCTTCTTAATCATAGCAGGGATAACATCACCCTGACCACCCTGACCATCCATAAACATCAAATATATACACATAGAAAATACACTGATACAATGACAATACAATCATACATTACCTTTTGATCTGTCAGAATCATCTCCATATTTCGTTTGGAATCCCATGACTCAACAAACCACAGATCCACAATTCGGACAACAAGTTTCAAAGT
>Ga0099822_1007967_pt1 | contig 13604 bp, 4 predicted proteins | sample CowpeawhiteBW_FD_76839 | JGI IMG/M metagenome (GOLD analysis project Ga0099822, IMG submission 76839) | Root nodule microbial communities of legume samples collected from California USA - Cow pea white BW | ecosystem: Host-associated > Plants > Roots > Nodule | place: USA: California | collected... | reverse complement strand
CTTTTATTACATCCGAAGTTAACTCAAATCCATAAAATTTAAAACTCAATTATAATGTCTACGGGTAGTAATATGAAATATTACAAATTCTTTAAAAACTCATAAAATATAAAACTCTGAGAAAGTCATCTCCCAACTAGCCCCGCTCCGGCTCTATGCCTCACCAGATCCACCTGTAACATCGACTACTCCCGTGTATCGCGTACACGATCATCGCCAAACACAAATAGATAGGGTGAGCTAACATAATAAAACATATGCATTAATTTATATAACAAAACACACACAATTCCAAGGATCCTCATCCTTTGATCTCATATCACATGGCCACCACCATGTACTCCATGTTCTACGTCTTTGGTTGATAATCTCAAGCTATCCTTGTTGTCCAACCAACAAGCCACCACTTGTAGAACACATGCGGGAACACTCGTTATTCCGTGCCACAACTCAAAGAATGCTCGTGTTACCCTCCATCCTGAGCCACAACTCCAGGAATACTCTAGCATCTGACCCTTGAGGTATTGCCCAAAGCCTCGTAGACCATGCACATCCAAAGCAAGCAAAATCAACGTCTGCTTTATCAAAAATCGCCTGGCGCTGCACACAAGTCGCTAGACGCAAAAGGCTTCCAGACTGCCTGGCGGGAGACACATGCCGTCAGGCGCCAAGCGCCTCTAATGTTATTGTTTCCACAAGTATCGCCTGGCGGGACAACCCTTATCGCCAGGCGCAACACGCTTCAATTCTCTACTGGTTTTGTAGCCATCGCTTGGCGTTCAAACACCACCTCCAGGCGCTACACTAGTACTTGTGTAGTACTGGTCTTTTAGCACCCAAAAAAAGTCAAAACAAACCATTCACATTTCTTATATATATATATTCCCCTTTTAAACCATGATAGCATTCAATTCTAACTTATGAATAACGCATGCTTAAACAAATATAGCAGTAACACTCTAACGATTTAAGCACATAATTCTATACACCAATGCAATTAACATTGACACACATGCCTTCATCAAAAACCAATTCTCCACATGTGCCAAACCAAAAGGAACATTCAAATTGATATAAACGTACCTCATAACCTAATCATGCTTCATTATATGTTACTTGGAATTATCAAGAGCTTATTCATGTATTTTAAAGACTCCAAAATTAGGAATCTTGAGTAACGTATATCTCTAACTCCTAACATCCAAATCAAATCTCCACCGTTCAAAGTTAGGAACCACATGTTATGGACCACTTGTCAAAATTTCACCTAAATCGGACAGTTAACGAACCGGGAAATGCCATTTTACGAAAACTGTGCGAACTAGAAAAATTGGTTGCACCTAGCGCCCATAAGTGAGGAAGGTGGCGCCTGGCGGGACTATGCTAGCTCCGGGCGGTTCCTGTTCTGCAAAAAATATAAAAAACAACATTTTTCGTGAATCAGAGCACCACACATCACTGGTATGGCGCTTGACAGTAACCAACGTGCTGCCAGGCGGTTCCTACTGTTTCAAGAACCCCAACATTCTTCTCTGCACCTGCGAACCTCAATCCATTCAACTCCAACTGTTCTGGTTTCATTCAATTTACGACTCAAAAGGTTGTACTTAATGTTTAGGTTCACTATCCATTCCTAGAACTTCCAATAAGTGAAATTCCATTAACCTTTTTCCCTTAATTTAGTGCCACTATAAAAACCCCCAAATCATTAGCCCTAAATTAGTGTTCATATAGTTTTTCATTGAATTTAAACTTCAACTACATATAATCCCACGAAAATCTGATCTCCAACCATTTACCAATCATTAGTACTATCTTTTACCCCAATCAGAGTTAACTCAGGAACCCCAAAACACCGAAATCGAACCAATATTGGTTCGCGTCGCTTGGTGGGTGTTCATCACTGCCAGGCAGCTCATCAAAACCCAGAAACTGGGTTGAGCCATACGCGTCGCCTAGCGGCACAAGACTCGCTGCCAGGCGGTTCCTTGTAGGAACCCAGAAACCAAGCAAAAATACAAGTGCCACTTGGCGGCAGTTCATCACCCACCAAGCGGTTTTTGGGAAATTTCCAAAAATCAGAAAATCAACCCAAATAGCAGGTATTCATGCATAATTATGTCTATATATCATGTGATTTATCCTTAAACGTAAAATTAACGAGTAACAACTCCCCTAACCTGGAATTTCCTTTGCTTAGAGTTTGAATTATGAGTCTTCCCTTGAGCACCAAGGGTCTTGAACCCAAGTCCTCTCACACAATTAAGTACTCTCAACCACTTGAGCTAGTATTTTTCCACGTCATAACAATCTCCATTAAATTCCATAAAGGCTCCCCTACCCGTATTTATTAAATATTTATTTATTTAATTATTTAAATTTTATGGGTCTTACACTCATCAGAAGACGTAGAACACGAGTAACATAGTCGTGGCCATGTGGTGTAAAATCAAAGGATAGAAATTCCTTTGGTGTATTTGTATGGTTTGTATGATGTGTGTGTGTGTGTGTGTATATATATATATATATATGTTTATGTAATTGTAAGCTCACCCTATCTGCTTATGTTTGGCGATGATCGTGTACACGGTACACAAGAGCATATGATGTTGCAAGTGGATCTAGTGAGAAATAGAACCAGAGCTGGGCTAGCTTGGGAAATTTTCTACAGATTTTTATTATGGCTTTACAAACTTTGAAAATTTTGAAAGCATTGGATTATTAGACTTAACTTTGTAGTTTGAGTTTTATTAAATTACGGATTTGAGGTATTTTATGATGAATTAAATGTTTAATTTTCTCGCGATTTTGGGAAAAGTCAGTTTAATAAATGATGCTTAATGAATATTTCTATTTTATTTTGTTTAAATCCATAATATCGGTTGGGATGTTCCACAAAGCATATCCCTTAATGACTACTAAAATGAATCACTTGCATTAAGGTTCATACTCTATAACTAGCTAGAGCCTTAAATCCATTTATAATTCTAAAAGTAGGAGGAAAGTTAGTTGGACCACAACTTGAAACTAGTTTCTACTCAATCTCAAAGTAGTGAAATAACACGAGTGATCAGTTCATCCAACAACAAATATAAACTAACTCACAAACATGTAATGAAAGCATACTTTAATAGATAAAACAGTACCAATACAAGAGAGTTCTAAAGAGTTACATCTTAGCTTCAACACAGAAAAATTTAGCTCCTCATAATGTATGAAAATATTTCAATATAATGAAAAGTCATCATCCTTCTATCCTTTGATATTGTTCTCTAAAGTACACAGAAAAAGTGTATATAAAAGCTCTCAAAAGAACCACTCTCAAAAAGTCTATACAAACAAGGGTGAAACTAAACTTTAATAACTATCTAGGGCAATGCTAAGCGGTGCACTTTGTAGCTCAAGCTTTAGAGGTTTCCTTCTTGGTTGGATTTACTTTGATGGCATGAGCCTCCTATTTTGATGCTTTAGCTTTTGAGATAACTTCAAAGGAAGGAAATCTTCATAGCTTAGTCTTTGGTTTAGTGCTTGAGATTTTCCTTTGTATTGAGTTTTCTTGTGTGGCTCAAGCCTCAATTTTCTACTAAGCTGCACCTTTGTCAGTTTTGTCCAAAATTGCTTGAATCTTTGTTGTTTTTTTTTTTTTGGTTAAATTAGTCTTTTGGTCCCTCTATTTGTTATGAAATTTCAGTTTGGTCCTCAAATTTTTCGTTGTCTCAATTTGGTCCTCATTTTCTTAAAAATGACTCAATTTGGTCCTCACCGTTAACTTTGACCAAACGGTATTAAAGTCAACGCCACGTGTCAATTTAAGGTTTTTTTTTATATTTTTTTAATATTTTTTAATTTCTTTTAATTTTTTTTAATTTTTTGTTTTATTTTGGCACATGTCATTTCACATTTGTGCCACATGTCAAAGTGACTCAATTTGGTCCTATATTTGTTTTTAGTTTCAATTTAGTCCCAATTTTTGTAAAAATGAAGCAATATTATCCTTCTTTAAATTGACACTAAATTTACTTTTTTTTTTATAAATTTTATGGTGATATTCTTACTAAAATTAATGTTTTTATTAAATATTTCTATAAATATTTTAAATTAACTTTAAATTCTATACAAAATATTAGACTTTGATTTTGTTTTGAACTTGAAATTTAGTTCCTAAACTTATGTGTGTGACAAGTTATTTGATTTTTAATTTTTACTAAGTTTGTATAATATGGTACACTTGATGCCTTGATGCCTTTATATATGATGACAAAATTGTTAATTTTTGAAATTAAGTTTGGGGTTTAACTTTGTTTAATAATAAAACAAAAAAAAAACTTATTTTAAAATATTTCTACAAATATTTAATAAAAACGTCAATTTTATTAAGAATATCATCATAAGTTGTATACAAAGATTAAATTGAATCTCAATCTAAGGAGGACAATATTGCTTCATTTTTACAAAAAATGGGACTATATTGAAACTAAAAACAAATATAAGGACCAAATTGAGTCACTTTGACACGTGGCATAACTGTGAAGTGACACGTGTCAAAAATAAAAAATTAAAAAAATTTAAAAAAATTTAAAAAAAATTAAAAAAATTAAAAAAAATTCAAAAAATTCAAAAAAATAGAAATTGACACGTGACATTGACTTAACACCGTCTGGTCAAAGTTAACGGTGAGAACCAAATTGAGTCATTTTTAAGAAAATGTGAACCAAATTGAGACAACGAAAAACTTGAGGACCAAACTGAAATTTCATAACGGAGGAAACAAAATAATTTAACCTTTATTTTTCCACTTTTGACTCTTTGATTACACTTAGATCTGTAAAACAAACTACATTGGAATGAATTTCATATAAACAAGATAGAATTAAGACAAAAATAAAGGGCCAAAATTATCTCAAAATTAGCTAAATTTGGACTCTTATTACTCACTCAATTCATCTTTCGACCTACCTGGTATTAGTATTTCTTGATGTCCTCAACAAATATATAATATATTAATAAAATGTGAAATTTTAACGTTAAATTGGTCATTCAAATAGAAGAATCAATGATAATGCATTTGTGGTAAGTTATATCAAACACAATTTGACCGAAATTATAAGACGGCGGTAACAGCGGTCGCTCAAGTCTCACGTTGTTTCTCTTTAATGACCTCGACCCGACAACTTCCTCTCTCTTTCTTTCTTTATTATTTTTTCATAATTCATAAAATTTTCTTTCCTTTCTTTAATTCTTCTTTTCTCTCTCCTCCTTTACCTTCTCGAATGTATGACAAATCTCCCCTTCATTTTGGACCAAGAAAACAAAAGTCCCACTTCCCTTCTTATTTTATTTTATTTCTATAATGATAATAATAATAATTTTCATAATACCGTTTTTTGTTTTTATCCACAATTTCAGTTTTTATAGTTTTTTTAACCCACATTATTATGATTTTAATTTAAATTTTTATTTCCTTCCCTCTGAATCTACCTTTCCTTCTGTATTCCCGTTCAACCCACGCGTCCAACCTCACTTTCAATTTTCTGTTCCAACAGAAGAGGGAATTGATAGATTGTCTCTCAGGTAATCAACCACCCTTTTCAAGCTTTCGCGCTTCCCAATGGACCCTCCTACACATTGCATTTTGACTTTAATTCAATTTAGTTAATTTTTTTCTTGCAATGGTTTAGTTGGATCGGTCTCGGGGGTTCAATTTTCTTGCAAACACAGCAGATCTGGGTTCTTCAAGGTTAGGAGCTGCTTTTTTGGGTTTTCTTTCCTTTTGATTGTTTTGTTGGAATGTTTGGTCTCAATGAAATGTTGAAAGATCCGAAGGTCGAAGGAGTTACATTGGTTCGTATATTCCCTCAATTGGTTAGATTTTGTGTTCTCCTGTAAAATATTTTTTTTTCAGTGCTCAAAATTAGTCTTACCTTTTATGGGTTGAAGTTGAATCTATTGGGTTTATGTTTTCTGATGTAAGTTTGTGTATTTCGTGCTATGCCTTTGTTCCCTACACCCATTTATAAGCTTCATTAATTTTACACATAGATCTTCGAAGTATTAGTAGTTAATAGTATTGTTGAAGGTGTGGATTTTGATTTGATGGTTTTATTTTTGTGTTTGGTGGTGACACAGGAGTATTGTTGTCCTGACTCTTGGCGTATAGAAGAAAGGCTGTTTTCCTTTCTACCCGGGTTTTGCATTGTGTGCAAAGTTTGAGAACTAACATCTGGTAGACGGTGCTTGAAATTGTTTTTCTGCTGCATGTGGTTTCTCCTTCGTGGTGCAACACTATTTTATTCATGGGGGAGTGGATTGTTGGAGCTTTCATCAACCTCTTTGGAAGTATTGCAATAAACTTTGGGACCAATCTTCTCAAATTGGGGCACAATGAGGTATGCCCGAAGTCTTTTTTATGGATGGAACCGTTTATTTAGTACCTTCCTCTATTATTATTATAGACATGTTTCTGTCTATATTATAATGACTAATGAGGTACATAAATTGGCTTTGCTGTTGTCTTCCTTTTCAGATTTCAGCTGATTTTATAAATGTTTACTGAAGTAATGAAGTCATGTATCTTTTTGTATTCATTTTTATCTTGTTACATTATTTCTTTGGATTTGTATGCATGATTTTTTGGGTTACGGACATTAGTTATAATAGTGAAGCACTGAATTTATAGATAAATCCATCTGATTCTGAGTTTTAGAGTTGTTTAGTTTCGTGATATATTACATCTGTACTGCTATTTCTTGAAAGTTGCAATTTGCATTATCAAATTATTTGGGAAACCTAATATTATTTTTTTTTTCTTTTGCAGAGAGAAAGACATTTACATGGAAGTGATGGGGTAAATGGAAAGATGACTTTGAAGCCTATTATATATTTCCAGAGTTGGAGAATTGGTATATTCCAATTTCATTTTTATGTGGGTTTTTTTGCTCCTTTTATCAGGGTGGTTGGTTCCTGATTTTTGCTCTCATTGCAGGTATCGTATTTTTCTTTCTTGGAAATTGTCTTAATTTCATTTCCTTTGGATATGCTGCTCAGGTACGTTTCCCTGATGTTGGGATTTTTTGTTCAGTAGCATATCGTGTACTTTATGATAGTATGTAGTAGTCTTGTTCTTTTTTTGTTTGGTTGGATGTAGTAAAATTTGCAAGTTCTTTTGCTTGATTTTGATGGATGTATTTCCCTTCATTGTGATTACTCATTCTTATTTTTCTGTTTGATGTGCAGTCACTTCTTGCGGCACTTGGTTCTGTTCAGTTTGTATCTAACATTGCCTTCGCTTACTTTGTCTTGAACAAAATGGTGACAGTCAAGTATGCTAAATTTGAACTGAGACTACAGTTTAATTTTTCTTTTTTGCCAACTCTATTTTAGTGATGAGAATTCTTGTGGTTTAATTAGTGGACTTTTATCAGGGTACTGGTTGCCACCGCTTTCATTGTTCTTGGAAATGTTTTTCTTGTTGCATTTGGCAATCATCAATCGCCTGGTATGTAACATTTGTCTAGTTCAATTAAACATTTGCTTCTAAGTATACCTGTGGAAACAATGTTGATTAGTATGAAGCTGATAGGTAGATGTACACAATGACTTGTTAATATGGCAAACAGCAACTAGGTTTTGTATGTTCAAAAAGTAAGAAGCATATTTTATACAAGGCTTTTTGTATGTGGCAACGTAATTTAATTTTTTGTTCAGTATGTTCTCTGTTCTTACTGAATGTTACCATTCATTGCTGTTAAACAATTCAATCATATTATAAATCAATTTTTGTGGAAGATATGATTTAATGACATTAAATAGGAAAAAATGAAGTGATTTTCTTACATCAAACAGGGAAATATCTTGGAAAATATTTCTCATTTCTTCATTGTAAAAGATGTGTTTACTCACAATTACAAGTATTCCTTTCAATAGGGTATCAGACAGATACCATCCTCCGTAGTCTGTTTTGTCACTATTTCGTTGTTCGGTCATGACTTTTTTCTAGACGCATTGGCCCTGAATGCGGTCACTCTTTCACTCTCGGGTAAACAGCTGCACGCCCTCAGAGCAAATTTGCTCTCTTGCAGTCTCTGGACATTTTTGCTCTCCTGCAATTGTTGTGCCCTTTGACCATTTTTTCTCCTCGCTATGCTCTTCAAGCATTTTTACTTTCCGGCAGCAACCATGTTCTGTGGGCATTTTTTTCTCTCTGACAGTTGTTTTGTCCTCTAAGCAATTTTGTTCTTCCGCAGCCACTTTGCCCTCTGAACCCTTTTGCTATCTGGCAGTCCCCGCACTCCAAACATTTTTTGCTCACTAGAAGCTGCTGCAGCATCCTTCAAGCATTTTTTCCTCGCTTCCCACTATGCGTCGCTGATAGTGCTGGTAGTGAAGCGGCCCAGTTCTTTGCATCGACGCTGGTACTGTTGTCACTCCTCTTGTCGTCATTGACGGACATTATTGTGGTAGTGGCTTTCTCCCTGTGGGGGTGGTGTGGTGTCTTCATATCCGTGGATAGGCCTTCAATGGACTTGTTGCCAGAGTCCGGGATGGCAGAGGGACCAAGGACTTCACGGTGGCTGTGAGGTCGTCAGAGCAAGAAACAACAGTGGGTTGCCGCCATAGGATATCCCTATGAATTCCTCTTTTATATGCATTTATTGCCCTTGTTTGTCTTTTCATATGTATAATTCAATATTTTGTTGCTTTTTTAGTTTTTGAAATTAAAAGAAAATGAAATAAATTTATTAAACTCCTAAGATTTTATTTGACTTAATTTTTTGATTATGAAGTATGATTAGTATTTTTGAATAATCTTATAATCATGTAATGTAAATATATGACTTACATAAATATATAATTTATACGAATATATAATTATAGAAATATGCGTGTCCCGTCCCGTGTCTTATAGTTTCTAATTTAGTTGTATTTTCGTCTCCGTGTGTCTGTACCCGTACTTCTTAGGTCGTAGCCAACCAACACCATGTGCCACCAGTTCCGTGGCAAGTCATCTTCGCACACTTGCACCAAATTGATGCGGAAGCTTTGTCATTATTAACTTCGTTAACTTTAGCAACGAATTCACTTACATGTTCGCGATGGGTCTTGTGTTGATCACATTAGTAATGTGACTCAGATACACATGTTCTAGCTTGAGGGGGGACTATAAAGATATGATATGATATGATATAGGGAAATATTTTAGCAAATATTTCTCATTTTTTATTATTGACTTTGTTCCTTATTATAAATAAGAATAGTCATGTATGTACACTACACACAATTACAAATTCCTTCAATAAATTTCAATGTTGCAAACTAATTTCAGTTAAGTACTTGCTTTTCAGTTTATACGCCAGAGCAGTTGACGGAAAAATATACCAATATGGCATTCCTTCTATACCTTCTAGCTTTGGTCTCAGTTGTTGCGTTGCATCACTCCATCTACAAGTAATCTGTAGGATTTAAATATTTGTTGGTAGTTTAATCAAACAATTGTTATTCTTTGTAATTAACACGTGGAATATGCAGGAGAGGGGAACTTCTGCTTGCAGTATCACATGATCTCAGACCCTATTGGAGCATGCTACTGCCTTTCTCATATGCCATAGTTTCAGGTGCCGTGGGTTCATGCTCAGTGTTGTTTGCTAAATCACTGTAAGTGAGCTACTCCAACATGTTGCCTTGCTTCATGACACAATGTCCATGGAATTGTACCTAATACAATTTTTTTTGCAGTTCTAACCTATTACGACTGGCTATGTCCAATGGTTATCAGTTACACAGCTGGTTCACATATTCCATGCTTCTTTTATTTCTTAGTACTGCTGGATTTTGGGTAAGGCTTTTTCTTGGGTAGTGATTTTTTATTTGGCTTTTTTTATTCTTTGAAGTTAAGTGATGAGAAGTGCGAATGCTAACCCAATCCTTTTAATTTGTGCAGATGACCAGGTTGAATGAAGGACTGTCATTGTTTGATGCAATTCTTATTGTTCCTATGTTTCAGATAGCATGGACTTTCTTCTCAATCTGTACAGGATTTATATATTTTCAGGAATATCAGGTACTTTCTCTTTCACATGATATACACTGGTAGAGTTTGCTTTGCACAGGCACTCGTAGAAGTTTTAATTATATTATTGAAGATTAATAATTAAATATCAATTCCTACTTTGGTTGAATGGAGTCACTTGAGTATATATTTCAGAAAATCCAATCTGTTACATCGTTTAGAAACATCATGGGTTCAACAATCAACATACAAAACAAGACCTAGTCTAGATAACGTAAGTCAATTTCAGATAATTAACTTAATCATGCTTCTATGTACATTTCTAAGTTGTGAAGAAGTCGTATGTCACAGTGTAACTGCTTTTAGTTTCAATCCCTGGTTACATTTTTTAGCTGGTTTTTCTGTAAGGTCTAAATCTAGTGAGATTTCCCATCCAGGTTATAGAAGTTTCTCTCACTCTTCCACAAACAAGAAATTAATCTTCTGTTTTTTTCTAGTTTAGCTTTGAGCCATGGGTCATAGCTTACCGCAGAGGAAAGATGTGAGCTTCCAAGTTCTAAAATTACTGCAGAGAATGCATGAAAATCTGTGTAAATTAAATCAAAAAGAAACTAATGATAAGGATATTGCAAGGTAGTTAAAATTATACTTTTACTTGTATTGGGAGAGAGTTAACATCACAAATCATGGGATCTTAACAATTATTGTAAGATCCTACAGAATTCATAAACTCAAACACGTATAATAACATAAATAAGCAAAGAGGACATTTCAGTTCAGTTCAGTGGCAGCTGGGTTTTCCCTATACCCAGGGAGCCTTTGAAGAGAATAGGAAAACAGAAAACCCAGCAGCCAGCAAAAGACAGGTGACAAGTGAATCATCCGGCAAACTCAGCAAACAAAGGTGCAGAGGAGAACAACCATGGAAGAGATGAAAATGGATGGAAAAGAGATTCAGCATTGACAGGGTTTTTAGCAAAGAATGGTTGGAAATGGTGGTAAAACGTGCCAATTTGGGGTTTGGAACCTAGGTATTTTGGGTTGCAAATAGATTGAAAATTCTCAATGTGAACAAAATACCAAATGTTCAAACAGAAATATAGCAGAGTATGTTAGGATGACAAAAGAAATGTATATTTCAAAGTTTAAAATTTGCCAGGAACTGAAGATGTGTATGTTAGGTACAAGAGAATAATTTAGAAGAAATGCTATATGTTGAGGAAAACCTTGTCTTCCATTTATAGGGCTTGGTTGCCACCCTTGACATCATTAATTAACTAGGTTCATAAAATGAAAGTTTATTGCAATCAAATGCGAGAATATAAATTGTTGCTGAACCACGGCTGAGGGTCCAACTTTTTTTCTTTTGTTATCAGATTCAGTGTTATTTGGTTTGAATTATTCCCTTGGTTTTTCTCACCTACCTTGCCCCTGGAATCAACTGATTTCAACATTTCAGGTTTTATTCAATATTTCAAAACCGGATGAGTTTATTATTTTTTTAATTGAAAAGACGTAAAATTTTTGAATATAAATACTGGTGTTTGTTTGCAAAAATTTCTACCAAATGCTGAGATATGCAGCTGATAACTGCAGCTCGTCTTCATTTATTTAACTTATCTTTGGTCTATAGTAAGTAGACAGAGTCACCTATTACCTTCTAGAATCTGGAAGTAAGTGTTTCAAAAGCTTTGGTTCATGTATCACTGGTATTATTTGATTTTATCTTTGTGTGATGAGTGCTTGTGTCATTACTTTGGTGAAAGCTGAATGTGTTTACATAATGAATTTTAGGTGTCATGTCATGTAAAACTTACCTTCCTGAAAGCAGGTATTTGATGCGTTACGGACAACAATGTTTATACTCGGAATGATGTGTGTATTTATTGGCATTTCTTTACTGGCACCAGATGAATCAAAAGGTAATATAACTTTATAATTGTTTTAGGTTTTATACAATTCAAAGTATGCAGAAGATAATACGTAACTATTTTTTTCAGGTCATGAGCCGAAAGATGGTTCTTTGGATTCCATGGTGTCTTCTGCCACTTCAACAGAAGAGAACAGGTAGAGTATAATAATCCCTTTTGTATGACTTTACATAAAGTGAATTTTAGTCGCATAGTTTACTATATTTATGAAACATCACTGAAGGGAAGCAAAATGATTGATATACTACTACTAGTTAATGGTATCATCTTACATTTATTCCGTAGGTCTGTTTCAACTTAACAATATCACACATAAAAAGTTACTACCTCCATTCTCATTTATAAGAAAAAAATACTAATTTCACGTAGAAAAATTAAATAAATCAGTTAAATGTATTAAAATTTATTTATCTCTTAATATTCTTCTTAAAATGCCCTTATCATAATAAACACAGTACATATTATGATGGTGTAACCGAAAGTAAGAGATGAATTCAAGTTAAGTATTATCGGGAAATGGTCAACCAATAAAGTAAAAAGAGTTAAAATTTGTTTATATTTGAGAACAAAAATGTTAAGAAGATTCCAGTAAATTGCTCTAAATTATGCATGGACCTACTAAAACAGCCAAAGGTCACTTAAAACTTGTTGATAGAATCATATTGTTTGTACTTTATTTTTTCTTGAGAGTCAGACTCTCTTGTTAATGTTGGTAGCTTTCCCTGATGCATATTGCCTGTATATTATAGGCTGGTAGTGTCTACTGAAGAAGCACAAAATAAAGACCCAAGATCATTTGTCAAAGCAGTGCTCATAAAGATTACAGATTTGTTGGTCAAGGCAAAGGTATTGTTACTAGTTGCATTAACATTAATTGCGAATGGTGCCACTTGTTATGATGATAAATGAACTTTTGCTATCTCTTTGCAGACTTCTTGCGCATTATCTCTTGGTTTTGGGGAGGACACCATCAATGCTTCATCAGTTCTTGTGATGCCGATGGTGTCATCAAGAATGACTGGATTCAGAGGTAACGGACTTGAGCGAGCAAGAATTTTGTCCATGAGAAATTCTGGTTGGAGCAAGATCTCAATGGATGAAGATGCTGAGAAATTGCTTGATGCTAGTTCAGTTGTTCCTCCTAGCCCTTAAAGGATGTTGATAATCAAAGGATGTCCCACGGTATCATTTTTTCCCTTGATTTTCCTTTACTTTAATGATTGGAATAGTTGAGATACGAAACCATCATGATTCAATTTATTTGCTGTTAGCATTCATGTAATAGGGAAAAAAAAGGATAAAAAATTTGTTGTATATTGTATATACATATTGTAAATTTTTTCTTGCATAATTGAAATTCGAAAGAAAAAAAAAATCTATGGAAGTTTTATATGCTTGATACTCATTTTTGCCACAGTTTAGCTATTCATTTCATATGTATTATTAGTGAGGTTACAAAATTGTAAATTGGCATTGGTTTCTACGAATTCGAAGGCTAGATTTGTTAGGTACTAAAAAAATGTATTATATATATATATATATATATATATATATATATATATATATATATATATATTTTTTTTTTTTTTTTTTATAATAAAAATTTTTATATTATTAAATATATATATTATATATGTAAGAAATTAATGGGAGGTGGAATATGTTAT
>Ga0099822_1007966_pt1 | contig 13604 bp, 12 predicted proteins | sample CowpeawhiteBW_FD_76839 | JGI IMG/M metagenome (GOLD analysis project Ga0099822, IMG submission 76839) | Root nodule microbial communities of legume samples collected from California USA - Cow pea white BW | ecosystem: Host-associated > Plants > Roots > Nodule | place: USA: California | collected... | reverse complement strand
ATTTGTAATAGTGTAATGTGGTGAATGTTTGTGGTATATACAAGAAACATATATTTTTTTATTTATGTAATATATATGTATATATATATATATATATATATATATATATATATATAGTTGCATGTTTTTAGAATGAATCATAGAGTTGAGTATGGGATATTTGAAATTTCACACTGAATGTATCAATATTATGTTGAAAAGTCGTGCCTCTATAAAAAAGATGTGCTTTTTGTCTGTGAATTTTTGTCTATCTTTGTTTGGTATCTCTTTCCACGGATTGCTTCCAGATTTTTTTTTAATAATGTTACCCATCTTTTTACTTGTACTTTGAACATGCAGCATCATATCAGAATCCTCAAGGGGCACAGAACGAGCATGATCCAAATAATACAACTGTGCGTACTTCTCTGCTATATAGAAACTGCTCTCCTTTTTTCTTGTTCATGACCCTAGTTTTTTTGCAGATTTTTGTCGGCAATTTGGATCCTAATGTCACCGATGACCATTTGAGGCAAGTTTTTGGGCAGTATGGAGAGTTAGTTCACGTGAAGATTCCAGCTGGCAAGAGATGTGGATTTGTTCAATTTGCGGACAGGTAATTTAATCATTCAATATTTGGTATTTATCTTGTTAACTTCCTTGTCTAAATGTAGTGTCCTCTTGTTGTGCTTTTTTTTTCATGTTCATGCATCAGGAGCTGTGCAGAAGAGGCTTTGCGGGTTTTAAACGGTACACTTTTGGGTGGACAAAATGTTCGGCTTTCATGGGGCCGAAGTCCTTCAAACAAACAGGTAAGTAATGTGACTGAACCGTGGTCATTCTGATATGCATTATCTGTGTTAATTGATTTTTATAATGAATTTGGATTTGGTGCATGACTCAGGCCCAACCAGATGCGAATCAGTGGAATGGCAGCAGTGGTGGTTACTATGGATATGCTGCGCAGGGTTATGAAAATTATGGTTATGCTCCTGCAGGACAAGACCCCAATATGTATGGCAGTTATCCGGGCTACGCAAATTACCAACCTCCTCAGCAACAACAGCAAATAGGATATAGCTAAGAACTTCTGCCCCAATTTTCCGTTTTCTTCTGTAATCCTATCCTATCTATGTCTCATTGAGAACAAACTTGGCTCTTCTTTTACCTTCTTATCATTGCTATTAGCATTAAACATTCTATGCGAAGTTTTATTTTGTATCCATTAAATATTGCTTGTTGAATACTTTGATGTTTATGCATCTGGTGAACCCCCCTCCACATTTGATATTCGTATTAATTATTTGTAATACAGAATCTTAAGAGGGTGGCATAGTGTGTAGCCTATGATGCGTTGTCGCGTATTAAGCTTGCTCAGTGGCGTGAAGGAGATATGAATTTTTAAATAACATAAAAAATTGATAAATGTTAACAATTAGAGAACATGGTGGAATTAATGTTGCATTTCGTAACATATTATTACATGTCATCTATTGACAATAAATTTTGGTCTTCAATTGTGACTTTTTTGCATTAAAAAATCACTGAAGCAATCTTAGAAATTATAAAAAAAAGATTGTGTTGAGAAGCTTTTCAAGTTTGTCTTTGAATGTTAGAGGCCGCCTAAATAATAATATTCTTTTGGATGATACTTAAAAAAGAAAACAGGTTAAGGACGAATTTAATAATTAAGTTTTCTCAAATGATAGTAGGATTCCCATAAAACTTAATATATTGCTCAACCTTAGTAGGAATGATACTTAGTCTCGTGTTTTACGGTCATTGGTAGTGTATTTGAATTTTTGAATTTTAGTTGGAACATTTATATTAATTTAGCTCTCTCTGAGTCAACTTATAATGTTCCAATTGTTTTTATTTTCAGTTGAGGTTAGTCAACTTAATTTATTAACCGAAATCTAAACGTTTTTGTACTGTTTGTTTTTGGTGCAAGGTGCCATTTTGTAAGTTTCAATGAAGTATTTTTGGTGAGAATTTACATCGAATGGAATTTTGACGTTTTTGCAGGCGTTTTACAAACACTAGTTACACATCTAACTAAGTTGGTTTGATAGGAAAGTTGGTTGACAAAAAATTGAGCCAAGGGTTTTCGAAGAATTTTTAAACTTGTCCTTCTCGAAACAGAGTTATTTTAATGACAATGCATTTTGTTCTTGGTTCTTTTGAGGTACAGGATATCGCTTTACAAAGTTTCACCACTTTTTTTTTTTTTTTGTCATAGCCGAACCTCCAAGTTATAGATTAGAATATTTGTTTTTTAATCTCTTTCTCTTTGTCTCACAAACTCGTTCTTACCAAAAGTATCTCCATAAACAATGCTACTTTTGCCAAACACTGACCAAATTGTTAACATTCATACAAGTGAAGAAAGAGTTCATACTGGCAACAAGTTATAGTTCTTCACATACCGAGAGTTCAGTAACAACTTTAAACTAAAAACAAATGACACTGTTCATGTATACTTAATCTGCATAAATAATCCATCAGGTTGTACCTTCTCTCCCAATATGTATTCAGACACCGCAGGTTCAAAATAAAAAAACAATGTTGAAAAGGAACTCATTTATTAGAAAATGTGGCAGCAAAACCAGAAAGTAGAACAGAGATTGTGACTCAAAAAAGAAAAATGACAAAAAGATTAAGACTTGAAACTATAGATCTACATGTCTACCGATCCGATTTATTTTCCAGCCTAATTTTCAACTATGCTAGACAACCTTCTCCATATTTTCCAACTAAAATTTTTCAAGTGCCTGATCCAATCTGTTTCTCATATTCCATTGGATTAGCTAAAGGTTCAGTAGGTTGATTGAAATCCACTGTATTAATGTCTCCGAAAGAGCTATAGTTCTGGGGACCACTCCTTCCCCACAAATCATGTACTTCAGATGAAAATTTGGACTCAGAAGGAACAAATTTACCAATCCCTTCAGAAGGCATGGATTCAGGTTCGCTGGCCACAAGTGCATGGTTTGATCCCAAAACAGGAATATTAACAACAACGGTATTCGGTCTTCCACTTGAATTTGAGGTGTCAACATTACTTAAAGTCTGAATTGCAAGCTCTGTCTTTGTATCTTCAAGCACATCAGTTTTTGGCAACTCCTGCTTCTCCTCGAAGTAGTTAACAATTTTACTAGTTTGTTCAGATGGCAAGACTTCAGGTTCAGTACATAGAGGGATCAGATTGAATTCAATATTTGATATATTTGGTTCTCCACGAACCACCTCATTCAGATGATGCACACAAGGAACAACCTGCTGTCCAGTTCTGATCTCCTTATTGGTGTTGTCAATTGATGGAACCAGGTTGATGAGTTCAGATGCTGCTTCTGAGTCTTTTGTTTCTCCACCATCCGCATCAGATTCTTTTACCTGTGTGGAAGCATCAAGTTCATGAAGTGTTTCACCTTGTTCAATCGTTTTGTCATGATCAAACTCTGACATGATAGCGGTGGACTGATTCACATGTCTAAGTTCAGATGTCCCTTGAGGAATTCCTCCACTGGAAATGGAAATGGGTGCCAAAGTAGAGGCAGATTGATTCTCAGGTACTTGTGAGATGCTAGAGTGAATCTCGGTTGGTGGCACTTGCTCTTCAGACACAGGTACCCGAAATTCTGGCTCAAAAGATTGTTTGTTGAATTGTACTGATGAGGGAACAGAAGAGGCACGTATCCCTGCATGTGGGTTAACAACTGGAATAGGAATCTCTTTCCTTTGGATCATTTTGGCATGTGGAGCCACATCATTTTCTATAGTAACTGGAGAAAAGTGGCCTGGTACAAACACAAGGCCTCTCAAAACAGCATCAGTGTTTGCCACCTTAACATTAAGAAGATATCCAGCATTAAAAGTTCCTTCAATGACACCAGTTACTAACTTCCCCACCATTTCATCTTCACAATCATTAGTTGTACCTGTTGTTTGGTTTGAGTGCAACACATTGTCAGAAGCAGGAATTACAGGTACATTCTCCCCTTGAACTGCACTTCCTTCTTTTCTTGGCCGGCCACGTTTTCGTTTCACCGGAACATTTAAAGGAATACCTAATCCTTGATTCTGTTGGTTCATCTCCCAGAATACCAATTACAGAGTTCTCTCTAGAAAAATATATCTGAAAAAGAGAGAAATGTTATTCTCTGACCAAATAAAGTAGGTCTGATAATCCAACATTCCTTAATCTTAATGCTGGATAAAATCAACAAGTGAATTTAAAAGAAGTGTATGATTGCCCAGAAACACTAAGAAAAAAACAAGATAGAAAGAAAAGAAAATGTAAGTATTTCAGCACCTGAACAAACAAATTTCCTAATGACAAAAATTAAGCATTGTTTTTTTATGCAGCAGATAAAACAATTCAAAGCTACAAGGGCAGAGACATTGTCCCAATTTTTTAATAGTTGTTAAGCAATGTTATCATAAATGAGATCAATATGCGGCAATGATTCATACCAAAAAATTATTAACCTTTACAATTTTACAAATAACTTATATACGCTCTGAAATTGAAATAATTTATGGTACAAAATAGTTGTTAGATTGAAGGTATTGACAATGAATGTGTAATAACATGTAAGGTAGTGCGAATGCAGAAGCAGTCGTCCTAAGATGAAACCCCTAAACTAACAAGGGAACAGATTTACAAAAGTAGCAAGAATCATAAATAGATTTGATTCTTGAACATCGCAGAAAAAGAAAATTGCAAAATGCAGCGTAAAAGAAAGCATGGAAAACTCACAGATGGGTTAGGGTTATGGAAAGAAGTTGGGGGCGAAAAGGGGTGGATATAATGAACAGCAAAAACTGGAAGCTTTGTGGCTATGGCGAGGAAATGAATGTTGTTGCATTTAATATATTATTTAAAAGAAAAAACAAAAAAGACAAAGAAAGAAGGGAAAAGAAAGATAGGAAAAGAAAGTGAAGAGTGTTGGATCTATCTCTGTTACACTTTCTTTCCAACACCAAGATGTTGCGCAGAACAAAATTCCACACGTGGTTGGTTAATAATTTTTTGCTATCGTCAGAATAATTCTTAGTTTGTATATAGTTATTTCTTAATTTTCTTATTATAATAAATCAGCATAAACGGGTGTGATGTAAATTTTTTTAAATATATATAATATTATATTCGTAGATCATAATATTTTAATATTATTAAATTAATATATAAAATGAATTTAAATTTATTAAAAATAGATAACAAATATGAAGATTGATAAATAAAAAATAAAATAAAAAAGATAAATCATTTTTTAAAAAATTTGTGAAAGTAATAATTAATTTTAAAAAATTAAATAAATAATTATATAATGAGGATAAAATTAGAATTATGAAATGTAGAGATAGAAGAGAGAACTTTTATTATATATAGTTATAGATAAAATGTAAATGTTTTATTAATGTGAGAGATGAGATTATTACTTTTATAAATATAATAACATAAATATAGTAAGTATTACTAAAATATTTACAAAAATAATTAAGTATCTCTTAATTAGATAAGATTAATACTAATAAAATGTTTATATAGAATTAGTTATGTAATACTTTTACATATTTAAAAAATATTTTTCAAAATAATTTCTTAAAAGTAAGTTTTGAATTATAAATTAGAATGAAAATAAATTTTAAATTAAAATAAAAAATACTTCCAAATAAAAATAAAATACATTTTAAAATAATAATATTTAAAATAAAATAATTATACAAATTTTATAATAATAATTTTATCTTATTTTTATTATTATATTTTTATTTTAATTATATATAATATTACAATATAAGTATCAAAACTTTATATATATAATTGATTATTTTAATAATAAATTCGATTATGCATGCAGTCAGAGAGTCTATTATATAAAAAAAAAAATCAATTAATGTTTATTGAATTTTGAAACTTTTGTTTCTACAAGAAAAGTTTATAAAAGTAATTGATCTCAGTTTTCATACTTTTTTATAGGTTTGAGAAAAAAATACCATGAAGATATCCAAAAGAAATCTGATTGGATCAAATAAATGTATAATGTTAGATAAATAAAATTGAATAAAATAAATAATATGAAATTCAGATAAGAAACAGTTTGAAATTTTATGAATCTGTAACTGAAATTTATATTTTAATCTTAGTTCATTATAATAATAGTTATTAAAATTATATATGTTATTTTTAGTCAAATATTCATTATATTAATAGAATTTATTTTAAAAAAATTGTTTCATTATAAAACCAACTAATGCTCCCTACTTTTTTTTTTATTTTGATTTTCAAAGTTGCTTTGCTTTTCGTACGTTTCATTCTCATATATTTCGTTAAAATAAATGAGATGGGAAAACGTATTTCAATGTCTTTATATATATATATATATATATATAATATATATATATATATATATATAATTTTATTTTTCATTCTGAAATATTTATTTTAAAAGTAAATTATATTTTTCATATAAAATAATAAATTTTGTATTTGATATATAATTATGTGTTGTCAAAGTAAATTATGCTCGATTGTGTTGATATTTAGTTTCTCATCAACAATGTTTTCAAAGTTTGCAACATCACTGATGACAAACACAAAAGTCATTTTTTTTTTCTTACAGTGTTTTATTTGTATAAATAAAAAAATTCAATAAAAATAACAACTCTCACCTTTGTTAATTCAAACAGAAATGAGGATAAACTCAACCAATCCTCTGTCCCTTTCTAGTTAAAACTTTTGAATTACTACAGGGTTCCGTGATTTGTTAACAATTAATTAATTAATAAATAATAATGTTTTGACTCATTTTTTTTTATTTACTTAAAATTTATTATTTCAATCACTTTTAAATTATCATATCATATTATTAAAAAATTAAAATGCAAATAATTAATTAAAAAAAATAAAAAATATGATCCCATAGCCAATGAAAAAAGTTTCATCATATAATAATAATAATAATATGCGAAGTCCTTGCAGACCAGGTCATATTTCTCTGTTTTACTGCTAATCTTATCTCCAAACACCAATCAAGTTGCTGAATGCTATGTATTCTCTCAGTTTTATTATACATGTCACTTCACTCAATTATTGATTTATTTTACTTTTCTACACAATTAATTCAAAACACTCAGTTGCAATCTTCAATTATTGGTTTATTACTGAATCACGAAGATGAAGTTTTTAACTTTGATCTGGTTTTAAATACAAGACAGGAGCATCTATTCACAAGAAGAAATATTCACAGGAGCATCTATTTTACATGAAAAGATTGAAAAAAAAAAAACCTTGACCCTGGAGGAACTAATCAAGTGGCCTCAGGAATAGTCTCTAGCATGGGCATCCAGAATCTGTGACCAGCATCATCATTTCTGGATTTTATTAAGCCAACCAGAACTTGTTCTGCAGAAGAAGCTCTCTGGTGTTGCTTCTGAAAAAGTTGTGCCAACTCCTTCTTTGATATCTTTATCTTCACTTTCCCATTGGCATCAGGACAAAGTTTCAGCGTTTGCATAAGCTTCTCTTTCTGCCCTTTCCCTAAACTCAACTCGTGAGCCTTTGAGCTTCTCTTCTTCGACTTCAAATCGCTCCAGTCCTCGCCGTCCCACTCCATTGATGATGCAGCCTTAACACAGTTTCCCATATTTCGATAGATGAATCGATGATTTTAGAAAAAAATGAAGTGTGTGATGAGAGATTTGTGAGGTGGAAGGCTTTGATAATTTGATAGCTATATATATATATATATATATATATATATATATATATATATATAAAGTAAAGGGAAATGGATAATGGGAACGGTGATGGAGACACGGAAAGCTAGATCGGGTCTCATTATTGTGTTCTGCATGGCAGCCAAAAAGGTGGCTTCATTCACCAAATACTGAGTTTTGATCATTTTTGGATTCTTTATTTGGTATTTTTTAACTATTTTTTCTGTTGTCTTTTTAAAATATATTGATGATTATTAATTTTGAAAATTTAAAATATATTAAAAATATTATATTTTTAATGTTCAGTAAAAAACAACATAAAAAATCAGTAAATTTTGAAAGTTGGTGTTTTTGTGGTGTGCCAAGAGCGTGTGAAATGAAGCTCAGATTTAGCATCTTTATGAGTGACTAAGCAAGTGACTATCACTATGTGTCACTTTGTTTAATCAAATGCAAGAAATTGGTGTTTGCTTTTTTCTATTTTTTAATTCAATAATATATTCCTTTTTTGCTTTAAATGTCTACCTGTGATGGCACCCTATTAATAAAAAAAATTTGTTCAAATCATCCTGGGTTTGTACTTAGTGTTTGATGGTTTTGCAAAACCCAAAGTAATCACTTCAAAGCTTTTTAAATTCATATTTTATGGTAAATAAATATCAATATATGTGATCGATTTGTTAATGAATATTTATTTTTTTGGCATGGTTATAATTAAGATGGTGAAAGAAATAATTTTCTACTGAGATTGACATGGAGTTTATATATCCAGATGAAGAGTATACATTGAGAAAGAAGTGATTTATTCATTTTAATTGAAAACAAGTTAAAGTTGTTTAATAAAACGTGTCTTTCCATAAATCTCTTCAAATGACTTTTTCACAAACAAAAAAATTGCTACTGAGTCTATTCATGTAGAATTTTATTTGTAATTTAAAAGTGTCAAGAAAACTTTATATTAAATTTTACCATGTTCACCAGATGATAAATGAACAAGTCTTTCCGGAATGGTTCGAACATATTCCAATTGTAATAGAAAATATTATGTTGATAAGGTGTAGATAAAATTATATGTAATTCTTCATTTTTTAAATTGATACGAAAACTAGATGAATATATACATATTTTCAGCATTTTTCTCTTCATACATGTTTCAATATTCATTTCTATTTTAAATTATTATAACACCTATATTTTTATTAATTAATCTAAAAAAATTATATTAATCGAATATATTCATGAGACATTTTGATTTATTGATTTGAATTTTATTTAATTAAATTTTTTTATTGATATTTTACTAGAGAAAATAAAATATGTCTATTTGACATTCAATTCTTAATATAATATTTTATTTGCTGTGATTTTCATTTTTAGAAAAAGTTATTTAATTAATATTTGTCAAATGAAGGGTGGGTACAGATATACATATCATCTTATCATTAGAAAATTTTTTATAAATAATGATAAATTTTTGAGAAAAAAATAATTAGTCACTATAATGATGAATTTATATAACAATTTATAAATTAAAAAATTATTGGTAACTAAAGTAATTTCTAAATTGACTATTGTGGTGAATTGGTCTCTAAGTATCATTAGATACCAAGCTTTTAACTACCAAACAAATTAGTCTATAAATTTGTCTCAGTGACTAATTTAAATACAAATAAAAAAGAAGTTAATTTTTATTTGGAATTATTTTTATTTACACAGGTATAGTCAACCCCAAAGTACAATTGTCCCGTTTTGGAGTATGGAGGACCTGAGTTGATAGTGAAAGAAATGGATAGTGAAGTGAAGGATCGTGAACATTTCGACCCATGGAGACAAAGTATATCTCGGACCATGAAGGCCGAGTACATCTTGACCCATTAGGGTAGGCGCACCTTGACCCAATGCGGGGATATGCAGATAGGAATGCTCCATGTCAGGCAGGATATGGAAATATAACCGTGCACTTAGAAAAATGAAAATCGGCCCTCAAGATAATGAAGCCAGGACGAAAGTCAAATGATATAAAATAAGGTTCAGGGTTCAAAGGTAAGAGAGACTAATCTTAACTCAGTTCTAGTAAGCTTTAGTATACATACTATATCGAAGTGTTACTGACTTGAGCATTGGAGCGTCTCCAGGTACCCCAGTCTAAGGAGACTTCCTAGAAGCAACTCAGAGTGAATCCCAATAAACAGAGACAAAGCAGAGGATAGGAGAATATAAGACTCTTGAGATAGTTTGTTTCCATACAAGAACACTAAGCAAATGTGAAATTATTTTATATTTACTTTTATAAAATAAGTTCGATTTTTATAAAACAAAAGAAGGTTATGCTTATAGTAGAAAAAGAAAACCTTATTTATTCATTGAATTTTAATATTTTAAAAATTATAAATAATTAAAAGTAATTTTATATCATAAAACAAACTATTGTTATCGTAAATACAAAAATATTTATTCAATTGATTTTAATCATAATATATTCAGAAATATTTTTTTTTATCTTATAAATGTATTTCTAGATATCAAATACTACTGTACAATAACTTCTTGAATTAGATAGATGAGAATAAATTTTGATTCTATATTAAAGGCATTTCTCTTTGAGAATTAATATGACCAATGTGATTAAACTGACTCACAAAGTCATAGTCAGAAACCAAATATCTGAATTTGAAGTCTTGGTTACCGCGGCATTCACTTTTACTTCTTACTCGTCAACATTCAAATTATATATATATTTGATCAAGCCACCTTTTCTTTTCCTCATGCACAAAAATCATACATGTAAATTATTTACCTTTATCAATTTAACATCATAAAAGATTATAATAAATAACCGACATATTTTCTTCCCAATTTAAGCCTTCATATTTTTCAAATATAATTGATATGTGATTTAGAAGACAAAACAAACTTAACAACCACCAAATTGTTTACTTCAATTAAGCAACCATGTTGATACCACAATATTCTACATTTTATGACCTCAATTTTAAAATATAATAATTTTAAAACTCACCTTAATTAATGATAAATCAATTTGTTGAAAAATTTCCATTCATACTTCTTAAAAGACCATTTTTCTTTCATTAAATAAATTAGTTCATGTATCAATTAATCTGTAAAAACTCCTTCTATATATATGTCTAAGGAAATCAAATTTTTATAATAAAATTTTAATAGAACTTACCAAAACAGAGCTGATAAATATGAGTTTTTTATGCCGATGCGTATTAACCAGGATGCCTTTAGTGTAAAAATCTTGCTTCAAATCGAAGTTCACCACTTGATGTTCGTTATATTTTACAATTTTCATGGAAGAGAGAAAATAGATAAATAAAAGACAGAAAAGAAAGAGATAAAAAAAAATAGTCTAAGGTGTATCCAAGATGTATTAAAAAATTTACGTGGATTATATATTATTAAATTATAATATATTAGTAAAGTAAATCTAAACTTATAAAAAATATTATACTAATAAATGTATTTTCTATGGACGACTACCTATTCAATAAATAGTAATATATAAAGTAAAAACAACTTTAATTACTTTATAAATATGTTAAATATGTTTTTTGTTTTGTGAAAATTAGAATTAATTTATTTTGAAATTTTAGTTTAATTTTAAAAAATTTTCATGATAACATATATTTACACTATTTGATAATTTTAATTAAAAAAATTAAATTCATACATTTTTAAATTAAAAAATTAAATTAAATCAAAATTTTGAAAGAAAACTGATTTCAATTTTTATTAAAATTAAAAAAAAACATATTTAATTGTTAAAGTTGTCAACACAAATGTAATACTTTTAAGTTTTTCCTTTTTGACGAATAGAAAGATGATATAACTAAAATGATGTGGACGTGGTGTATCATCCATGAAATTCACGTGAAACGCCGATTCCAAGAAAGTAGATGTAGCATATTGGCAAATTTTAATTGTTGAATAATTTATTGACATGTATACTACACTTTAAACTTATGATCATTCCTCTCACTTGGTTACTTTTTCAGAAAAAAGTAAGTAGTGGGTTGTTATGAGAAAGCTAAAAAGTTTTTGAATACTGGAAAAATTATGCTCCATTTCTTAGGTGTTCTGAGTTACTGAAGAAAGCTTTTGAACAGCATGAGTTGATTGATATTGATATCATTAACAACCGCTCAAACCTCAGAAATAGTCTCTAGCACAGGTCTCCACGATCTGTGACCACCATCATTTTCTCTACCCTTTGTTATGAAGCGAAGCAGAAGTTGTTCAGCAGAAGCTCGTCCTAGTTCCTTCTTATCAAACAATTCTGCCAACTCCTTCTTCGATATCTTTATCTTCACTTTCCCATTTGGATCTGGAGAAACTCCTAGCGTTTCCATCATCTTCTTCTTCTGCACTTTCTCTGAACATAACCCATCACCTTCATCCAACACCTTGCTTGATGAAGCTGCCTTGCAACAGTTTCCCATATTTTCACAGATGAATTGCTTCAAATTCTTTGAGTATGGTGTGTGTGATTAATGAAGTGAAGATGTGTTATTGATCCTTCTATATATATATATATATAATCGGGAAATGGATAATGGAAATGCTGTCCACGGATTTTGGATTAATTTATAATATAATTGTTGGTGAGGACACACGGAGAGGTAGATCGGGTCTAATTATTGTGCATGGCTCCTTGACCAAAAATAGTATGGTCTTAAGCAGTAACATGTGTATGTTCCCACCATTTTATCATCTTTTGCTTCCACATAGGGGATGTATCATATCTTTTCCACTGCAAAACAAAATCAACATCCTATACTATATGCTACATATTGAAGTTGTGGGTGCTATTCTTCTTTTCTTCTCTCTCCGCCACAATCATGTCATCAATACACAGAAATAGAATAATAATTTTACATTAGAGAATTTTCCACAAAACACCTCAATGATTATTAGTTGAGATTTTGTCATTTCCACGATTCACCACCATACATACTAATATCTTGGCGTGACCACGATATACTAATACTTTGGTGTCAGGGAGTGTGTTAGAAGTCCTACATTGACTAGAGATAAGATCAATTTACAATATATAAGTGAGTGCAATCCTTACCTTACAAGTCAGTTTTGTAGGATTGAATTAGACTTTAAAATCCATTTCTAACACCTTGGTCACTAAAACTTTAATATAACCAATTAGAGACCAATTTAAACACTAGTTCATAAATCAATTTTAATTTTTTGCTCATGATAATTACTATTTTAGATACCAATAGTTTATAAATTGGCATCTAAATTAGTTACATGACTAGTTAACTAATTATTTTTTGTCTCTAAAATTAATTGTTATTTAATGATTTTCTTGTAACGTCCGACAATAGACACATTTTAACTATTGATGAAAATTTCTCTTCAAAATCAATTTCATTTTTCTATCTAAAGTCCTCCACAACCAATTTTAGTGTTTTCTTGCCTTGGAGTAACTTCACCAATTATTCAAAGATATGTGCAAGAATTTCATCTCCTCTTACATTATTTTGTACCACTTGTCTTTTTTCTCATGCGACATAATTTCTTTGTATATAGCTTTGAGGGCTTTTTTGTAAAAAGGGGTCACTTTGACCAAGAATTTGTAAAAAAGGGTCGTTTGATTTTTTTTTTGCAAAATAGGGTCAAGTCGTCGTAGCAGAGGACGACATTAAAGGTGAAGTCGTCCTCCACCGTGCCAGTTTCTTTTTTTTTTTTCCAAAAAGCGAAACCGTGCTCTCGGAAGCCGGTTTCTATATATTTTAAAAGTGAAGTTGGGCCTGACGACTTCACTTTTTGGTATTTTTTTTTTCATTCAGCTTTATATATATATATATATATATATATATATATATATATATATATATTATTTATTTTTTTTTATATATTTTTTT
>Ga0099822_1007965_pt1 | contig 13605 bp, 7 predicted proteins | sample CowpeawhiteBW_FD_76839 | JGI IMG/M metagenome (GOLD analysis project Ga0099822, IMG submission 76839) | Root nodule microbial communities of legume samples collected from California USA - Cow pea white BW | ecosystem: Host-associated > Plants > Roots > Nodule | place: USA: California | collected... | reverse complement strand
GAGATCAAATGCATTAAAATGACCCTAGCTAGTGGAACTATCAATATGATAAATTGTTTGGCATACTCTAAATTAAATTTATTCGTTCCAGCTATGTTAGATAACTCAACTCAATGGATCCATAACATTTTCACAAGTAACTTAGCTCAGAGAAAAACATACTGGCAAGATCTCCCAATGTATTCTATCCCCAAAGTTCCAATGTTGTGACATCCATTGACTTCAAGATGTGTAAGTTCCTTGCAACCAGTAGCGATTGCTTCCAGACCCTTGTCGCTTAAAAAATAGCAATCAATTAAAGTCAAATTCTTTAACTTCTTACATCCATTCCCAATTGCACGCAACCCCCTGGACAAAAGTCATTATTGTAAAAGAATAGCTAAATAAAGCAAAAAAGAAATCTTACAAGGCAAAAAGAAATATGCAATGATCAGCATTTGAGAAATGATTACCCCCCCCCCATGTGTGCTACAAACTGATTGCATTTTAAACAATGACTTTCAAATTGGACAAACTTCAGTGAGTCTAAAAATATATAATAATGTAAGGACATAAATTTACGATGAGGGGTATGATGGACAAATAAAGCAAGAATTTGTAAGAGAGCAGCTCACTTATCAGTAAATCTCTGAAAACTGTACAGTGCCAATAACTCCAGAGACAAACAGCTAGTACCTACGGCTTTCAAAGCATCGTCTGTGATATTAATACATTGAAGCTTTAGAACCTTCAAAGCTGGACAACCCTGAGCCACAGCGAGCAGCCCTTTATTGTGGATGAACTCAGAATCCAAGGACAATGTCTCAAGGGAGCAGCAATTTGATCCTACAGCCTCCATCGAGATATCAGTTATCTTAGCACAGGCCGCCACACCAAGAGATTTCAAAGATTTTCCCACACCAACTGCTAACTCAACCAAACCCGAATCAGTCAAGCCTTCGCAGAAGCGCAGATTCAAATCTTCAAGATGCTTGCAACACTGTCCAACAGCAGTCAGGCCCTGATCCCCGACATAACAACCCTAAAGAAAAACCTCAGTAATTATAACTGCAAATAGGGCGTGTATATTTGTAGATATTGAGAGATACTGAACAAATAATGCATTCATACGGAAAACAGACATCTAATCTAAATACCGGTGATTAATTAAGCACTTATACGTGTGAAACGGACACGGAAATGGAATTAACAGAAAAAACTCATGAAAGCTTACTTGTAAATCTAAGGCTTTGAGGGAACTGCATTTCCGAGCAAAGGACGTCAAGCCATCGCTAGAGACATTGGAACACCAGATTAAGCCCAATCTGTGAAGGTTGGGGAAGCCTTCTCCGAGTGAAGACAAACCAGCATCGGATAAACAGACGGACTCGAGATCGCTATCTTCCTCCGCGGTTCGTTTTCTTCCCTGAAGAAAACAACGAAATTCAATGGGAACTGAAATGAAAATGCAAATGCAGAAATGGAACGAAATGAAATTATTGAACGGACGAGTTGGAGGGGAATGGAGAGGCGTTCGTCGATGTAGAGGTTTCTGAGACTGGAGAAGCGGGTGGGGAGGAGGTCGAGGAAGAGGTGAGCGGCGCCGATTCGGAGGGTGGCTCGGGTTCGGCGTTCGAGGCGGAACCAGCGGCGGCAGACGAGGGAGCAGGCGTCGCGGGTGGACTTAGTGTGGAGATGGGAGAATATTTCGACGATTAACTCATCGGGAAGCGAGTTGTTGATCCAATCGTGGCCTCGCATGGTGTGGGTGATCGGTGGAGCGGGGAAAATGGGTTATTGGGTCATTCAGAAACTGAGACAGATGAATGTGTAAGAGAATAGAATAATAGTCATGGAAGAAGATGCGAATGGCATTCTTGGCATTTGCTCATTGCAACAAATAGAACGGCGTAAAAACTGGGCCTCTCCACTCCCAATATGTCCTTGTTTGTCCATGATGGTTGGGAGGTCACTCTAATATAAGTACACCATTTAAGCCATGGTAAGAATATTATAACTATATAAATTATAGTTGTTTTTTATTATTTTTAGTTTGTCTAAAACATTGTATAGTAGGTTAAAATGGAAGTGATCACTTTTTTAAATGGTTTTGGTTACATTGCATTATATGATATTTTCAACTAGATATGAGAGTTGAGTTGTTTTGCATTTATTTAATCTAAGAGAGATGACCATCTCAAAGAAGATTAAGAACGAGAGTTTGGGTTGGTTTTAAGTCAATTTATGCAACAAAACTTACACATAAGCGATCAGATTTGTGCTTAAATAAATGTATAACATAAAATTGCATTGCTCTACATTAAATTGTAATTTAAGTGAAAATATTTTTTTCAAATAATAAAAAAATTGATTTTAAAATTTTGTTTTTTAGTTAAATGAATATAATTGTGAGTATAGTCAATAGTAAACCGGAAATGTAATTAATTTATTGTATTTACTTAAGTAAATTATGTTATATGGACAATATTCATGAGAATGTATAATAAATTATATTATAATCAAATATCTTAACTTCATAAATAATCTAATATAAATAGTCTAAGTCATATCGATTAAAACATTGAATTGTAGGACAGAAGGATAATTATAATATTATTGAAACAATTGTCGAAATCTAAATAATTATGCATAAAATATGTTTGCATATGAATATAACTTTAAACTTACTCTTGATTATGTAATATGTGTTTCTATAGTAAGATTGGACTAAAGGTTAGACTTTAACAGAAATACTTAGTATGAATATTTCGAAAGACTTTAATAAACATTCATCATTTTATTACATAAAATAACAATCAATAGAATTGACTTATAAATTTATATCGATTTGATGAATTAAAATCGATAAGTTGTAAGTTAGATGCATAATATAATATATTTGGTATGAATGATAAGGTTAGGTTATGTACTTAATATATGTTTTTATACATATTACAAAGGTTTTGTGTGTATTTGTATGTAACATATAATTTTGTATGTATTATAAGGTTTTGTACGTATTACCAAATTTTGTATATAATATATATTTTATATGTAGTATAAGTTTTTATATGTGATATACTTTGATATAAATTATATGTTATAAATTTAATTTATATAATGAATATTATTATTATTTATTTCGATTGCATTATAAATAAAGAATATTAATGCAAATATTTATGTAAATGTTTGAATGAATTAAAAATTATAATGATATATTGTAATTAATTATATGGTGATGCGATGAATCTTTACCCATATGGATCTTCTTACATATATATGATTAAGTAAGATGAAATATTTTATATTATATTTCCCAAATTTTCCATAGGAATTGAGACAAGGAACATAATCTAATAATTTTATCTTTTAGTTAGATTAGTCTAATTGAGCAAGACTTTAGTCCACAATAAAGTTTTATGTCACTATATTCATTTATTAAGACATGTTTGTATTGGTAAAACACAATAGTTGTATCATCTAGTGAGTCTAATTTAGTAAGACTTTGGCACACAAATAAGTTTTATGTCACTATATTCATATGTTTGCATATTATTTTGCTATAGTCTCAAATTATGATAATGAGCATGTATTTTAAAAAATAATTTTGCGGTTTCTCAATCTGTGAATCTTTGTGATATCCATGATGGTATTCCCAAACTAAAAATGGGATAATTATAAGTTTTGGTATACTAAAACTATAATCATCCTTATTATTAAGACCAACACTCTCGTTGTTGATCTCTATGAGAAGTGGGATAGGTTAAATTGTCTCTTTGTGACATTAATAAAGACAAACTTTTATACTAGCATTCGGCCTTCTGTTGATCAGCATGACAACGTCAGATATTTGCTAAAGGTTATTGATGAACAATTCATCACATCTGACAAATCTCTTACCAAAGCTATTGTCATGTGTTTTTCATCCTTAAAAATCACTGGGACTAAAGGAGTGTGTGATCAATCATGTATGTAAGGGACATCGTGACTAAACTAAAGGTCTTAGAGGTTACCATGTTTGATTCCCTTCTAATACATTGTATTTTTTATATTTTGCCTTATCATTATACTCCTTTTAAAATTGCTTATAACACATAAGAATAAGTGATCTACTAATGAATTAGTGACGATGTGTGTTCAAGAGGAAGGAAGATTGCTAATGGAGGAAGGTCAAACGGTGAACTTGACTACTTTTCTTAAGAATAAGAAGAATCAAGTTAATCATAACCATAATGGAAAGATGTTTGTTAAGGCAGGTACAAAGAAGGAGTCCAAGTGTTTCATTTGTAAAAGTATGGACACACAAAGAAGGATTTCACAAAGTTTAAGAATTGACTAGTAAAGAAAGGTAACTATTTTTCCTTTGTTTGTTATGAATCTAATATGTCTAGTATTAATCATCACAATTTATTTTGGAACTACAATCCATGTTTGTAATGTCATATAGGTATGCAAAATCTAAGGAGACCAATGGAAAGTGAACATAGTATCTATTCAAGAAACAAGATGAACTCACATGTACATGTGGAGCGGGAGGCAGGATGTTAGAAGGGCAGGCGGGGTCACGGCCTCCCCTCCCCAAATATTTTGATTTTTTTTACATTATTTACATTTTAGAATTTTTTTAAATTATATTCATTTTTTAATTTTTTTAAAATTGTATATATCTTTTAAAATTAAATAATATTATATTAAAAATTAATAAAAATTAAATTATGTATTTTTTTATTTATTTTATAAAGTATAATAATAAAACATAAAATCAAATATATAAAGAAACAAAATTATTAAGATATTTTTTATTTTCTCTTCTATTATCTTTTGAGTTTTCATATGTTGTATTCATCTTTCATTTTTTTTTTGTTACTAAAAAAAAGGGTAGACAAAAACTCATCATTTCTCTCCTAATTTTTTCATATCTTCTAATTCATTCTTAAATAAATAAAAAATGTAACTTTCTCTTGTCTCATTTAATAGTAAAATTTTTGTTTAACATTTAGCATTATTTTTTATCTCGTGACCTTTTTGTATATTCATTTTTTATTAATATAGAAGAAGAAGCAATGTACTATGCAATTTTTCATAATCGATTTTTAATTGTAACTTGATTATCATAGTTTTTTTAGTAATTATGTTTCTCAACTTTTGATTAGATTATGATAAATTATTTTTTAATGTCAAACTTCTTTTTTAAATAGGTATATTTATGAAAAACAAAAGAATAAATTTATTTTTAAAATTGATAAATAAACTGTCGGTGAAGATGAAAACATGATAATATGGTTGCTCATCGCATAATAATGAAATGAAAGCTTGTGAAGACTTTTTGAATCAAATGTACGTTAATAAAATGGAAGATAAATATTTTGCAGATAATATGGTTATTTACATAAAAAAAATGAAAATTTTAATTATGATTCAATTATATGAGCTCAAAAATATGAAAAAACGATAAACATTTTTTTATATGTGTAATTTCTTTGATAGTTGTAGATATACTAGATTATGTATTCATTTTTATTGAATTAATCCCAATAATATTAAATATATAAATTTTAAGTTCATTATTTTGGCTCCTTCAAAAATTCTGGTGAAGATCCGCCATTGATGTGGAGGCCATTGGGATATGCAATTTGGTTTTTAATAGTGGTTTTATTTTGTGTTTAGAAAAGGCCTTTTGTGTTCCTAGTTTTAATAAAAACTTAATTTCCATTTTGCAATTTGCACATTTGGGTGTTTCTTTTAATTTTATGAAATATGGTTTTACTTTGTTGAATAAATCAAAAGTTGTTGGTTTTGTGAACTATACGATGGTATTTACTCCATTAAATTACAAATTACACTATTTATAGTTAAATGCATGTTTCTGTTGGGTTAAACAATGTGTTGTGAATAAAAATTCCTCTATGTTACAACACCGGAGATTGGAATATATTTCCATTAAGAGAATCAAGCAATTAATAAATGATGAAGATGAAGTACTTAGTACTTTACATTATGCTGACTTTAAAACTTGTGTAGATTGCATTAAGAGTAAGCAAACTAACAACTCCAAAAGAGGTGCTAAAAGAAGTTCAAACTTACTAGAAATTATTCATACAAATATTTGTTGTCCAAATATGGATGCAAGTAATTTGAGATACTTCATCATCTTTATAGATGATTTTTTACGATACATGTATCTTTACTTACTTCGTTCTAAGGATGAACCTGTGGATGCCTTTAATGTTTTCAAGGCTAAAGTAGAGTTACAATGCAAAAAACAAATTAAAATTGTGAGATCAAATAGAGATGGATAGTTCTAGTATAGTGGACAAGCACCTAGTCTATTTGCGAAATTTCTTCAATAACGTGAGATTGTTGCCCAATACACTATGCTTGGTTCTCCATATTAGAAGGGTGTGACATAAAAAAGAAATCGTACTTTAATGGATATGGTGAGAATCATGAGGAGTCATGCAAAGCTTTCGAAATTCTTGTGGATTGAAGCACATAAGACAGTTGTGTACATAGTGAATTGAGTTCTCACTAAGGTTGTTTTAAGAAATCCTTTGGTTAAGGTTTAGGGTTTAGGGTTGTGCACATATTTGTTTATTTTGAGAAATTTCGTTTGACCCCGAATAAACATATGGTTTATTCATTATAGTTAATTGTTTTTGATAAGAGACTTTATATATTGTGATACATGGGAGATAATACTCATTTTTGGAGGATTTGTTACCATGATTAGGATGTCAACGGGTAGGGTACGAGTAGTGGCTCTCTGGTACCCTATCCGCAGGATAAATATTTGCCTTATCTGTACCTATATCTGTGCGGGTATCCGTTATGTGAGTACCCGCATATTTTTTTAATATCCACATGTACACATGGGTATTTACAAAAGAAAAATTTAATATTTAACAACATATTTTAATCATAAATTCAAATAAAAATACAATGCACAACATTCATAAAATTCAAACAAAGTGCAAATAACTCATTTAAATAGTATTGAATGACAATTTACAAAGAAATAGAGATTTTTTGAAACCAATTGATAAAAAGAAAACCCATTTAAGATCAATGTGTTAATGTTTTAATCATGTCTTTAAAAAAAATTAATTTAAATCAGAGTATAGCGGGTACAAGGGTATGAATACTATGGTACATGTATTTGTCTCGTTAATATGCGAGTATAAAAAATATTCATACCCATTACTCGCAGGTATCCATTTACAATATTCATCTCCTACCCGTTGCAGGTTTTATCTGCGGATACTTAAGAATAAATTTTTTTTTAACCTCCCTACCACAATCCTTGTATTGATTGGTAATGAGATAAATAGACCAAGTAGGAGAATGTTGGAAATTTTCTAAATATGTGATATGTGAGATAATATAAAATATTCACATAGTCAATTACTTTCATAAATGTGGTTCATTTGTCAACCAATTTTATAATTGTTGCATAAATATTTGATATAGTAATCCCATATAATTGACAATAATGTATTATGACAACTTTGAAAAAAATCTATATAATTGACAATATAGTGATATGTGTTTTTGGTCATTAAATTTGCTTATACCATCAAAATTAGAGAATGAGAGTTTAAAATAAAAAATTATATCAAAAGATTCTCATGACAATTTCAATAACAAAATATTAGTCCTTAATTCTTTTTTATATTAGTTCTGCATAAGACCTTTATTGAATTTGTTATAAATTAGATAATAATTGGGATTGTTGTAATAATAGTTAGTTTTAACTATTGAAGTTATTTTATTATTTATTGAATTTAAACATGATTTTTATTAATATTTAAACTATCGCTTAAAAGTTAGGCCCATGGTCAAATCTCAAGAAATAAAACAGAACAAAAATATATTGTGGAGAAATCCATTTGGAATAGATTTTGGATGTAAACAATAAAAAAAGGCATATTAGATCTATTTGGAAGTTTTCTTTTTCATTTAATTTTATTAGAAAAATCTCTTTAAATATTCTTAATGGGCACTTTGAAATTTCTTACAACTCTTTTCAAAATATTAAGTTAAGAAAAAAAATGATAAAATATTCTATTCTACAAATATTCTAATTTTTATTTTTTCTTACTTGTTGACTTTATTATTAATGTGGAGCCAATTAAAATTTATTTTTCTTTTCATGTTAAAAAAATCACTAAGATGCCACTTTTGTTAAATTTTTTTTTTTAAAAAAAAAAATAATTAAAATATAATTCTCATGTTTATCAATTAGAAATTTATTTTCATAACGTCCTTCATTTTAAAACATTCATCTTTCATTTAAACTCAACTCAAACATATTAAAAAGTTTGACTGAAAATCAATTTAATCAATTTAACCCAACTAAACTCATTATTCACTGGGTTAAGTATTAAAGTATTAAAATTTGTTTCTTAAATTCATTAATGATTAACAAATACCAACTATAGTATTTTTATGTATTGTTAAGTTGAAATACATATTACATGACGTTAAAGTGTTAAGGAATTATGTTCATTAAGAACTTTACATTACTTGTGTAGACAAAATATATCATCTATATCATCACCCTTCCATGGAAATCATATTATTTATTATAATGAAAAAGAGTAATTAATTAAATTATTAAAAATATAAAAATATTATAAGAATCAATATTAAAGGTAAACATAATTGTATAGGTAAAATATCACAAATAATTTTTACGAAACTTAAACAAAATTTTATAAATTATCAAAAAAAAAAAAATAGTCTATTACATTTCCAATTTGAAAAAAAAATGTGTTCATTCAAAATAAATATTCAAGAAGTGTTAAACTTAGTTGAAGTATAAATAAAATAGTTGACATTTGATTAGAGATTAAATAAATCAAGTTTATAAAGAATTTAAAATAAAACCATTTGGGATGATAATATACATAGGAATTCCCCCATTTATTTATTTATATATTAAGGGAGTTGTCTTATCACACAAATTATTTCCTCATTTTACTCTTACTAATAGTTTTTTATAATATAAAATTTACAAAAACACCAACTAAAAATATATTAAATCATAGTGGAGAAAACAAAAAGATAACTAATTGTCAGTAAAAAAAAAAAGACCCAAAAATAAAAACTAACCACCGCATTGTATATAATCATATTTTAATGCATGTGCTAGTCACTTAATATTACCCAAAGTACAAAATCAAAATATTACTGATAAAAAGCACTGACATTTTTTGTCAGTTGTATTTAAAAAATAATTCAAATCATTATTAAATATTATATAAAAAATAAAATGTTTAAAACATTTGTTAATTGATCAACGTAAAACAAAGAAAATATTATATGTAAAACACATACATACATAAAAAAGTTGATGTCAATAAAATATAAAGATGGAAGATATTTGTAATCCTCACTTAATGAAATATAAAACAGTTAATGAATTTTTTTTTTTTTTAACACTAGAGAGCAAGTCTCTCCAAAGAATTCAAACTGAACGGGTTTTCTTCTTCTGATGAAGGATGTTGTTTTGAAATTTCTGACTGCAACTTTTTATCAGATTTCTCATTACTTCCCTAGTTATGTTATAGATACTTGTATTGAAGTATGCTTTCATACCCAATTGCACATATTTACTTTATATTACTTTTTGCTACAAGACGCCCCAAAAGCACGATGAACTGCTACAGGTTTCAGCAAACCAACAAGTGATCTTGCCTAAACCAGAATCCCCACAAAGAAAGAACAATGTAGACAGATGCAAGAAGCAGATAAACCCAGGAAACAGACAAGAATGAATATTCACCGGAAATCCAGAAACCTGTGCTCAGAAGACAATCAATGACGAATTCATGATATTCTTATTTTTAAGATTAATACTACCATTCAAACAGAACAGTTGTTGATGTTTTGAACAGAGACAATGACTTGCCCAATAACTCTATGAGTTACTCTTAATAAATCCAAAGTACACAAACCAAATTTGCAAGAGATTCTGTCATCTGCTTTTATTTAAACATAGGAAAAAGACGGCAAGAAAATCAAAAACTACAAAATGAATATCTAAAACTACATCCTTCATTCATCCAACACCAACCAACCTAACACCGTGACCCTTAAAATTACAAGAAGAAAAAATGGTAACAGCAATGCAATATCTAAACAAACAAACAATACTGGAAACCTTCTTATTGAGACCTTAACCTTAGTTAGGGCTGCTGAGGGGAAGACACAGTCTTGGCCTTCTTCTTTTCTGAAACTGCCTTGGCAAAGGCCTCAACAATCCGTTGTTGTGACTCCAGAATCATCTCAGTGCGCTTCATTTCCATCTCCATGCGCATGCTTTCAATCTCCCTCGCCATCTCCATCTTCATCTGTTCCATCCTCACAAATCCATCGCCTAAAACCTTAATCGCAGCCACCACCTCCCCAACCGGGTCTCTCTCTCTCTTCTTCCCAAAATTAGAATTAGGGTTAGGGTTTTGATTCAAATTAGGGCTGAATTTCTGATTCCCAACCTTCCCAAACATCCTGGAGCCAGACCCGGGTTGAGCAGGGGACATCCCGGTGGGAATTCGAATCCTAAATCCACCGGCACCACCGGAGCCCGGAAACCCATTCCTGTACAACTTGTTCAAGCTCCGAGTGTGGCCGTTGTGGTTGATCTCCTGGTACAGATCTTGATCGTCCTCGTTTTCGTCATCATCGTTGTCACTATCGGAATCGTGTTCGGGTTTGACAGGAGAGGGACCTTTCTCCATGGAGTCCATGAGCTTGAAGTGGACCCAGGAGGAGTTGAATCGGGAAACGGGGAGGGAGCGAGCGCGTTGGATCTCGGTGCGGTAGCGCTTGCGGAGCTTCTCCATTTTGTGGCGGCACTGGACGGGGGTTTTGGGAGGGGAGGCGTTGGGGCAGCGGTTTGCGACGGCGTCGGCGACCTCTTGCCAGTGGGTGGCCTTGAGGTTGCCGCGGCCGAGGGAGTACCACTTGTCGCGGTAGGCGTCGATGAGGGCGAGGGTTTCATCGGGTGACCAGCAGGGAGGAGGAAGGCGGCGGGAGGAGGGGGGCGCGGGGAGGGGAAGGGGGATGAGGGCTAGGGGGACGGCGGAGGGCGGGTCGGGGGGTGGTGGAGGAGAGGCCATGGAAGGGGCATGAAGGAGGATGAGAGGGGAAGAGGGGTGAGTTAGAGTGGGGGAAAGTGGGTTTGGGTTTGGGTTTGGGTTTGGTGGTGGTGGCGTTTGGTAACATAGTGGGTGGTGGTGTGCGGCTGGTTTTGAGATGTGGACAGGATAGGACGAGGGAGGGCACCACCGATTTGGTGGGGGAAGAGGCTAACGTGCGCCGCTCTCACTATGCGCACCCACTCACTTCACTTTGCCCTGACTTGGACGGTGGTGATTGGGTTAGCATTTTGTTTGCTCCTCCAACACCGCACACATCACCTATCACATATCTCATAGGTTAGCTTAAGGTTACTCTGCCACTACTCTCTGTTCATCTTTCACTCACTAATGCACCAACTTTTCTCAACTATTACTTTTAATCATCATTTCATTCTAATGATTAAATTAACTAACCATAGACTATACTATACCCTACCCTGCACACACTACTAACACCACTCTCCAAATCAAACTTGAATTGCGCCTCTCTCTACACTACAGAAATTTCTATTAGCACTCCCCTAAAGAAAAGACAGGAAAAAACAATAGAAGGTGCTAGAATAAACTATTCCAGAAAGATAGAAATAAATTAAGGTTAATGAAATCATTTTACTGTGGAAGGACAGAATGAACTTAGTAAGTAGGGAGTGAAAATAGTAAAAGCCATTTAACAATAATGTAGGATATGCTCAAGCCTATTTAACTTTAAAAAATGAGGGTTACTGTAAACAATTTGGATCAAAACCTTTTGTAAATAATATTTAATTGATTTTTTTATTGTTTAGACTAATACGCTAATTTATTTAGAAAATATAAGGGATATAATAATGTTATTGAATGAGATCTTTATTATCTAATCACCATGTTTACACTTACCCATTTAATAATATAAAAGATAAATTACTCTTAATTTTTTTGTTTATTCATAAATTCAATATGGTTCCTGTGTTTTTCTTTTAAGTGTTTTGTTCTCTTAATTGTTTATATTAAAATCTGTTCCGAAGGTAACATATAGTAACGCTTACAAAATTGTCACTGTAATAGTTTAATTTAAATAAATAAAAACTGAGTATACTGACTTTTTAAAAGCCTCTAATTATATAAGTTAGTAATTTTCAATTAAAATAATATTGGAAAAATAATGATATTCAAATTATATACCATATTTTATTAACCTAATAATTTTATAATTTTTATATATAGCAGATTTCCCCTGTTATTGCCAATAATAAGTATACTATTAATAAAAAAGTAAATTTTAAAAACAAAGTTACTACATTATTAAAGAAACATTTTTTATGACTATTATGTGTATAATTTCTTTTAAGAAAATAGTAAATAAAAGTTACTAATGCCTAATGATATATAGAGGGCATATTTCTTTCATCTATCTTTGTCCCCCAATTGTTCATGTAATATTCTCAATGTTTTCTCCCGTATAAGACAATATGATTTTTTTTTTAATTTTCTAATATATTTTTATTTACTCTTTTTTTAATGGTTGTGAAATTAAAAGTCGAGGGAGTTTATTTGTAAGTCTATATTATTTATATAATGGAAAGAGTGGGATTGAGAAGAATGGGCGTTGATTTTGTGAAACTTTGACTCTTTTAGATTTTTTTTTTTACAGTATCTATCTATAATTCTTTTAGTACTATCAAAACATCTTTAAATTAAAGTTTGAATTAAAAATTTAAAATTAGAAAATATTTTTAAAATATATTAATAAAATTTGCATTCAAAATTCAAAATAAAAAAAATTGTAAAATGATTTTTTCTTATGGATTGTTACGATGATTTTTGAAAAACTTTTACATAATAATGATAAAATTTAAAATATTATACAAATAATAAATAAATAATTAAATATTCACATCATTAATAATCTGGAAATAAAATAAATAATTAAATATTAAAATTAATATTACATTTAAAATTACGATACATTTATGTCAAAGTTAATATTTCTTAGTCAAACGTAAACATTAAGTTAATGTCTCTTTGTTTAAATAATATAACTGTAATGCAAACAAAAATCAAGTGCTTTAAGAGTAATCCCATGTGTTGCCATTAAAGAGGCTGAAAATTTTGTCTCTCTAGATCTTTCAGCACACCCATACACCCACATCACGTGGAAGTTTGATGTTAACTCTAGTTTAAATATTTTTTTTCTCTCTCAACTCTCTGAATCGTCTTTTAAGTATAAAGAAATTTCACGTTCAAAAGCAGAAAATATTTTGAGAATGCGTGGTTATTCCGAGCAATACTAGCAAACGTAATTGGATGGGATCGAAACATTGATGCTATTGGCAGAACTTTATTATGACTAAGGGAAGCATGCCTCCCAAAAGTATTTAATTTTATGTTTTATATGTAATTTATATTATATATATATATATATATATATATATTAAGTTTTGAAAATCTTTTATCATTTTATTCATATATATATATATATATATATATATATATATATATATAT
>Ga0099822_1007962_pt1 | contig 13607 bp, 10 predicted proteins | sample CowpeawhiteBW_FD_76839 | JGI IMG/M metagenome (GOLD analysis project Ga0099822, IMG submission 76839) | Root nodule microbial communities of legume samples collected from California USA - Cow pea white BW | ecosystem: Host-associated > Plants > Roots > Nodule | place: USA: California | collected... | reverse complement strand
ATATATATATATATATATCCTGTAACCATTTTAAACAATATATGTAAAAAGAAGTGGAAGCAGTGAAAAAAAAATCGTTCGTATTTCTTTTTCTCCACTAATTTATCGGCTTATTCACAGGTAATGTTAAATCTCTTTTAATTTAAAGTGCATAAAAAAAATACTTTAATTAATACTAATGTATATTTTTCAATCCAACTAACTAACCTTTTATAAAGAATAATTTATCTACAAATTATTCAAATAGACTATTAGCACTTATTGGTCTCATCAAACACATAGTTAATGTAAATCTCAACCAGAAGGCAAGAGAGGAAAGGAAAATAAAAATAAATTAAATATGCTTTCAGTATATTTGGACAAAACCTGAAAGGTCTGAAAAACCTATTTTAAGTATGTAGTTCAGGCAATGGTTCCAATTACTATGGTGAATTTATAGAGGATGACTTTTCATTGCCAGTTGAAGCAAGAATGAGGTTTGTAAAGACGGGGCAAAGGCGATAGGCAGAAAAGTTTCCAAAATCATCAACACTAAGAGTCTCTTTGGATAGATACAAAGCCAGAAAAGTTTCTTTAAGAACTTCTCTGCTGAGAAAAGCTCAACAACACTTGCAGGAGAGAAGTTCTGAAAAACACTAATTAAGTTATATCCAAAAGGTTCTTGGTCAAGTTCCAGTTGGCTGTACAACACGTTGGCACATAATACACTTAGCATTTAATTCTCTTCAACTAAACAGTATTGGCATTTCCTTTAGATTTTGTTGTCATCAAACCTAATCTATCCTTCAAGACCTAATCTATCCTTCAAGTCAACTAGGGAGATACACAAGTTACCGAAAGAGTGTATTTATATATCTAGGTCATCATCCGGGTCCTCATCAGAATCTGGCATCTCGTCATCTGAATCACGAAAATATATAATCTCACCCATGGCAGAATCCTCCTTTTTACCACTTGAAATGGGATTTGCCTCACTGTTGCTCTCTTCAAGGGATCTTCTACCATCATAAATTTGTATTGGTTTACCGTTTCCTTCAATAATAAAGAGCTTAAGTATAAGAATTTATGTATAACCGAAACCATGTATAAAAATTAACAAATACAGATCAATTTCATACCCTGGTGTTCAAAAGGAAGCACAACATTTGACCTATCAACTCGCTCCTTCTCTGACAGCTGGAGATTGAATTGTACCTATTAAAACACATCAAGATTCTTGTTATTATTTATTTATTGTCAACAAAAAGGAAGCAACTTCATATCACAACGCACTTGTCACTTTGTCTGTTCTGGTATTTTCCAAATAGGTTTGTCCCGATTTTAGTTATGTATATGCCAATATCCTCTGTTTTGAGTAGGTGTACAAACTAAGTCCTTAGCATGTATATGCATTTCTTCAGCACATGAGATGTTTCCAAAGACAGTTTGTGCCCATTGCAAATTAAATATAAAACACTTTCATAACATGTAACGTTAGAAGCCCTAAGTGGAGAACCGACTCAGCACATTGGGAAGTAATTAGAACTTGGACACTATGCTTGATTCATCTCTCATAGCATCTAAATTTTAGGGTTGCTTACTAAATTCATTCCTAAAAGCAGCATAATTATCAAAAAGTTCCGAATGTGATAAAAGACTCTCAATTTAGTCCTTCCATTAAAGTTAACGTCTATGCCTGTGACACGTGTCTGTTTACTTGATAATTGAAATTATACAAAAAGATGACACAAGATAGTACAAATTGAAAGTTGTTTTTAACTTTTTAATTTTTCAAGAATATGACGTCATTTTCAATTCAGTCCTTGAACTTAACCACTAAATTTCATTTTATCCCTGAAAAGTATTCTCAAAATTTTAATTAAGTCCTATGTTACGCATAAATGACAAGCACAAATATCACCATCCTCGACCGTTTTCACTTCTTATTACTGATATTTTCTTTTACCTTGTTTTCGCACAATTTATGGTCCACGTTGACTTACCCTCATCTGTCTTTATATCAAGTACATCATTTCAAATTTAATACTAACCTCAAAATGTGTTGAGTCCTAGTTTCAAGGCTTAATGCTTTAGTTTGAGCTATTCTTTCACATTGTCGTTATTTTGATTCCATTAATCAAATAAATATATGAAGTAATGACACATTTTTTGCTATGCTTATAAAATGACTATATTTTGTTCAACTAAAGTTCAAATTTAAAAATCTTATAGCAGATTTTAAAGTTGCAAATTGTGCATGTAACTAAAAAAATCTGTATATGTATGTATTTGATCAAATAACTAGTAAACTAATTTATGAATGACTATATAATAGTAGTAGTCATTAACTAAACTGACACCATCATACACTTTTAGAAATGAATTTGGACATTTACACCTAATTTAACTACGATTATGTTCAGGAAAGGCCTTGTGAATGCTATGCACTCCATTCAACAGAAGCAGAAAAACCTTGGGTGAAGAAGGAATTCAAAAAAACGAAAGATCTCTTTTATAGATTATTCGCTTTCAACGTTAAAATACCTAATTACAAACAAGTAGTTAGTACTTTGGCTTTTGCTTCTAGTGACATGGACATAACATAACAGTACCACTTCCATCTACAGGAAACAATAGACTAACCTTTGGCAGTAGGCCTGCGACGGCAGTTCCATCTACTGATGAAACAGACGCAAAGCCGATTCCTCCAGACTCAACTTTAAATTCTTCACACTGTATAAAATTAGAGAGATATTATATCAGTGCATCAAACCTTTAGATTTGTCATTCCAGATAAGCTTACAAATAGGAAGAAAGAGATCACCGTTACTCTAACTCGTCCATTTCTACGTTTGGACCTGACATTAAACTTTCCCTTGGTAAAGTTTTGCTGAGAAAAGGAATCGCTTAAACATCCTTTCTGACCATCTGCAGAATGATGATATGGGTCCACACTGGCCACCATGGAGGACATGTACTCGAGAACAGCCACAGCCCTCTCCTCATGAAGGTCAGAATGCAATAATCCAAAAATATTCGAAATTTGATCTGCAACAATAGAACAGAAACCAATGCAAGGAAGAAATCATTGATGTATCTATCAAGTCAATCCACGCCATAAATTTTAGTTGATGAAATAATCAAATTATCCCACTTGTTCAGATACTCTTAATAATTTACTCAATTAAATAACACCTCATTACACAATACAATCAAAGGAACTTCACTAAAATAGTTCAAGATGGAATACCATGGCTACGCAGATCGCTAAGAAGTCCTGCAACTGACTGCAAAGATGCATGCCTCAACAGTTCACTTAACTGATTATATCAATCAAGAATTCATTAGGATTACAAGTACACAAACTAATAATACAACAGAAAGCAACAAACCACAAAGTCTTAAATAGAATATTCCACATAGAATCCTTGAGCAGGAAGTACTTTCTCTTTTTCATATTGTCATATTAAAGTTTAATTGGAAGTCATTGTAAAATCTTATTGCACAAGAAACTTACATATACAAACAGGTTAGATAATTAGATACAGACTACTGGGAAAAAAAGTTGTAACACAATAGCTTTATAACTGCTTAACAGTACAATTATTTCCAAGAAAAATTAAAAGGTTAAACAAGATAAATTGATCCATTCCATCCATGATTTTCCTGTTTTCCGCAAGCCCTTTTATCTTTCCTGTGAACTTTACAATTCAAATCATCTGGTAGTTAAGATTACCATGCAAATGAACTGCATAGAATATTAAAATATCCAAGAGCTCTGAAGTCTGTGTCACCCTTTGATGTGGCCAAAGTTAACAAGTCCCTATTAGCTGAATTAATAATTATTGAAGCAGTACAAATCTTAGAACGTAAGCCCACAGACTCCATTCAGTGAAATGAGAAAACCTATTATTCAAATTGGTATAGTAATCATAGATAAAATGTTCTTATGGCCATTAGTATAGGTGTGCTTGATCCAGGGTTATTTATTTCCATTAGTGGGAAAATGAAAACAGAAAAGAATTCTACTAAGTTTCAATCATACAGTATTTTGGTACTTATTCATGTAAAATGTCCAACCTTGAGGCACAAAGAATAGTCATTCCCACCATAAAAACTAAATTCAACTTCATTTAAAGTTGTGGCATGGTATTAGCTTTGTATATCTTTTATCTTATTTTGACATTCACATAATGAATACGTACCGAATCTATGGCAACACAGAAGCGAGCTTTATTTTCTCCAACCAATCCTGCAGGTATATGATTCAAAAAAATATTCAAAAGAAAAATAACTTTTTGAAAAACAGTAAGCATGAAATCCATCAACTGATACACAAACGTTTACTTAGAAAATTAAACAAGACAAATATAAGCTAACTTTAGCTACATAACAATTTATCTTCAATACCTCTACCCAGTTCAGTGATTACCGAAAACAACTTGTCCACAGCCTTCACGGTTTTAAAAGAACTAGTAGCAACCGAAATTTGGGGAGAACAATCTGTAGCATTTACAGATTTCCTTGTCTTATCCTTCCAACCAAGAGGGTCTGTATAACAATCCAAAATGTGAATCCTGCAAAACAACATTTCATTTTGAATTCAACAAATCGAAATTTATACATGATTGAAATGAAATTAAAAAATAAATATGGTAAGACGCAAGAAATGCAGTTAAAACAACAAAGAGAGATTTTAAACATTAAGTTCAAAACATTTACCATTTGTTAGAAGAAGCAACATCCACTCCATTCATATTTAACAAAGAAGCGTAAGACGATGGACTCCGAGAAAGTGCAACAATTACTATGCCCCTATACAAGAGAATACCAAGCTTTGAGGTTAAAAATACGAAGTACGAGATAAAGAAAAATTGGGGATAGTAAACTGACTGTGACTGGGATTTTTTAGCGATGACGTGTGACGAGAGTTGAAGGAGAATGTGAGAGAATACATGGAAGCCAAAAGGCGAAGCGAGAGAGTCTTTGATTGTGAGTGTGGGTGCAAGCTCTCCCTCTAACGCTCCATCCCTCAGTGTTCTACAAATCGAATCTGCCATCTCTGTGGTACGGAACAACTGTTACTCACGGCGGCGCGGCAGAAACAACTGTGAGACGGAATATGTATAGTTCACAGTGAGAGGCGGCACGGCGGCGCAACCGCTGTGAACAGATTTAGAAAATAACGGGAAAAGAAAAACGCAAAGGGTTCCACCTGTCCCGATTGATTTTCCTTTGCTTGTTAAACGGGATGCGGAAGGCGTTAAAACTGGACGCTGTTTTGGTATTCTCTTTTAGAATGTGGTTGAATTAATTTTATTAAAATTAAGTTTAATTATAATTTTTCACACTATAAATGCAGAATTACATCTTGTAAATTTATTACTAGGTTTAATTAATTTGAAATGTAGTAAATTTGAATATTCTAAATTAAGTTTCTCTTAAACTTTGTAAATTATACTTTCAAACGAGACTCTATCATTATATTCTATCTTTAATTAAGGAGATGAAACACTTGTTTTACAATATCATTGTGTATGTGTGTCTTCACATAAAAGTAAAAATGAAAACTTAATTATATATTTAATTTATTTACTTTCAAATACTTTTCTTTTATTAAAAATTTCAAATATTTATATTTTTTTAATTGAATTTCTAATGTAATAATTTAGTTGTTTGATTTTGCAGTCTCTACCAAAACAATATCAACTTGAATAATATTTATAAAACATGAATTATTTTTACCTGTGTTTTCATACAGTTGATTTAATTTTTGTTTTAATATTTAATTTATAAAATAAAATGATGTCATTTTTTATAAAGATAAGTAGGTTTTAAGACTTCGTAACGGTCATATTACTCAAATTAAAGTCATCTTACTCTAATTTTTCTTTTAATCATCGTTTTAGTTAGATGCATTGTTGACTAAGTTTCAAAATTCATAAACAGCACAAGAGAGGCATTAAATAATTTGTAAATTCAACAATTTTTTTATGATTTTCAAAGAAAATCAACCACTTGTTTAATAAAAGAAAGGTCCTAGTGTTGTTGGAATTTCCCGTTTCAGAGTTTCAATATAAACAACATGGAGGTGACAATGTCAAACAATGTAAGATCAGTCAAACAACTTCATATTTACCTGCAAATCAACGCAAGTCTACTCTCCCAACACCCCAATCAAACACAGCACTGAGGATAAGGATGTGTTGAATAAAATTTGTGAAATATTCTGAACATAGTGTCACTTTATACTACAGATCATAGTTCAGACACAAATCACAGTGTCACTTTATTCTCTCTTTCCATGGAAGAGAAACATATAAGAAGAAAAGGGCACAAATATCAATGGAATTTAAATTTCTTGCTTTTATAAGAATAATTTATTAGTAAAATTTAGTATAAATAAAACTACAAATTAGGTTGTAGGTGAGACTTGGTGTACAAAAGGCACCATAAAATGAAAGATTTCTGGAAGAGAAGCTATCTCTAAGCTATTTGAGAGACAGAATGAAGGGAAGTGGAGAATTGAATTGAGATATGGAACTCCATTCATACCATATTAAGGTTTTCCATCAACAGCCTTCACATTAGTTTGCTCCAACACTTTATGAGAGGTTAGTAGAACTTGTCCAGATTCTTCACTCTGACACATAATTATGTCTTTGACAGCAACAAGAGATGCATGGAACTGGTCTTGCTCATGCTCCTTCCAAGCATCTCTACTTTCTAAGCAGGGAATATCCTGCACCTTCCTTTTTTGCATCTCATCCTTAATCATCTGAAATTTGTATTATACACCATTACCTTTGTTTTTTACATTGCTAACATTAGCTGATGAATAAATAAACAAAACACCCTCAAGTTTCAAGTATCCATCCACTCCTCACAATACAGAAGAACAATAATACAACACTAATTGAGGGGCAAATACAAGTAACCTGCTACAAACCAAATGTTCTCAGGCATATGCTTATGATCATTAACTTCTATTTACTGCTGTCAATAGACTCTTAATTCCACCCTTGAAATATTATTGTCTCTCCTAAACGGTTCCTAAAGTAAGAGATTTAAGTAATTCTCCAAGTATTAAATCGTGATAAGTAATTAAAAATCTATCAAATTATTCCCTGGACATTGGTAAAATATACCAACTTGAGGGTTTATTCTTATTGCTGCAGATTGCAGACACTTTCTTTGATCTTGCCAAGTCATTAAGTCATTTTTCCCAATCTCCATTCAGTTCTTCTATGATATTCACTAGATTTGATTTGTGTTTTCTTTCTTAGGGTCGACTAAGACAATGGTATCCATAGAAAAGAAATAACTCAAACAGGTGCTTACAATTAAAGGAATTCAACCACTAGAGAGTAAACAGACAGACAACAAAATAGCAATTAAGTTCTTAAGTGAATATGGTCTTCCATAGATCATTCTTGTGCCATAATGGAAATTGGAGCACATGAATTACTTACACATGTCTAACCTTTCCAAGCAGCAGGATGAGTTTTATTAGGTGTTTTGGTTTCCAGTTTTAATAAAAAGGATCATAAACACTCCCAAAACATTTTTGTCTCCCGAGGATACTATCTGAAATATTTTTCTGTAATAAAGGATAACGAGATATCAGACCTGCCATACTTGAATGTAATACCTTTAGAAAACACACAACATAAAATTGTAATCATCAAAATTTGAAACACAAAAATGGCATAATCACGGAGGATTAGAGGACTTTCTTTTTACCTTGTATGCAAACTCAAAAGCCTCAAATTGCTCGTCTTTTTTAGTCATTCGCAGGACCATGTTTAGAATATGTAAACTGATTGAATTGATTTCATTTATCTATTATTTTTTAACCTGTTTTATGTTTGGCCTAACCTTTTTTAGCCAATCGACTCTTTTTTAGTTTGCTTTACACCATATTAAATTTTTGACCATATCCAAGAGTGAAGGAGTGTATGCTAGTGGGCTTAGCTTGACCTGTCCATCCAGAAATGACTTAGCATTTTGGAGTTTGGACTCGGCCCTCTTTCTAGTATTACCTTTTTGGCTCTACGTGTGCATTAGAATTATACACATCACGTGTTAGGAAGAACATCTCCAACATATGCATATTTACGTTTACATGCCATATTATTTGAAAGACATAGAAGCAACCATACAATGCTTTAGAATGGATGCACGTATGTTTGTGAGTAACAGGGATCCAAACATTCTGATAATCAAATAGCCTTTGTCTAATTATAAATTGCCCATGATGAACAAAATGTTTCATTCCTTGTAGAATAATACCAAGGAAAACAAAAGGCAACACTGATAAGTAGGCAACTCTGACATGGCATAGCGAGCAAAATCATTCTATAATAAGTAAACAGAAAGCACATCCAAAGTTTCCTACAAACTGTAACAGTCTGCATGTTGAAGTAACATTGACAACTATATATAGATTGCCATGAAACAAACTGACAATATTTTTAAATGGAAATTCCACTGATAAGAATAGCCAGCTTCCATACAAATCATGAGTAACAAGGTGTACACAGAAAAATAACATGTAGCACTCCTAAAGTTTTATCAGGCCTCAAATATAAATCTAACTATCTATTTTGTTCATAAAAAACATCTACCATGATATGTAAATATTAATAAGACGAGGATGTTAGTGAATGTTAATGATAGAAGTGCAGTGCACATATTCTTTGACCTCTCAGTTCTCTCCTCTCTCCCTTAAACCTCCCAAGTCTGTTTTGTTCTCTCTTCCCCTCCTCTTTCCCTTGCTGTTCCTTTCTGTTTCTTTCATCTTTCCAACCTAAATTCTATATCATAGCACTCCTAAAATTTTCTCAGAGCCACAAATATAAATCTAAATATCTATTCTATTCTATTCTAGACAAGAAACTAGCGATTTGGGGTTTGGAAAGGTCTGGATCTGATACAAGGTAAAGCTCAACAGAAATCTCAAACTAATCAACTACATTCTCACTTCCAACACACCTCCTGTCAATTCATGTCCAATTCAGAAACCCACACTCTGACCTTTCAAATCTATGTTCATCTCCTTGAAAGTTGCCTTGCAAGGTTGTGCCTTCAACTGGGGCCAAATTAAGAAAGGTTAACATTTTCATTAACCCATTGCCTTTCTGTATTTCTTAATCAATTCTACTAAACTAGCCACTAAACCAATTGATGACAAAAAATTGTGAGAAACAAACCTGTACCAAGGTGGAGTCAAGCTTAAGGGGTCCCACTTGGGCCACGGCCAAAGACCCAAAGAAGTTCCCCAACAGGGCTGCATCAGGCACGCTCAATCCCCTCACAATCCCAGCAGCAAAGCCACCGAGAAAACAATCGCCGGCGCCGGTGGGATCAACCTGATAAGCCTTGAACGGCGCGGCCCGAATCGCATCTTTTTCAGAAAAAACCTCGCACCCATCCTTCCCGTGCGTGACGACAACGCAGCAGCACCTTCTCGCCTCCTCCACGTCGATGAACGAGGCCTCGTCGGCGGAGGCCTTGAGAAACGCAACGCGCGGCAAGAGGTGGAGGAACCCGCTCTCGCTGAGCGTCACGTGGCTAACGCGACCGTCGGAGGGACCGAACCTGCGAATCAAACCCTGAATGTCGACGAACACGATGTCGCAGATCTCGAGCATCTTCTCAAGAGTCTCCGGCAGAATCTCCCCGCCGACCCCGACTGCCAGGCCGAACGCGAACCGGATCTGGACCGGGAGGTCGTCCGGTCGGATGGGGTCGCAGGAAATTACGCGGTTCAGGAGACGGTCCGGGTTTCCCGAACCGAAGTGGGCGTGGAAGAGGGTGGTTCGCGATGTGGGGATCGTTAATGGTGGGTGCAAGGATGTAGCGGCGGCGTAGGCAAATTCCGGGCCCACCTTTGAAACGGTGTGGAAGGGGAGAGAGAGGGCGTCGAGGATGACGGAGATGAAGGAGGCAGCCCCGCCCAGGGTCTCGGCGGAGACGCGGCCGTCGCGGTGGAGGACGTCGTGGCAGTAGTTGCCGACGAGGAGGCCGCGGCGGGGAGTGGCTTTGGAGTCCGTGACCATGAGGAATGTTGGAGGTCGATCATGGGACGGAAATGAAGGGGTTTTTTTTTATGGGTTGTGATCGTTCATGCCAATTCCACAGCAATCAGAAGAAAGAAGAAGATGATGATGAAAAGTTTTGTTATGAACAGTGGAGATGCGAAAGGAAGTGGTGGGCGCGCGCCAAAATCAGATTTTGGTGTCACGCTATGGTGACTCCACCGCCGACACCAAGCACCAAATCATTCTCAATGGATATTGTAATTGTTCGGTTTTTCTTTCTCTTTTTGGACTGTTTCAAAATTTGAATTCCACGTCAATTTTGGGAACTATGTTCTTGGCTAAAACCTAAGCAGACACGGTTTTATGTTGTTTTCTTCATCGAATGAGAAAAAAACCAAAATAAAAACACTGCATTTACGTTTTATGAATACTGTAACAAACCTCCATAGACATGGCTATGAAGATAAGCACCAATTGGACCAACCCTTCCACCTTTTAGTTACGAAAACCAGAAGTTGATCATCCTAATGCTAATGAAAGCAAATGTCATTTTAGACCAAAAACGAATGGGAATGCACCACTTTCTAAAGTATTTGACAACCATAGAAAAAGAACCAATACAAATTGGTAATGATAACAACTAAGTTCCATAAACAAAGTTCAACCAGAGTCCACATGTGTGTGACCAATTGATGTTGACGTGTGTGCACATGTTCTTTCTCTATTTCAAAAAAGTTAAATTTAAGTTTTTTTCCCATAGATTAAGGAATAAAATAAAGATTTAATGATTGCGGATTTTTTTTTAATCAAATTATGTGCTTTTCTACTAGTTATTGAAAAAATATTAATTGTTTTCTAAGAGAGATTGGAATAAGAAACTGAGTTTTCATTGAAATCTGGCATGTCACTTAATGTAATTTTGTTTTGTTAAGACATTACCCATTTTAAAATAAAGGAAATTTATCTTCTGCAATAACTTATAATATTCTATTTTAAAGGATAGATATATGTACCGTATGTCTTATCGGTCCATCGGCCATGCCCAGTCCATCGAATAAGGTTGGGAAGGTTTGTGTATAAAACTTATCCACCGGGCGAACGGTCACGCGGATGAACTATAAAGGAGCATCGGTCATCCACCGGTCGAACGGCCTCACGGATAAACTGTATAGGACCATCGGTCAATCGGTTTCACAAATGAATCACGTATTACATCGTAAGGAACCATCGGTCGATCCGTCTCACAAACGAACCATGTTAAGGGTCATCGGTCCATCGATATCACAAACGAGTAACATTCTCAGAGACCAACCGATCGATCGGCCTGCATATTAATCACGCTTTATTCCACAACGGAACATCGGTCATTCGGTCCTACATGAACAGCGCCTTAACTTAATAAAGGACAATCATTTAACCAGTCACCGGGTCGATCGGTCGGTCAATCTCCTAAGATTCGCGTAGCGTTTTATATATGATCATCGGTCGATCAGTTATAAACGAATTATTCACTTGTTAAAATCAGGATATAACCAGCCCAGTCAAGCGGCCACCGGTCACACGGCCAAACAACACCAGTCAATCGGATTAATTAACGTTAAACAAGTCAGTAATCTTGATTAGAGGATCATTTGGCCGTGATTAAGGAACCCTAATCACAGGCCCACACCGAAAACTATAAATAAGGCCCAAAGGTAGGTTGGTGAGAATTTTTAATTCGCATTTATTACGGCAGTTACACTGATACACCGATCGGTCTTTTCACTGACTTAAACATCGAAGCCTTTTAGACAGGTACCCCGATCGTCAGTCCAGCTGATCGAGCAAAGGAGTAGATTTCTTGGAGAAGAAGTTATTGCAGTAGTGAGGAGAGGACATTTCGAAAGAAGGAGTAAGATCGAAAAGACTTTTAGTAGATTCTTGGTCCCTACACCCGAATCAATATACTATTATAATTAAAGTAGACTTACTTTTCTTTTTTTAAGTAAAATAAAACTACATTAACTATTTCTAAATTAGTGTACTATTATCTTAAAAATATTATGATTTTTAAATTATATTTTAATTAAATACTATTTAATTTGTTTAAAGCTTTAACAAAACCTATTTTCTTGAAAATATTATTGGTATATAAATTAACTTTTAATTCAATTCATGTAAATTTTACAATGAGTTAATTTTAATTTATATAATTAAATTGTGTGTTCATTTAATTTAGTTTATCTAAAGAATATAATATAGAGTGCTTGTGAGGAATTTAATTCATTTAAGGAATCTATAGCAATATATAAAGAGAATTTCTTCTTTTGTGTCCATTTTAAGATTCTAATTTTATATTTTAAAATATAATATTTTTTAAATTTTTAAAAATTGACTATTATTTTAAAAGCTTTTTATAAAATCTACTCTGCTTTTTTTCTTTTTTCTATTTATCAATAGTTATTTTCTCATCTTTTCTGATATATTTCACTTTATTTTTAATAAATATAATTTTATTTTATAAATTAAATTAATAACATTACAATATCATCACCCACTAATATAGTATCACGCATATTTAAAAAATACATATACAAGCACTATTACGACTGTGTCTACGCTAATATAAAATAATATTTATCTGTTTGTTTTATTTTAATTCTGTTAAAGTATAATATAGAGTGCGCAGGTGAATTTTGGGTTTAAATTGCATTTTAGTTCTTTTCTTATTTTATCGAAAATTAATTTTTTTTCTGAGATTTTAATTCCATATTTTTCTTTTGAGGAAATGTGCGTATGTATGATTGTAATTTTTATTTTTCATTTAAAAACTAAAATATAACATTTGACAAAATAAATCTGACTAGACTAACTATGTTTAACGAATAATAGAATTTTAGTTTAATTCAATATATTTTAACTTGGTATAATAAAAATACATTTCAGATCAGCCCACATAAACTTACCAAAAGCCTTTTTGGGTTTCATTTTAGAGGCCCAAACTTAAATTGGGTTCGGTTTTGTCTTGGCCACTGTGGCTTTTACTTCCTGCCCTCCCACAATTTCTTCGCACATTACCTTTTGTAGAAGTAATTTCTGAATTATATATTTCGGAAAATTTCCGAAACAAGCATATTTTGGAATGAAATTTTCAGAAACAAGCTTTTTGGAATCAAATAATCAAAATCAAATGTTTCATTTTCATAACTCACAAAACTTATGAGAATCAAAAACTTCAACCTAAACTCGGAAAAGACTATAAAAGAAATATATAAAGGAGAAATGAACCTACTATATAAAAAATTTTGATTGATTAAAATGATTTTTACTCTCTCACTTTCTCACTGGTGCTATGTAGTTGAAAAAATGATGAGGATCAACTCCATATTCTTGTGTGAAGTCATATAAGGTTTAGAGAAAATAGTTTAGGAAAACAATATTATATTTTTAATGATGAATACTAAATAGTTAAAATTATGCTCAACATAAAAATATAATTTTAACTTTTATTTTCCTATATATATATGTATATATATATATATATATATATATATATATATATATATATATATATATAAAAAAAAAAAAATATATTAATATATAATT
>Ga0099822_1007959_pt1 | contig 13615 bp, 3 predicted proteins | sample CowpeawhiteBW_FD_76839 | JGI IMG/M metagenome (GOLD analysis project Ga0099822, IMG submission 76839) | Root nodule microbial communities of legume samples collected from California USA - Cow pea white BW | ecosystem: Host-associated > Plants > Roots > Nodule | place: USA: California | collected... | reverse complement strand
TTTTTATAATTTTATATTAAAAAATTTATAAAATTCATATTTTTTTAAATATTTGCGGGTATCGGGTATCCACGGGTACCCGCGGGTTTTAAAAATATCCGTGGGTATTTTTTAAGCGGATACTCGACGGGTAAACGGGCGGGTAACGGGCGGATTTTTTTTTAGCGGGTCGGGTACGGGTATCATACTATCTGTGCCCGACCCGACCTGTTGCCATCCCTATCTACCATTGTCCTTGTATAATTGTGTATGTCTATTATAATTTCCTAAGAAACATGGAAATTCCTTTGATACAGGGATATCAATATCCGTGCGGATATTTATTGCATGGGTATCCGCATATTTTTTTAATATCCACGGATGTTTAGGGGTATCCGCAAGTATTTACAAAAGAAAATTTTAATATTTAATAATATATTTTAACCACAAATTCAAATAAAAATACAATGCATAATATTCATAAATTTCAAATAAAGTGCAAATAACTTATTTAAATAATATTGAATGACAATTTACAAAGAAATTGAAATTTTTTTAAACCAATTGATAAAAAATAACTCATTCAAAATCAATGGGTTAATATTTTAATCTTATTTTTTTAATTTAAATTAGGGTACATGTATCCACGGATATGAATATTATGATACTCGAACCTGTCCTGATAACAGACAGGTATAAAAAATATCCATACCTGATATCTATTTATAATATTTATTTACTCTCTGTTGTGAGTTTTATGTGCAAGTACGATTTTTTTTTTATATTCCTACTTATGTATAAAACACATAAGATATACATAGAGCCGTCAAAGTGGGTCAGAACCCGTGGGTCAATCCAGTCCACCACGGGTTTGGGTTGAAAGTTTTTTACAAATGTCAGTACGGGTCAATTTTTTATCCGATCCACCAAGAACCCGATTCATCCCGGTTGAACCCATGGTGAGCCGGGTTGGCCCACCAACTCGTATGGTCACACACATTATGTTGGGTTTGCAATATTGGGCATGTTTTTTTAACCAAACACATTAGTGGGTTGACAAATGGAAACCTAGCTTCAACTCCAAATAGATGGGGATAAAGAAGATGCTTCTTGAAAATGTTGTGAATTTATCCATTCAAGACTCTAATATTATAGTCGGATAAGTGACAAAAATGTTTTGATCTTAGATAGTAATTTGTTCTTTTTTTTAATTTTGGTTTATATTGGAGTTTAACATAATTTTGGATTGTATTTAGATTGTATTGAAGTTTATTTAAATTTTAATCCGAATTATAATTTATGACTTAAGAAAAAAAATATTTTTTATTCTAATTAAATGAACTAGTTAGCTAATCCATTTAACCCACCAACCCGTGGTGGACCAGGCCGAGTTTACAAATTTTCGACTTGCTTATATGTAAGCCAGGTTTGTTTGATCCACTAAGTAACCAATCCGTAGTAGATCAAGTCGGACCGGACAGTCCATTTTGACAACTCTAGATATACACACTCTACCAACTCAAATGTAAAGAGATAAGGTAAAAAAAAATGAGAAAAACAACGTGAGAGGTCCTTTGATTCAATTTTTTTACCAATATTTAAAAAATATAAAATTAATGGAAAAATTTGGAAAAGAAAATAGAAGAGATTATGAATTTAATTTCTCCCACTAATAATTAATATTTCACGATTAAAAAGAATAAAAAAACTCATATTTATCTCTTTGTATCAAATCGTGTTATATTTTAGTTTGTCATGTGAAAAGGTCAATTATGAAAAAAGATGAATAAATACATGGAATTGAAATTCTAATTTAAGAATAGTAATGAATAAAAGAATTTACCTGAATTTCAAGATATTTTATTACGATTATCAAACAGAGAAATTCATTCCATTTCCATCACTGTTATGCAATAACTACACATATATGTGTAGAAAAGCCATTGGCTGAATCCTAATCTGGCGGTGGGTGGCTCAGCCTTTTTGTTCTCTGCCTTTATGTGTAGGTTTTTCATGTTGAATTTTACATAAAGGTAATAAAATAATGTTATTTCATATTTTCACGGTGTTTTCTATTATAACATTTATCTAATGTTTATTTACTTCTATTTCTCTTCGGATTATAAAAGTTGTCTTAAAAAGTAAAGTTACAAATATAATTGAATTCCTTTTTGAAATATTCATTTGGATTATTATTATTAGTTTTATTTTTTTATTTTTTATTTTTTATTTTTTTAAATTATTGATTAATATATTATTATTATTTTTTTAATGAATTAATCACTTACACTAAATCATTTAAAAGAATAAATAATAGATTATTACTATTATTATTTTGCATGGTGTTCATACCCGTTAGTATATTTCTGCATTCGAGATATTATAGTAAAAAATGTATTTTCATTATAAACACGTGGTAAAAAACTTGGAATAAAAAATAGTGAGATATTAAAACTAAAAGTAATTAAATATACATAACTTTAAGTAATTTAGAAATTTTATCTAGTTCTTTCGATGACAAAAAATTCAGGTTTTCAGACGTATTTGTTCCGTGTTTAAGTTGTTGATGAGATCGGAGGGCAAGATTCTGTCGTCGTGTCGTGCTCTGTGAAGAAAACGCGTCATTATCGACTCACATAAACCTCAAAATCATATGTAGACACGTGGTTTTCAGCACTTGGTCGTAGTTGGGCTTTTTGTCACATCAGTTTGAACACAATAATTTTAATTTTTTATATGAAAAATAATTTTTTGATTATTATATTTTGACAAATTTATCTTTAGATAATATTTTTTAAATTGTATTTTTTTAATAATTCAAAATAATTTAAAAAATAATTTTATATTATAAATATTATAAGAGAAGATTGTTAAAATTTATTAATCAAAATATTATTATTTTTTACATATAATGCCTCTATCCTTATGTGTAGCGTTTTACCTTATCATTTTTCAAATCAATTATAAATTCGATTTTATGGTTAAATTGTTTTTATAGATATATTTTTTGTTTAGTAAAGAAATCTATATTTTTTTATGAGCATATAGATAAAAAATAATATCAATTAACATTAAATGTAAATTTATAGTTGATATGATTGAAAAAAAATTATGTAATTTAATTATTTATTAAAATTTCTTTAGATTTATTTTGTTAAAGTTAAGTTTCGAGATAATTGTTTTATTTATGGAATATTTGAAATTTGAAATATTGGTGTTTATGAATAGGATATTATAAGTCTAATTAAGGAAATTATTTATATATTATAATTATTTTATTTGTAATATTAATTAATTACTAATAATAATGTCAACATAATATAATTGATTATGTTCAAAGCCATAATTTATGTCCAAAAGGATAATCAATTTCAGACTTTTTATCACTCTTTGTTAAATTTGTTGAACATTGTTCTAAACATAATAATCTCTTCAGGTAAAATATTAATACTTTTGTTTCTCATATTTTATTCACCTCTTTCTTTCACATCCCTGTCACTTCGTTCTTCTCATCCCTTTTATGATAGCATAATAAATGAGGTAAAAAAAACTAAGAGCAGTTTAAGTTTAAAGATTTAATTTTAAAATTTTTTAGTTTTTTCAAAGGTTGGATTATATTCCAATAAATGTTTGTAGTCTATTAACTCCTTAATATTTTAAAACTTATAAGTTCAGTCATTACAGTTAAGTGTGACAGTTAACTTTTTGATGTGATACATATTTTCAGTGTCACTTTCTATAAATGTCCTTACATAATATTTTATCATAAGAGACCATGATAGTCAGACATTAGAGATTCTGCGAAATTGGAGTTTTCTATTTGAAGAGAAATGGGGATTGAACAATAATAGAAGATTGAGGTATTCAATAATGGTGATCATCTTTTACGTAAACCCACTACAAGAAGACCTTTGGATCACACAACAGGTGTGACATATATTTGAGGTGGAAAATTCAACTCATCAAATGGCTGTAAAGAAGCTAAACTTTAGAGAAGGTGGGGTGGACTCCATAATTCAGGTTTTTATTTGAAGCACACATCGATGCAAGGAACCAAGGAAGGAGCTAAATTCACTCAATAAAAAAGCTTTGTTTTTGGTTCAGAATTACTATTCTGAGATCATTCACAAACACGTAAGTCCATAAAAGTATGATGCAGAAGAAGTGGAGTGATCTTTTTTTTGGTCATTTTATTTTTTATTTGATTTTTGCTCCATTTTGGTTCTACACGACCCAAGTTTTACTCTCAAGATTCATGAACTAGAGAAATAAAAATAAGTTCATCTTAGCTAGGGCACAAAAGGTGATGTAGACCCTTCACAAGTGAGTGTGCCTAACAACTTCTCTTGTATATCTTATTCAACCACATTTTTTTAACATTGTGATTTGTAAAGGTTCATAGCCCCAGAACATCTTCCATGTGAGTATGGTGGTCTCAGGAGGAACAACTCTACAATCCCTACTTCCCTTCAAATAGAAAATCCTAATTTTGCATAATTCCCTTCATTACAAAAATCTTAATTTGTAATATATGTTTAATTATTATAAAACAACAATCTACGTACCTATTTTATTTGCCTACTCACTCTTTAAGCAGACATAACCATGTCCACTCACTATTTCCTTAACGTCGTTTAATCCAATTTAACAAAAATGACATGATTGATACCATTTTTTGAAAATAGGGGCCTAATTGAGACTTATAAAAATAAAGGGACCAGATTGATATTTTCGAACAAAAATAGAGATCAAAGACATAATTTAACCTATTTTTTAATTTTTTAATTTTGTTTCATAATTTTACAGTTACATGTTTCATATTTTTTGTAATTTTGTATTTTTTGTATTTTTAATTTTTTAATTTTTATTAAATTTAAAAACAGTTAAATATAATAAATATTTGGAAAAGATCTGTTACATGTAACAAAATATTATATGGACAGTGACATTGTAAGATAAGTGCCACATCACAAAGTTAACAATCACATCTACTATAGGGACTCAGATTTAATTGAAAAATTTTAAAATTTTAAGAACTTAATAGACCATAAATTTATTAGAGGCTCATTTGAAAGTTCCAAAATTTATCCGGGACTCAAAACATAATTAAGCTTTCTTCAAAAACTAATTTTAATAAACCTTAAAATCTATTTTAAGCTTGGATTGCAAATATCATAGTATTAATACTTTTTCAATTTATAGAAAAGATTAACTTGTAAAGCAATAGCAAAAAATAAAGAGGATAAAGAAATGGATAAGTAACACAGAAATTTTAGAATGGTTCACATAAATAAAGATTATACATCTAGTGCTTAATTATCTCAGAGAGAGTGATTGCAAATTATTTATCTTAAAAAGGATATTACAACTACTAACTCAGAGAGTGAAACATGCAAGATCATAACTAAGATAGAAAAATACACCTCATTTACGAAACCTATAAGGGATGAGAAAACACTTCTCTTTAAACTGTTAGAGATGGCAATCACATTCCTTAATATACAACAAGAAATGAAAAGCATATTTCTTGAAAGCACAAGAAATGAAAAACACATTTCTTAATCAATCATAAGGAATGAAAAACACCCTTTTTAAAAACACAAAAGATGAAAAATACTTTATTTGACAAAAGGGATAAATCAAGCTCTAAACCCTAGCATCAACAACATCACCTTATCACACAAGAACACTATCTGAGAAATTTAAAAGCCACTATTTGAAAAACTAGGTAAAACCAAAGCTTATTCAAAGTAATTTCTAAATTCAACTATTTTTGTATTTTGAAACTCACTGTTATGCTCATTTTATAAAAGAAATGTGCTTTAGCCCATTTAAGAAAAAGTTCATTTCATAAAACATTCAGAATAATAGATTATTACTTAATCAATTCTTCCATAGAAATTTCGAAAACTGAATTTAATTAGACTAAGATAATCAATTATCTTAGTCCAGAAAAATTATTTTAATCGATTATTAAAAGTGCTATCCATTATTCTTGTGAGAAAACATTTTTATGAGAAGTTCGAAAGCCTCAAAGGTGATAATGATGTTCTTGCACTACAAATGTCTCCCACTTGCCATTCAATTAATGTAACATCCCTACTCAAACTATATTTTATCCTTACAATAAAAACAAGAGTCAAATTTTTATGTTTTTACTCCTTCGATTAAATTCATAAAAAAAAAAGTATTTCGTATTTTATCTAGACGTAGTTTGAACATTGAACAATAAATCAAGTAATTTTTAAGAAATATTATAAATAAGAAAAATAAAAATAATAATAAATAATAACAATAATAAAAATAAAATTAATTTAAATATATATATATATATATATATATATATACTAATTATCAAAAAGATAAGTTACTAATATATTAATATATTGTTTAATTAAAAAATAATAATAAAGGAGTCTTTTAAACTTAAATCTAAAAGATAAGAAAGGAGAAAGAAAAAGGAAAAAAAGAAAAGAAAAGAAAAACTAAAGAAGTATTATCTCTTCATTAATGACTTGGAATTCAAAGTGTACTGTAATTTGACCTATAAATTGATGAAGTATAATAGAAGGCAAAAAGAATTAAGTTACTTAAAAAAGAAGAAAGAGATAAGATGAGATGAGATAAGCTAAGAAGTTAAGAAGTAATATTTTGCATTTAATAAATGCATTCATTACTTGGACAAGTTGACACATGTGATGATTTATAAATATATGAATGAAAGGAAGAAAAGAAGGAAATGTGAATTGCGTGAGAAAGTAAAGAAAGAGAGGATTAAGGACCAAAAACATATTTAACCCTATTATTAATTTTTTCTGTAAAAATTTTATTCTACAAAAAATAATAATAATATTACTTTAATCAAGTAATAATTATTTATATAATAGTTGAGACTTTACGGTCAACATTTTCGTTACTCTAGAAACTTAGAAATTTCATTCACATGACTTCAAAAGAATTTTCACAAGTCTTTAATAAGATTTTTAGTTCCAAACTATCTTGACTTCATCTTTTTCTTCATAATTCATCATCGTCAAAATTTTATTTTCTTTATGATTTGAACCAACATATCCATCTTCTTCTTACATAAACTATTTTACTCCCCTACATCCAAGTGTGAATAATGAATGACCTTTCTCACTCCCTTTTTCTTCTTTCACATACATTTGTGGATCTAAGCACAATGTGAAAGAGTCTCACCCTTCTTTTCCATCATCATAGCTCCCTTGTTTCCTTTTCTGCACACATGACCAATGTTGTACTTTCCATCAATGTTCAACACTCTTCCCATCTTACAATCACATTTCCACATTTATGATACCTAGAGACTTCTTCCTCCACAAGTTTGATAAGTTCCGAAGTCAATGTAGCAAGATTTTCTAGAAACCTTTCTTCGAATATAGCCTCAACTATCTTAGCAAAGCATGAAATTTTGCATGTATTGCATGTATTATGTTATATATTTTCCTATGCTTTCCAAAAATTAAAAACCTCATATTGATTATTTTAATCATTTTCAAAAGGTTTATATGTCAACATATTTCTTATATATATTTTTTTTAAGAAAGTGAAATTTAAGATTACCATGATCTTACAAAACTAGTATGTTAAAAACGAATTTTGCAATCATATATATATATATATATATATATATATATATATATATATATATATATATCACATATATTATAATTTGATATAAATTTTATTTTATAAGTCAATTTTACAAGTCAATTTTATAATATGTAGTTAAATTTAAATTTTCCTTTCTCAAAATTTTCAAATTAGGTAATAAAAAATGCAAAAGTTATACGTAGGAAGTTGAGATTTGAGATTAAGACTCCTTCCTTGTGTATAAGGTAAGGAGGGCCATGTTACCATTAATTTTATTTGATATTTTGTATTTATCATTTTGGTATAATTCCTTATCCATTTTTTTAGATGGTGAGTAAATGATTTTGGTTCTTTTGTATTTTTTGATCCTTATATGTGACTACTATACGCAACTTTTCACATTTTAGATATTAACGTCGTGGTTTATACAATATCCATCATAAGTTTACTCTTTGTTTCACATCACGTTGTTCCTTTCTTTGTGTTAGTAAGGAATATGTGATTGTTGGTATTATTTAGTTTCGTTGTAAATACTAATGTCTATTTTCCTTCAAAACTCATTTTCATATCTAATCTTTTATCTTTTTGTGACTACTATACGCAACTTTCCACATTTTAGATATTAACGTCGTGGTTTATACAATATCCATCATAAATTTACTCTTTGTTTCACATCACGTTGTTTCTTTCTTCGTGTTAGTAAGGAATATGTTTGTTGGTATTATTTAGTTTCGTTGTAAATATTAATGTCTATTTTCCTTCAAAACTCATTTTCATATCTAATCTTTTATCTTTTTGTTTTGTTCTTTATCTTGCTTAGATTTGGAAGTCTTTTGTAATTCGAGGACTTAAGCAACATATTGTTAAACTATGTTCAGATCCACGACTTGATTGATTTGAAAATATGACATCCACGATCAAATCTTTCTGCTCGAATAGTAATTTATTTCTCGCACTCCAAATGTTTCACATAGCTATAACAATGAGTTCTCTTTCCTACCTCCTTCATTCACTGAGCATTCAAATATACAATCACAATTTCCTTAACATATGCAGACCTTGAACAAAATTTAGGTACATTAAAAGCTCTTTTAGATATAACCTCGCCAAATGGCACACTTTCCATGTGGATACCTAAATGTTGGCTAAATCTTCGAGTTCATATCCATCTCTACCATCTTAAAGCTTCCTTTCATCAACCAGTTATACGCAAATATGGAAGTGCATACACAATTTGTATTTGGCATTCCAATTTTATACTAATAAAAGTGTTTCTCTCTCTACCCAAATATCATACCAGATAATGAAGTTACCTTCACCGATCTTTAATTCAAAACCATAAAATATACGCATCGATAAAAGACAACTAATTTTGATTCTTGCTTAACATAATATAATTTTATAATAATTATTAATATATTTGATGTATTATTGGTTATATATTGCATATAATTGAGATTAATAGTTATTTATATTTATTCTTTTAATTGTTTCTCTTTCAAAATAAAAAGTTGACTCAATATTTCATCTTCTACAAAAAATTGTTTGACAATTGCACTGACTTCCAAGTGCCTCATCCACCTCCTTTTATATCTTTCTCCCCCGTCTCTTCGTACACATTATCACAAGAGAGGTAATTAAGGTCATAGGTTTTCTCACACCCTCAATCCTCTCCATTTTGCTACCATTCCACTTTAGACAAACATTTGTTTTAGTAACTCATAGCATAACGAGAATAATTAGCGATTTCTTAACAAAGTTCTAGCCTACTCAATCATATGCTTTGAATTTCCCCTTCTTACTCTATCTTTATGTCAATACCAAAAACCAATTAAGTCAGGATATCATACAATTCAAATGACAAAATTATAAAATAAATAAACGAATTATCAAATTTATCTTAAAAATATATAATAATATTGATTTAATCATGTAATTAATAGATCGTCACTGATTATCTCTGTCTCTAGATACTTCATCTCGGATCAATAACAACTCAAGCAGAAAAAAGAAGGAGGATGTAATTGATAGAATAAAAACCTAAAATGTAGCCGAAACGGCATAATGGTCGGTGGAGAATAGGAAGAAGAAGAGTATGAATTTGGTTCAAGAAGGAGGAGCAACACTCTTACCCTTTCTGTCGGCTTGAGGTGGCTGGCAGCGCGAGGAAGAAGGAGACTCCCAAGCCGGAAAAGGATCCCATGAAGAAAGATCAAAATCATCAACGGTGGCAGAGAGAGGAGCCTGAAGGTCCACCATATTCGCAAGCGGATCGGAGAAACACGCAATCATCTTTTGCATAACGTATGGGCCCACGTATTGGGCCAGTTCCCTTTTCGCTTTCTGCAGCTTCTCTTTCAGGATTCCCAGACTCGCCTCCTGCTCCCATATCAACCCCACGCACCCGTGCACCGGGTCTCTCACACGCGCCTCCGCTTGGTACGCCAGCGCCCTCGCCACCCACTTCCGCGACTCCGGCGACGTCGACTTCAAAATGTTACTCACGTTGCCCCCGCCGAACACGTGGTGCACGACCGCGAACCGCTGAATGCTCTCAGCCGGGAAATACGGCGCCAGCAGGCAATCCGATCCGCACCTCCGCCGTTGGTACTTGCATGCGCCGCATGGGGTCATGCCTTGTACTCCTTCTACAACAGCGGTGTTCTAAGAAGAAATAAACAAATCTCATCTAAAATTATTAATTTACATTTATTTATTTATTTTAGAATAAGTAAGTTATAGATTAAATGTATTTTAAAAACTTTATATGATAACTTGGGAAGTTATTCTTCTTTTGAAAAGAACTGAAGTAGCAAATCTCTTAAAATAATTGATAACAGCCACAGATTGTATGTACTTTAACATCATTTTGTAAAAAACAGCAAAGAGTTGCGAAAAAGATGTAAAGTAAATGATAAAGATGAGACACTATGTAAGAGAGAGAACTTACTGTAGTGTGAAATGGAGGCTAAAGCAGGAGGAAGAGGATTTTCACCACTCTTCTTTGGTTTGTTCTTATATATAGAATAGTTCTAATGTCTTGTATTTATACACAGTCAGTTTTGTCATTAGAATATACAAATATTGAAAATTGAGAACACGCAGATGGAATTAAATAAGCAATTAATATTCAAAAGGTATAAATAAATATTTATTGCATTCTTGAATTTAATAATTTTCATTTATTTTAAGTGTTGAGTTTCTTAAATGCTCATTAACTGTAATTAATCTTACACATGACTTTTAAAATAAAAATTATTAATTCAACATCTTAATAAAGATAATAAGCTACAATGAATGAATGCTTAATTTATATATTTAAATCAAATTCTACACAATATCTCTCCATATGGTGTACCTGACTTTAATTTGGAACCTATTAATAAATTATTTATTTATATGGATGTAAGTTTTGGTCATTAAATATTTAAAGAAAAGAAATAAAAATAAATTTCTTAAATAAGTTCATTAAGTCTTAAATAAGTTTTGAATACTTTTTTATTTGATTACTAGTTATTAAAAATAAAATTAGCTTATGTATTGTATTAGTATGTCCCAAAGGGGGACTCCTCGACCAACCCTACACCGTTGATACCTAAAGATCCACGGAGGAAGCACATTAGATTACAATTAAGCAACAATGGATTAATGATAATGAAACGAGTTAGAAAATTCTAAGTTAGGTAGAGATATAAACCCCACTCTTATCAAACAAGGTCCATGTGGATATTACATATAATCACTAATCACAAAGTATGTGAGTAGAATCATTTCTTATTCACTAATAGTAATCAATTTGGGTGTTAGAGTATCTTTGCAGACTCACTCACCAAGATCATTCACGTAAAAGGAGAGAACATATTGACATTACTAGTAGAAGATACACTAATACAAAAATGGGTTACAACGTCTCCTAACCAACATCTGTCCAAGAAAAAGACAACAAAAAAAATGAGTGATGTCGTTTCTATAATTATAATGACAACTTTGACATCAACTCCCTTTGAGACAAACGTCTAACTGTGGTTTGACGTCGATCTCCTTTTATTCGCCATTGAAGAACGTCAATTTCCTCTTAGTTTGTTGTTTAAGGATGTTAGTCCTCCAACATCTGCCGCAAAAGGACGTTGGTCCCATTGCATCTGTCGTCGAAGGACATTGGTTCCCCATGCATCTGTTGTCGAAGGATGTCAACTACGACTCCATTGGTAGTTGAAGGACGTCCGGATCCCTACGTATCCGATGTCAAATTGCTTTATAGCATTAAAAAAATCTAGCGCGAAGAACATTTCCCTACAATGTTTCTTTGCGCTTTCTCTTCCCAAGCGAACAATCATCTCCATTGACGTGTGTGAGGCCAACCAAAGGTGGGTTGTGCTTCATTTTACTCAAATGCATGTTCCTACATTCTCTTGGGTTTTATTTTTGTTCGTTTGGACCGATTGTTTTGATGCAGGGAGGGCTCTTTCAACCTCTTGGAGTTGTAGCGAGTTGTCCATTTCAAATCCTTAGCGACTCCTCCTCCCTTACGATCCAACGACGATGATGAGAAGTACAACCCCAAATCCTCCACAGTGCAACGACAATGATCATTGTTTACACTCCCTTAAACTGTGTAGACAAAGCTTTACAAAGGTTGGTTTGGTTGGCTTGCATTTAATTTTGGTTATGTCACCACTATTTAATCTTGGCCAAATTGTTTTATTGAGTTGAGAAAAAAAAATTGGACAAGATTTTTTAACCAATTTGTTTATGTTTTGGTGATTTGAGTAAATTTTTTTGAAGATGTTTTAGTGTTTTAGAATGTGTAGTATTCAATATTTAGTTTTTATATTAGTTTTATCTTAGTTTTAATATGGATATTTAATTTTATTAGTTTTATCTTAGTATGTATAGTATGATTTATTGGAGGTTTATGTAATTTAGATTTATTAGATGTGTTGAAGAATTTATAAATTAAGTTCATTTTAGTTAAGCACCGAGCGAACTTTTAGTTCCTGTTTGAGATTTAGTACAAATGATTAAACTTTTACTCATTTGTATTAAATATTAAATTGTTCGATCAGACAGTTTGAAAAAATTATTTATCATAATTCGCTATAACTTATACATTAAGGTTTATGCATAAATTTGATTAAAATTCGATTGAGACTATTTTGTGTTGTTCTCCGGATGCATTTTTGATTGTGGTCATGACTGATCACTTGCATTCCAATTACTTCGGAGGCCAATGCAAAATGTTGCTAAAATTTTGTGAAATTTATGATGTTTGATTTCTTCGTATATGTGTTAACAAATTATGAAATTTTTTTTTTCTGAATGGGTAAGGCCTCACCTTGTGAGAATTAAAACCTTGAGATTGGTGGAGTTTGTTATGAACGTAGTATGGATTGAAGTTGGATGAATGAGTGTCGCATTAGTAAATAGTATGAAGCATGTTTTATGCTTTTGTTGGAAATCTTTAGTTTCCATGTGTTGCATGATTGAAAGTGTTTATGAACGTGAGGTTTTTTTGTCGTACCTAGAGACCTAGAGATGACTCTTTTCACCGGTGTGAGGCAGTGGAAGAGGATAGGTTCGAGTGTTGCACTCTCTCGCCTATGCGAGGCAGTGGAGAGGGTAAAATAACTCTGACTCGTTGATGAGTATATTGCTCGGTGTGTGGTGCACCGAAGTTGTTACTCGTAAGTCCTTGAGGAGTAAGGGAGATAGGTCTGGTGCTGCGATGGGAGGTCGACTAAAACCGTCGGTTCTAGGAAACTAGATTATGTGATGGGGTAAAAGGTGGCAGAAAAACCATAGCTTGATTGTGATTACTATGTTTAAGTATTTTACTTGGATATGATGTTGAGTATTATTTGCAATGTCTTATTTTACTAAATCTCATATATATATATATATATATATATATATATATATATATATATATATATATATATATATATTTTTTTTTTTTTTTTTTTTTTTTATTTTTTTTTTTTTGTGTTTTTTTTGTGTGTTTTGATTGTATATTATATGTGTT
>Ga0099822_1007958_pt1 | contig 13617 bp, 4 predicted proteins | sample CowpeawhiteBW_FD_76839 | JGI IMG/M metagenome (GOLD analysis project Ga0099822, IMG submission 76839) | Root nodule microbial communities of legume samples collected from California USA - Cow pea white BW | ecosystem: Host-associated > Plants > Roots > Nodule | place: USA: California | collected... | reverse complement strand
ATAATAAAAACATAAATAAAATAAAACAATGATAATAATAACAATAATAATAAAATAATAGTAAAATAAAATAAAATATTAATAATAATAGTAATAATAATAAAAATAAAAATAATAAAAATAAAACTAATAATTAAAATAATAATAATAATATAAACAATAATACTAATAATTTTAAAAATAATAATAACAAAAATAATGAAAATAATAATAAAATAAAATGAAATAATAATAATAAAACAGTAATATTAATAAAATAAAATAATAATAAAAATAATAATAATAATGATAAAATAAAGTAATAATAATAAAACAACAATAATAATAATAATAAAATCATCAATAAAACAAAACATTGATAATAATGATAATAGTAAAATAATAGTAAAATAAAATAAAATAAAATTAATAATAAAAATAAGAATAATAATAATAATCAAAATAATAATAATAATAATAATATAAATAATAATAATAATAATAATAAACTATAAAAAATAAAAAAAAATGAACATGAAAATATTAATAAAAAAATAATAAAATAATAATAAAATAACAATACTACTAAGATAAAATAATAATAATAATAAAATAAATCAATAATAATAAAACAATAATAATGATAATAAAATCATCATTAGAATAAAACAATAATAATAATAAAAATAATAATAAAAGAATAGTAAAATAATAATAATAATAATAATAAAATAATAATAATAATAATAATAGAAATATAATAATAATAGTAAATAATAATCATAAGTGTGTTGTATATAGAAGAAAATTCTAAACATCACGTCAAACCAAAAAGAATAATCATTATAATCATAGTAGTGATGGGTCACAAAGAAAACTCAATATAATGGAAATCACAAACATACATACTCTCTCTATAACCACATACAACAAACATCAAGAAGTTAAACGATACAAGAAATTAGTTCAGGAGAAGACTTTCATGCATCAATATATAACGCAATTGCATATAATATCATTAAAACAGGAAATGACAACTCCCCTAATCTGGATTTCCAGCTCTATTTGTGCTCCTAACATCCCTTCTTGGCCCAAAATTGCCTTAGGTATTTTCTCCTATACTTGAGTGCAACTTCTCCCCTCAAACACTTCCCTTTGGATCAGTTTTGGTGTTCTGGAAAGCCCTGTTAGGTAGCCACACGAAAATACCTCCTCTCATACACCACCTTAGTAGTTACTACATTAATGTCCAAAAACCAAAACAATGATTTAAATGTCATTCAAGTGCAATTAACTTGTGGTTTCAACTCATCAATTGCCATGATCCTTACCTCTATAGCTTCTTTGGAGACGGCTAGGGTTTCTTGATCACTTACTAATGTAGTAAAAAATAATCCAAGTATAAAAAGATTTATCTTACGCTAGCCAAGGTCCGAACTGCATCCACCCAATTATCAAGCATATGCACAACCATCAGCCTATAGATGTTTCTTGACATATCATGCACACATAATATTTGAATAAATAAAATAATTAAAACATAACATTAATGGCATACATAAGATTTAAATGCAAGTCCCCCCTCAAATGCACCAAGCGTGTCTAACCACTTAAGCTACCATTGCTCCTTTGTCATAATTCTCTGAATTAATTACTTTATAGATTCCTTCCCTCACATTTATTAAATAAATATTTATTTGCTTAATTTTCCCGTGTCTTACAAGGTACACCTTAGCATACAGTAAGCAGTCATCACCGAAACCACTAAGTCTCTTACTCTATACTAAGGAGCCCCTTAGTATAGAGAAAGCAGCCACCAACAACCATGAAGCCGCTTACTCCATACTAAAGAATCCCTTAGTATGCGGCAAATAGTCATAAACACTCAACTAACTAGGCGGTCCAAAAATATCCAACCCTCAAATCACACATGTCTGCTAATCGAATACCGTACACTTAGGATCCCCCATAAAGTATATGGTATCCGTCCATATTGACTCATAAGCTGCCTACCAGCAACTATTAAGGGTTCTTCTTGTAATTTCACCCATTGTCGCTGGATCTAGAAACAGTTAAAAGAGGTTTCTTGTGCCCAAAACCCATTCCAGGTAGGACCCATAGGTAAAAAAGGTATAAATAGCAAACTGTTGTATGCATTGATTATGCATTAAAATATTCTCTTGGTAACAAATTAAATTAAATAGAAATTAAATAAAAAGATTGTAAAACAAGTTAATTACACTGTTTTTTCAAAATAAATTCATCATCAGTTTTCTAAATATTATTGTTCAATTGATTATTGTTTTAGATTTTTGGTCAAAATACTTTTCTGGTCCCAATTTTTGTTCAGTTTTGTCATTTTAGTACTAATATTTTTTTTTGTTCAAATAGGTCACAATTTTCGTCAATTTTGTTCAATTTGGTCTTTTTTTACTAACGTTGTTTAAATAGTTAATGGTAATGAACATGACTGTCACATGTCACTTTGTCTTTCTTTTAATTTTTTAATTTTTTTAATTTTTTAATTTTTTGAATTTTTGAATTTTTTTAATTTTTCAAAAAATGTCCATATGTCAATCCAGTAGTGTACCACGTGTCAAAGTTAATGTTTTATATTCAATTTGGTCCCTATATTCGTTATTTTTTGTTCAATTTGTCCTAATTTTTTTTAAAACGAAACAATTTTGTCCCTCTTTAAACTGTGACCAAATTTAATTGTTCACATTTCTTTTAAATATTTTGGTTTAAGGTTACAATTAGTTTAAAATTAGAATGAAAATTGTAAAGATGAGGACCAATTTTAAAATTTTAGATATATGGTGTTAGTTGTCATCCTTACAATTTTTGTTCTAATTATAAAATAATAGTAAGCTTAAACAAAAAATATTTAAAAAAGATGTGATTTTAATAAAAATATCAGTATAAGTTTTTTATAAAAATTAAATTTGGTATCAATTTTAGGAGGGACAAAATTGTTCAATTTTAAATAAAAAAATTAAAAATTAAAAAAACTACAAAGTGACACGTGACAATCATGTTCATTACCATTACTTATTTAAACAACTTTAGCAAACAATGACCAAATTGAATAAAATTGACAAAAACTGGGATCTATTTAAACAGAAAAACAATATTAGGACTAAAATGACAAAATTGAATGAAAATTGGGACCAAAAAAGTATTTTAACCTAGATTTTTTTAAATCAATCAATGTGACTTCTTAATTGATTCAACGACACCCTTTCTTTTAACCAAATTAACTTCTTGATTAAAAGCAAGAACCTTTTAGATTATTGATCATTGTCGTGGTCAACAAAATAAACATTTTAAAATGTAGTGTGATGAGTTCTTCCAAAGTCGTCTCCTATTGATCAAAAGTGCAATTTAACAGTGAATGAAGTAGTAATTTAACAAGTTAGCTCTCTGATTTGAATGCAAATCCACCTATCACAAGTTACAAATTTGATTGCTCTATTTAGGTTAACTTTCATGCTACTCGAAATTAACTGACTAAGCAAATATTAACACAATTTCATTATGCAATTAAGCAATGCACACATCATTAAACCTCACACCCACAAATTAAGCAATTGTTAAACAACCCACACACATTAAGCATGCACAAGGGCTCTTTTAAATGTAAAAACACCAAGTTGAGATTAAGCATACATCAATTTCGTGTTCATTCATTAATTAAGCACAAATTCAAAGATGAAGAGAAATAGAAACACAAAATATACATTATTTAACAAGAACCTCAAGGCTTCATTACATTCTCTTCAAGGAATCAGTACACAGAGTTTAATTGTCCATGGATATGGAGTTATAACACAATACAAAACGAAAATCTTCTTTAAAATGAAAAGAAGAGAAGAAAATTATGAACCAAAGAACAAAGAGAGCTCCAAACTTGAACTTTGCAGAGAAAAACAAAAACCTAGTTGGGTGGTGGCTATTGAAAGTGTAGAACATAAAAAAAAAAAAAAACCTGAGTGGATGTTATCCCAAAACGAAAAACTAAAGTGTGCAGCCTCTTCCTCACGTGGCCACATCAGACCTTCAACAAAAACCCCAGTCTAACCTATGTATGCCCAAATCTGGCCACAAAAATTCAAACTAAGCTAATGTGGAAAAAGGTCCTAGTTGTGCTAATGTGGAAAAAAGTGGCTCACATGGCACAAATGATGTGGCCCAAAACTTGCTTCACAAAAAAACCTAAAAATAATAAATAAACAAAATTTAGACAAAGTAAATTCAAATTAATTAAAATCCAAACTACTGACCTAATAATGAAAATTCATTAACAATAGACAATTAAGTATGAATCAACAATTAAGACCGGTACAAAAAGGTAAGAAAATGGAGAAAAATAATGACTCATCAATTATTCATAGCAAATTTAACTAAAGTAATTAAATATTACTATACCTAATTATGTATATTATTTTTCCTCTTTTGTCAAGTAAAAGTTAATCAATCAAAGTAACTTCTTGATTAATTCTAGTTAAAAGTTTTTCAAATATCAAAGTAACTTCTCATTTATTGGTAAAAACTCATTCAATCATATGAAATTTTCTAACTTAAATGAAATTAAGTTCTTAATTAAAATTAAAAATCTTTAGGCTCATATGATTGTCATGCATATGGCTGAACACCATCATTACTTTTTCTTGATTTAGAGATAAAAGATATAGAAAAAAAATTAAACCACAACAATAATCAAAAGAACAAACCAATTATTGCATTCTAATCTCAAAATCCATTATGAAATTATTGCAAAATCGACTTTAAGAGCTTAGAACTCTATGGTTGGGGTAATATACATCATGAATGAAAAAAATTGTGAAAAAGAAAGCAAAAAGGTAATGAGAGAAGCGGTGGATGGTAGTTGCACAAAATCAGAGTTGTCGAGACTCTCCTTTCTACTTCCCTTGGGTCTCTTTATATAGAATTTACATTAGACTTTTGTATTGCTAAAATCTTTTATCAATTGATGTAATATCTCCCAAACATCTTTAAAATATTCCAACAAGTTTGATCAGCTTAATTATATTTGCTAGTATCTCTACTAAACTTTTCTAATATAGTTAAATTAATTATTTAAAAGTATTTGAAAAGTAACCAACAACTAAATTTTGTCTAATTTTCCAATTTAGTACTTGGAGTGACATCCATACCTAGTTAGTCTTTTTCCTCATTCTCATGCAGGTGTCCATATTTTGTGAGTGTAGGAGGTATGAAAATAAATAAATTAGGGGTGTAGGAATAGGTTTTGTGTTTAAAACAAAAACTAGGGGTCTATTTAAATCCTTGTATTCTTTTCTAGAATTTACTCATTTTAGCCTTATTTTGTAGTTTTGAAAAAATTATTTTCACACCTTAAATGAAAATTTAACTTCAGTTGCATCAACAAATATTAGCATATCCAAACATATTTTGTGCTACTAAAAAGAAATTTTTAATGCATTTTTATTCACAAGCTCAGCAAGTCTAATTATCACAAACCCTAATTAAATTAATCTTTTAACCACAAAATTTTAATTAAAAATCCAAGATTAAAGGTTAAATGAGGGCATAAATATGCAATCATCAAGAGGTTTGTTTGTTAGTGAACAATTCTTTCAATCCTTGTAGTCAGTTACTGATTCTTTGTTAGCTTGATTTTGGTTGGCTCTTACTTGCCCAAGCCTACCGAGGTCTTGAAATGGTATTTTTTTTCTTTCTTTCTAGAGTGATGAGGTTTATATTTTAGGGATGACAACGGATCGGGTTGGACACGAATAATGCCTATGCAACACGCAATACAAAATTCAATCTATTACTTGCATAGTTACCCGTGAGATATCCGTTTAAAAATTACCTGTGATTTTTTAAAACCTGCCGGTATCCATGAATACTCATGGGTATTGAAAAAATAATAATTTATAGATTTTTAAAATGAAATCTAAATAAAATTACAAAAAAGCATAAAATATAATTTAAATTAAATTAACTATAACTTAAATTTTATTTTTAATTAAATTTAATACAATAAAATATAAATTAAATTTTATTCTTAATTAAATTTAATCTGATAAAATATAAATTAAATTTAGTTTTAATTAAATTTAACCTAATAAAATGTAAATTTAAACTTTTTGTGAATAATGGATATCGCTGAATACATTTAGAAATAGGTATTAAATTATCTGTTACCCGTTATATTTGTGGGTACTTGTTAGAAATATACACTTTCTAACTCGCGATATTTTTGTTATCTTAATGACATTATGGTTATTTAATAAGGCCTTTAAAGGTTATATAATAAGACCCTTAAAGGTTATATAATGTTTGGATGTGTTATCATTGATATATTGATTCATATATTAAGAGATATGAAGTTAAACGACAATTAACTAATGTAACCAAAATATTACACTCGCTAAATCAATACGTGAAAGTGCAGAATGAGTATACTCCTTATAGAAATATACGTTTATCATTTTTCCTTTGAATAATAGATCTATCAAACTTATAAAAAAATCACAAAGTAAGTTATAATGCATGTCATGAAAATAAACATTACTGTCATTTTAAGAAATAAATTTTAAAATTAATTTAATCTTATAAAGTCCAAAAAGAGGTTATATCTAAAGATATATTATAATTTAATTTCATCTTATTATTATAAAAGTGTAAGCAAATATTAATGAAATCACAGCCACACACATAGCGTTGTCAAAAGTCAAAATCATCCTGATTAGGCTTTGGTGAGGTTAACAAGGCAGTGTAGAGGCGAAGTCTATCTTCTCCCATGGAAGAGGACCTTGACAAGGGTCTCCTAGGTCTTATGAAGGACAGAGAGGTCAAAGTCAACCTATGCTTGTACCTTCTCCAAGCCAATTGAATGGCGACCGCAGCCCAAGTTCTCCAGCCTGGTGAGTAATACCTCGCACTTCTCTTCACCTTTTCCTTCACAAATGTGTACCTGAAATGTTGCGTCACGTACTTCACGTCCTCGGCTTCGAGGCCAAAAGCCTCTGTGGTCTCCAAGGTTATGAGTGTGGATGAAGATGGTGGAAGACGCTCTATGAAGGGTCTCCTCAAACACCATGAAAGAAGCTCATCACCACTGAAGTTTCCTGGCCCTAACATGCAGCAACTCTGCACACCATCTCTTAGGACTTGGCTGCTTTGAAGGTGACCCCTCACCACAAACAGCATTCTCTGAACTGGGTCTCCTTCTCTTGCTATCTGCATCGTATACATACTCATGCTTATTTCCATGCCAAACTTATGTTTTTCACAACAGAACAATCATGGTTTATAACTGTTAGGTTTAAGACTATGATTCCATATTTATCTTTCACAACAACGTGATATTTGAATTGTTTTCCAAATGTTTTGTTTAAATGGGGTATGTATAATATTCTATATTTTAATTTTGTTTAGATAAAAAAATGTAATTTCACTTTTAATATAAAATTCTATTTTAAAAGTAATAAATTTTAAATTTAAACAATACAGAAAATAAATTAATCAAATTTTAAAAATTGTATACTTTAAATGCTTATGAATATATTAAGAGAAAATGATTAGTTGTGAATTTATAATTTTCTAAATTTTTGAAGTAAATTTCAAATTTTAGTTTTTTAGTTATTTGGAATACTATCTAAATATTCATAATTTTTTTTTCTAATCCAAATAACTCATTTTAGTATGTTTGAATAGAGTAATTTAAAAAAAAATCATTTATTTTGTTGAATTTAAAATTCTTCTGGAATAAAATGAGTTGTTTAGATTAGAAATTTAAAAGAAAAACTTATGATTTAGGAAATTTTACAAGATATTTCATATAATTAAAAAAATGAAATTTGAAATCCATTAAAAAAATATAAATTAAAAAAAAATAAATTGTTAAATATTACTTGATTCTTTAATTTGGCTAATATTTTTTTTATATAATTTTTATTTTTATTTTTTTAACAGAATTTTATCTTTAAAAAATTCAATTATTTTATTTAAAAAATAAAATTAAAAAATTTTAATTACTCTATCTAGATGAAATGATTATAAAAGAAAGAAAATTTAAATGTAAATAATTTAAATATCATACATTTTAATTTCTTATAATTATAAAACACCTTATCGAAACACAATATTCAAATTCAAAAAATAAATAACTTCCTTTACTCAATTATCTCATCAATTAATTAGTAGTTTGAATGAAGGCAAACCTCATCTGGAAATGATGTATAAATCTTCAAGTGATGGTAACTGGCAATATATTGATTATTAAAGTTTTCAACAAAAATTATAAGGCTAAGAGTGAAAGTTGTTAAATAAGAAAGATTCATAAAATTTTATAATCTTTAATAAATTTTGGCGGATGTGTATTGAAAAAATACGTTCATCATATACTTGGTGTTGTTAGCATGCACAATGCACTATGCAAAATGAGGTAATTGAATAACGTACTGTTTCTCCCTTTGTGAATATCAGAGACTTCACACGGTCACAGATGTTCTCAAGAACCAGCTCGTCCATGTGTTGAAACAGAGGCACCTGAATAAAATACAAAGACACATATAGGGAAAATCAACATAATTGACTTTTTAAAATGAGAGATTAAAAGTAAAACTAAATCGCTATTTATTTTTTCAGAGTTTTATATTTTAGAAAAGTTTTAATTTTATCAAATCTTTATATTTACATATTGTTTATTTTGATCTCATTGAACTTTAAATTTAATATAAGGCTTAATTAATCAAAATATATAAACATAAAAGATAATTATTAGAGCTGTCAAAACGAGTAATCCGGTCCGACCCGACTTGACCCACCACAGGTTGATGATTTAATGAGTCAACCCAATCCGGCTCACTTTTTAACGAGCTAAAAAAATTCGAACCCGGCCTGACCTACCACGAGCTGATCCACAGGTTCACTTAATTATTGTTTTAGTGTCGGGACTATTATGGAGTTACAACATAATAGTAACCAATCTGTAATGTTTTTGTAACTTGTAAAAGGGTTAGGACATCCCAAATGTCCTATTATATTTATTTAATTTTTGTTGCTGATTAAAAAAAAAAAACAACAGGTTCACTTAATTAAAAAAAAATTATTTTTTTATTTTTTTCAGTCAAAACTAAATTGTAATTCTAATTAAAATTTAAATAAACTTTAATACAATTCAAATACAAACCAAAATAAGAAAATACAAATTATTTTTGTGTTAGATAAAAAAACAACCTAACATGACCAAAATGTAAAGTCCAACTTAGTAAAAAACACTTAACCTTTTTATTTGCGGGTTGGTGAGCCAACCCCACTCACCACGGGTTCAACCCAGATAAACCGGGTTCTAAATAAGCTGGGTCAAAAATAAATCCATATTGAAATTTATAAAAAAAAATTCAACCAAATTCGACCCGAACCCGTGGTGAGCCGAGTTGGCTCACGGGTTCTAAAATATAAAAACTAAAATGACAGAGATAATTGATTGCAATCTATCAACTCTTACGTTTGGACCATTCGGTATTAAATTTTGTAGCATTTAATTTAATGCAGCGTGTCTTGCGAAAAAAAAATACAAACAGTTCTATAATCTTTTAGATGAGTTTACTATGACAAGTTATTTTTAAGCAACCTACTATATTTTCAGAATTTTTTGTCTCATAATTATTAAGTTTTACAAAAACTTTAGTTTTTATAATCTTTTATTTATTTTTATTACTTAAATATTAATTTAATTATTAAAATATTATATTCTAATGTGAAAATTGATGGGTAAAATTTGTTGGAGAGATAATACTAATTATCATGATTTAACATTACTTTAAATAAAAATCTCAATGAGTTTTTTTTATTTTTTTTCTTATGATAACATGACTTAGTATAAAGTAGGAAGAAAAAGAGATAAATGTTATGAGTATAACTCTCCTCGCAAACTAATATTTGCGGATAAAAAAATGATTGTTTTTCTTATATCTATCCAACAGGCCACGCAAACATTTGAATTTTCAAAAGTTAAATAATTTGATTAAAAAATCTTAGTGAAATTACCTGAATTTATAACATACTTAAGATATAATATTTTTTAACGTGATCCTTAAATTTAATAGTTATGAAGAGAATATGTTTACCTGTCTAACCAAGTCTAGACAAAGATGGTACTTGATGTCTCTTCTTAAGCCTTCAGGAAGATTTCTGGTCATCTCGCATTCATCAACCCCTCTCATGGCAGCCCAACGTTGTCTCTCATAGTTACGCACACGTTGTCGAAACCCTTGTGGCAACCTTCGTTTCCTCATCCACCATTCAATGTTCCTCATCTTCAATTGCATTGCTTGCTTCTTTGACGTTGTTGCATGCAAAAATACCTGCTCCATAATACAATATCCAAACATTTTTCATACCAAATCAATACTCATTTATATAAATGTGATTACCAACTATTAATGATGTTCTTTACCTTGATGTTTCCGATCAACATAGTTACAAGAAGAAGGCCACTGGTCAGCACAATGATGTTGAAAACTACTTCTAGCCATTCTGTTGTACTTTCTAGGTTTCCAAAGGTGCTTATCACATCAAGAAAATATAGGGTTCAAATTTTTGGAGTAAGCATGAAGCAACAATAACTATCACAGAAAAAAAAATTAACGATAATTGAGCAAATATTTCTGAAAATGCATGGCTGTGCAAGATTTAATTATATATTTTATCACTTACTATTTCGAAATTTTAATCAAAGCAATTTGTATCACCATGTTTTGTTTTTCTTTTTTTCATATTTACTAATTAGATTTTCAGTGAAATAGTAATTTGTAACCCTAACCAATTAAGAAAAAAAATGTCGTTTTATCATTATTTGTTTTAAAAATGTCTTTTTGACTTTGTTTTATTTTATTTTTTACAATTTATCTTCATGACCAATCACCACTTTGTTGAAAATTTAACAAATAAGCATAATGCATAAAAAAATAATAGAAAACGTGCGAAAATATTAAAAATAATATACAAATTAACAAGACTTGAAAAGTAAAATGTGAATGAAACCATGTGATAGTGTGTGTTTTTAGTGTACTAAATCAAAAGTTGATTGCATAATTTTAGTGGGAAGGTGATGAAAATAAGAAGAGTGGTCACTAGAGGGAGAAATGAGGCAGAAATGGTTAAGACGAAGAGGACAAGTGAAAAGATGGTGACAAGAAAATGCAAGAGTTTAAGCAAAGAGAAAATGATGAATGAGAAAAGAAAGGTACCTAAGAGTCATTAGGCCCCAGAAGATAGGGAAAAGTATCTTCTCCAAACGATTATCATTAGTGACGAGCTGAACGGTCCATCTATAAGCTCCATAGTTGTAACTGTCAGGGCCCTTCAAGCATGTGTGCCACACGTCCCTGTTCTCTGCCCAAGCCAACCTTGCTCTATCCCTAACTAACAAACTCTTGCTTCCATAGTATACAGGGCTTTGACATGACAAAATGTTTGTGCTACAACCACTTGTTTTTCCACACTGCACTTTCAGACACTGTGCTGCCCTTTGAATCCCCAGCAAGTACCAACATGCTCCTGCTGCCTGTTAACTTGTTCATAAACAGAGAAAGGAAATATTACAAAATAATCTAAAACGGTTTTATGTCTTTTGGATAACAAATAGATATATTTGAAATAATTGGAATGTATCTAAATTAATTGAATTTCGGTGTAAGTATGGAAGATATTTAATAATTTTTGAAAGGTTTCATTACTCATATGGTACCTACTTTGGTAGAGGTGTGTTAATTTGGTACCCGCTTTTAAAAAAGTATTAATTGCATCCTAACTTTTGAAAAAGTGCTTCAATTAGGTCCATGGAATTCACTAACGTTGTTAACGTGTCACGTGTTAGTATGTGGTTTTTTTAATTTTTTTTAATTTTTAAATATTTTTTTAATCTTTAAAAAAAAATGCCACATGTCAGGTTCCTGTGTGTGACACGTGACATTGTCAGTGCCACGTGGCAATTCAATGCCACCTGTCAGTGTCATTATCAGATGTCACTGTGTTGATTTCGATTTAGTCCTCATATATGTATTTTTGTTTCAATTTAGTACCTACTTATGTGTATCTGATTCAATTTTGTCCCAATTTTTTTTAATAATTAAAATATTTTTGTTATCCATTTTTAATAAAATTAAAACTAATTAAGTATAAATATTTTTACAAAATTAAGTATTAATATTTATATTATTTCTCTCAATTTCAGACCAAATTTATTATTTGTATAAATGTTATACTAATATTTTTTATTAAAAACGACATTTTAACATATTACTTTATTAATTACTTTTTTATGAGGTACTCATGTTTTGTTAATTTGTTTTTTCAAAATAGCACAATATTGTCTCTTACTAATTTTAAACCAAAATTTCTATTTGTATTAATATTATACTAATTTTTTTTATTAAAAATGACTTTTACCACTAAATTTTAATATAAATATCAAATACTTAATTTTTGTAAGAATTTTATACTTAATTACTTTTAATTTTTTTAAAAATGGATTTTAATTATTAAAAAAAAATTATGTCAAAATTGAATTAGAGACACATAAGTAGGGACTAAATTGAATCATTGAGATATATATGGGACTAAATCAAAATCAACACAATGACATCTGATAATGACACTAACACTGGCATTGCAATGCAACGTGGCACACACAGGGACCTGACACGTGGCATTTTTATTTTTTTTTCAAAAAATTAAAAAAGTTTAAAAAAATTAAAAATTTAAAAAAATCAAAAAATAAAAATAAAAAACCATAGACTGACACGTGGCACGTCGTTAACGGCGTTAGTCAACTCTGTCTGAAAGAGACTTAATTCAAGCACTTTTTCAAAATGTGGAATGCAATTGACACTTTTTTAAAAGTGGGTACCAGATTGACAAACCTCTACCAAAGTGGGTACCATCCGAGTAATTAAACCTTTTTTTAAAATTAGGTACAATACAAAAGTGAGTATATAAGACAAATTGACTTCATTAAGTTAAATAACTATTTTCTTAAACTTCATTTAAACAAGAGATTAAATTGACCTCAAACTGTTCAATATTGCCTTACTTGGGAAATGGAGATGGAGGCTAGGAATAGAAAGGGATGGCTTGTGGAAAGAAACCCTAAAATCTAAATATGAAACTGGGACGAATTTAAACAATAAGGTCCGTAATAGGCTGGAATCAGAGTGGTGGAGGGATATTAAGAAGGTGACAAGTGAAGGCCAACATGGGAACTGGTTTGAGGAAAATATTGAGTGGAAACTTGGAAAAGGGGATTTGATTAATATCTGGAATGACAAATGGATTGGAGAAGTTCCACTAAAAGAAAAATTCCCAAGATTATATGCAAATTCCATAAATAAAGAAGCAACAATAAGAGAGATAGGTTGTTGGAACAATGAAAGTTGGAAGTGGAATTTGGCATGGAGGAGGGAATTACTTTGGGAAATACCCCAATTAGCTCTAATGATGGAACAATTATTAGATAAATCTTTAAATAGGGAGAGAAAGAGAGAGAGAGAGAGAGAGAGAGAGAGAGAGAGAGAGAGAGAGAGAGAGAAGATATCTAGGAGTGGAAAGGGGAAAATTCAAAATGTTATTCGGTCAATT
>Ga0099822_1007956_pt1 | contig 13618 bp, 8 predicted proteins | sample CowpeawhiteBW_FD_76839 | JGI IMG/M metagenome (GOLD analysis project Ga0099822, IMG submission 76839) | Root nodule microbial communities of legume samples collected from California USA - Cow pea white BW | ecosystem: Host-associated > Plants > Roots > Nodule | place: USA: California | collected... | reverse complement strand
TCTCTAAGACTGGTTATGGACCAACATGGAAGGTAATGAAATTAACACTTTTACTTAGATATTTTAATTAAGTGATTGTTAGAAATTTTTACTGAACTCCTTATGTTTTAAGGCTCTTCTAGACTAAATTGGACAACATGAAACTTTATACAATGTTGCAAAAGGTGGACATTGATGAAGTTAGTAATTTCTTTAATATTTTATTCAAAAATAAACTATAATATAAATTGGTAGTGATTTTTTATTTGTTTGTTTTTCAAGAATCAATCAGAGAAAGGTGACTTGTTGATCCAAAAAATAATTATGGTTAAATAATTATTTTTTTAAATATTTTTGTAAATACCTGCGGGTACCCGTGGATACCCGCAGATATGAAAAAAATAGATGGGTACCCGCATAACGGATACCCGACGGATATGGGTACGGGTACGAGGCGAATATTTATTCAGTGGGTAGGGTACGGGGGAACTACTACCCGTACCCTACCCGCCCCGTTGACATTCCCAGTACAGAATTCTATTTATGTTGAATTTATGATGGTCATTTATGCTTTGGAGCATGCTTAGAGGGAGAGCTTTCAAAAGTTTTGGTTGGAAAAATGATTCTTTTTTAATCTGTCACGGTTTTTTTGTTTGCATATGCAGTTTAAAGTTACTCATGTTTTTCGTGAAGGAAATCATTGTGCTGATAAGATAACTAATCTAGCTTTGATTCATGGATAACAATATAAGTGGTTTAATGTTTTACCTCCATGTATTATTTAAATTTTTTTCATAATTGGTATAGTTTGTCTATGTTTCGTGAAGTGTAATTTTTATCATAGGTGTGGTGTGGTTCCCCATGTTTTTGTATTTTTATTTTATCTTTTTAATAAATTTCCTTGTGATGGCCAACTATTGTTAGGTTTTGGGTGTCAAAATAGCTTTGATGTCAAAGTTCATGGTGATACCTAATATGATCTTATTTGAAAATGTGATGACAACACGTAAAAATTTTTAATCACAATCACTCTTAGGTTTAAGTTTAATTTAAGCCGAATTCATCTCTGCAAGAATAGCAAAAGTGGAAAAAGGTAGTGCAATCAAAAACAAAAAATATATAAAAATTTATACAATTTTATGATTTTCTACTATCATTCTTACTCATTATATTATACTACGATTTTATAATTTAAATATTAATTTTGACTACTTGCTCACAGTACATCGACTACACATTGGTTGTGTCAATTAATACTAATTAATTTCTTTTAATTCTTAGAACTCACAGTAGTTATTTTTAGATACAACATATAATCTATAAAGGAAACAAATTAACTAGTTAATGTAAATATTTATATTAAGAACCAATTCAAAAATATCTTTCCGAAACATAAAAGTATATTTGGAATGAGTATTATAGAATGTAATTCTGAATCTGAAAATGTCTTCCCCGATACACATATTTTAGCAAATAAAAACATATTCTGACACCCAATAAAAAATTATTTGTATTATGTGTTTAGAAAGATATTTTCAGACATGAAAATATATTTGGAAACATTCACTCTGAAATATATTAAAAAAAAAAGGTGTAGGGTAAATTTTATCTTCCTAAACACTCAATCCGGATTTTATGTATAATCTTATTCTCCTCTCTACCTCTCCTCTATCTTCTTCTCCAATACCCTATTTATTGGCCATTTTATTTCCCAATGCCCTTTATTAAGAAGAATGGAGGATGAGGAAGATGATGGTGTTTTGGGGTGGTGATGGAAGGGTTAAGAATGGTGGTGACGGAGAGGTTGAAAAAAGTCATGTGTGGAAATAAAGGAAGAAACAAATAAAGATTGTGAATGGCGTGGAGGATGAGACTTGATGATTTGAGTGGAAGAAGGGTGGTGAAGACGAAGGTGGAGGGTGATGGAAGATGATGGAAGAAGAGGATAAAAATGTAATTCTATCAAGTTAATGGAGGTGCAAGAAGAAAAAAAGAGACATGCCGAAGGAGCCTATAAAGTGTAACAAAAAAGATCTTTCCTCTCCCATATCCTATGAAAAGAAAATGAAAAATCTTCAGAAGTCCAGAAAAGGCGATTTTAAAATTTTATAAAAGAAAAAACGGAATGTTTCGGTACAAAGTATCTTTGATATTAAAACATTTTGTTTTATCATATTTTTCTTCAAATAAACAAGATTTTCTTCCATCGAAAGAGTGTTTGTGCATTGTGCACATTCCGTCCCACGGGCTAGGGCTACCCATGCTTCGTACACTTTCCGTAGTGCACACATAGGGATCTACATTTTACAACACAGATTTTAAATGTACAAATAAGATATTCTTTACAATTTCATCAGCATCTCCTAAAAATTATTATTAAGGCTTTTTCTTATTGAAATTTCAAAAAAAAAAAGAATTAATATCCAAATCAAATTAATAAATATTTATACTACTAGAAAAACCATTGCAAAAAAAATTATGTTAATCACTTGATATGAGAAGGAACCTTTTAATAACTGATTTCTACTTCTCTCTTTTTCATATATATCATTTTTTCAAGTTTTAAAAACTAAATTATCAACTATTTTAAAACTCATTTAAATTTATCACTTAACTTACAAAGGACCAGGTAATACCCTGCCAAAAGCCAGAATTAAGGTACTCAACCATACAGCAAACCAAAACACCAAAAATTCAAGAATCGATATCTTATTATTTTGCATTTAACAATGCGAGAAACTTCACCATCTACAGATTTTAAGGTACTATGTTTATGGAGGATTACCTAATCAATTTTATTTGACTTGGTTTTGGGGCTGCGAAAAGAATTCCTTTGCGTTATGAGCTACCTCTGCCTCCAAAATTGCTTCTAGAACTATGTCAGATCCTTTCACATCAGCTGTTAATGAAACAAAAACAAGTTGTTTCATATCAGATATCGTTCTAAAACAAACAGATTCTCATCAAGCATGGACAGACAAGGCAAAAAGCTATCAGGCATTCATAAAGAAGAAAAACGAAAAATAATTTGCAGTTTTTATAATATCCTATAGCCTATGGAAAATGTGCCATAGTATAAAAATGAATGAAGCTCGGCAAACAGTCTATACTTCCGGGTCTTCGAGCTAACCAAATATCGTCTATAACCAAAGGTATGCAGATTAACTAATCATATCTGAAAACAGCACCGGTTGTGTACCGGGTAAAAAGAAGCTAAATATTTTAGTGCCTTTACATATGCATGTATGGCATACATAGATAGGAATCCAAAAACAACATCACATGACCAATGATCACGCTATATAGCACACAAACTGTAAACATAAAAATACCGAGTAAAGAGTGCTGTGATTGTCCAACTCATGAGAAATTCTTGATAAGAAAAACCAATAAGACAAAAAATATCATACCCCCACGATTTGGTAACAGTCCAGCATTTTCAGCGGATATGGGTAAGACAGTAAGCTGCAGTTTGTCGTCTATCTTCTCCACTTCAGGACTACTTGCTGACAACTCATTCTTTATGGAAGGGGACTCTGCCAATCTGGCGTAAATGGTTGCTTGATTTTGCATATTGCATGAATTATAAGATACAGAAGTTGAATCCTGGAAATATATAGGCATATAAGCACACTCAGTTCCTATACCAGTATATACTTGTCTCATTTTGTGGGTTAGGTTCATAAACCTTGATATCAGTGGGTTTCGGGTGATTCTCTCCAGAATCTTCTGATTTCTTACAGTCTATATTATCCAAAAGAGATAACAGGATTAAACAAAATCTCAACAACTGCATCTGTAAACGATTATAATGCTACTACACTCCAAAACAAAGTAGTAAACAATACCATTTGGGGTAGATGTCTGGTCAGGATTGTCAGCAAACCTTCGTGTCAAAGGGCCAGGATTTATGATTGATATGCTTCGAATTTCATGACGAATAGCATCTAGCTGAGCCATTGTGTCTTGCAGTTCCTTATGAACCTAAGACAAAATAGGCCAATACAATAAAAAGAAATTTGTCACCAGAACCAAGTCTTAGCAATGGACAAAGATTCCTCAATGAAGTAAAAATATTTCACTAACTTTTATGTTCATATCTGACATTATTGTCCAATAAATACAAAATAAACCTCGTGTTAATATTCTACAATGCAAAATCATCTTTTCTCCAATTAAGCATAAGACATTTACTGACATTTTGTGTACACATATTAATTATTGCTTATAAAAAAACATAAGACATTTACAGCCCTAAATATTATGACTTGGTATGTGTTTGGTTTCTGTAGAGAAAGTGCTTAATGATATTTACCTGGAAGCAACTAGTTATTGCCTTCATGCAACCAAAACACACAATCTATAAAAACCCAATGAAACTAACTCCTGTAGGTTTTATAATACTGCTGGTAACTTGGAAAATGAGAATACCTGGCGAGCCTGGGATTGCTGCATAACATTTTCAAACTGACCACGAGCCAATTGTACATATCCGATAGCTCTACCAGCAAGTCTCCCTGCTGTTCTGGATATGATTGGTAAATCCTTTGGACCTATCGCACATAACAATTCACATTTGTACTATAAATAATATAAAATTTTGCATATGATAAACAGATGTAAGAATAGCATGACCCAACCTATCAGAGCAGCAGTGGCTCCAAGCAACAGAAATATTTCTCCATATGAAAAGCCCAGCATTGCTCACTGTCTTTTTGAAGAAAAATCAAATTCATTTGAAACCCTAAAGAGTTCAATCAAAGGGCAAAATGGAAATTATAGTCGAATTGCTAACTAACCTGAAAGCATAAATTGAAAAGCATAGAATTAGCATGACATTGTTACAGTTTCAGTGCTTCCTACAAGAGAGTTAGCTGATGAATGAACAATGGTAAAACAAAGGGAGAGGAAGAAACGCCTTGGGGAATTGATTTGTTTTCCCAGCATGATAGCAAATCTGGGAATTAAACAGCCCACCAGATAAATTGGGATTTGTTTCATGCCTTTGCTGTTTACACTCCCTACTTGCTAAATTCACTTTACCCTTCCATCTATGAAATTACCTTACTAGACATTATTTTTTCCCCTCATTTCAAATAGCCTTCTTAACACACCTTTGTTTACCATTTCCTTTATACATGTTCAGGAGTTTGTGATTGTTGAGTGTTATTAGCTTCAGTGTTACCACCGTCTCCAACTGTATGAGCAGGATTGGTGGTATTTGGAGAACGATGTACGGATGCTTTAGGAGAAAATTGTAGGACCAGACTGTTCCATCACTAAAAAGTTACCATGTATATGTGTTCATCATTGTTAAATTTTTATGATGCAAGTTGTTTATTTCGATCACTAAAAAGGCAATCAGTAATCATTATTAAATTTATTGAAAATAGTTAGTTATTGAAAAAGAGACAAGGAAATAAGTTATTAATGAATGACTTAAAACTTAAAGAACAGATGATTTCTAACCCACAGTGCACTATGTATATAAAACACACTTCACCGCCATGATTGAGAGGGTTCAAGTGATTACAGTAAAGAATGTCAAGTTTTCATGTCTCATCTTAAGATAAGCAGAAAAAAATCCAATTTAATAAAATGACACATTAGAAGGGACATGGAATAAAATATTGTGAGAAAACATTTGTTATTTGCTTGAGTTGTCGATTGCAAGAGTTGTCATGTGTTGTACAAGTTCATGTGAAGAGAACAATATTTATTACTTGCTACGTGCGACCGGTGCACTTGCCGTTTCTCACTAACAATGTATTCTCTTGTTTCTAGATTGGTAATGGGGTATAATCTGACTTATACATGAATCATTCGTTCCAGAGCTGGTTTAACTATTTTTCTCAAATTAATTTTTAAAACACATGCATACAGATATATAGCCGTAACTCACTACCTAGAAATGTGATTCTGCAAGAGAAACAACCATACCTTGGAATCAGTACACGAGAAGCAATCCTTTACAGTCTATCAGATTAAAAAAAAAGCCGCTAGCTATCCAGCTGAATGAAATTCACAATTAATACCCCTGCAAACACCTGGAATTAAGAGAAGTCATGATATTGCACAAGAGATGTCCATGAAAAACTAAGAAAATTTATGACGTCAGATAAACAACAAAATTCTCAACATATTTAATAAGATCAATACAAGCCAACAATATTAAAACTAAGGCTCAAGATAAACAAATTTTTTTCTCGTCAATTTTCAATTTTCTTCCGGTCACAAACTATTTTCTTCCTATTCCTGCTTTCTCTTAAAATATAGTAATCAATAACCTTCAGAAAGATTTTTCAAATTTCTTATTAAAAGGCTATGATACATCAGAATAATACAATCAAAAACCTCAATGAGCCAATTCCAAAATGAGGAAAAGAAAGAGCTTGTTCAACACAGTTGGGATATAGGGGAATTGTACCTCCGGGAGCTCTTGAATGTAAGAATAATATTTCACAACCATACTTGGAAACCAGTAACTTTAGATTACTGGATCAAGGGCACAAACAATAAATCCATAGTGAAGGAACCGTGACCAACAAAAAAGGAAGGATACTAAACAATATGAAAATGATATCGTGATATAACGAAGCTTTAGTAAATCCAGAATTGAAACATTATTACAGAAAAAGCATAAAACTCTTCTCTCAACTAAAATATAATGTAATGATCACTAGCACATGTGCTTTCCAGATACCAGAAACATTAGCTTAAAGTTAACCAAAAAAACTAAAAGGAAATGGTAATTCATGAAATATTGATGATTAAAAATTCAAGCTCTTTACAACACAGGGCTACAAACTACTGCCACACGGCATATGAGATATAACACTGTTTATATCAATCCATGAAAAATTTACGAAAAACTTCTGACTTGTTAAATAAAAGAAATAAATAAATAGCAAATCCTGACACACCCATGTAAAAAATGCATCTCTTTATAATACAAAGAATCTCAAACTCGAAAAGGGACAATCTCAACTTTGCATTCATAATTCCAAAATTTCCCTGTGCAAAAATGTGTTTCTGATATTTGAAGTGACCACCATTCACAAACTTATGTGCGACTTATAATAATCCAATTTTAGTGAATATAACAGGCACCCAATTTTAACCCAAAGAACGTAATGGGAGTTAGCGAAACATACCTTATAACAGTAACAACCTTCCCAATACGCAGTGCTCTAGTCTCGATCTTAATCTCCGGCGAACCCACCCACCAGTGCAACAGTAGCACCAAAGTGCGTTCTATGAATCAAAATTCAACTAAACAATGAACAATGAACGAAAGAGAAACGTATGCTAAAGATTTAAGATTACCAAATAGATTTACCTCTACCTTTCCACTGAAATTTTCGAGTGTGAAGAGGATTTAGGGTTCTAAAAATTTTGAAACAGAGGAGAGGATTGAAATTAGGTTCAGATTACAGAATATAACTTTGGATTTTCCAATTTTTAAAATCTATATAATTAAAACACAAATCTGTTTTGGAAAAATTATATAACATATATCAGATCTTAAAAACAGATTTAATTAAATGATCCTTAACTGACCAAACCAATTTAAAAGTGGATCAGATTGGCCAAATAGAGTTTTAGTCCACCCTTAGTATTTCTATTAATGAGAAAGCAAAGCAAGAAATGAAATGTAAATATTGGGAAAAAGTATTAACAGGTGGAATTTCTCGAGAATATCTAGGAGAGGGTCTTCAAAGGATGTTAGAGTTTTTAAAAATGTTAAAATGCTCCAGAAAAATTTGATCAAAAAATTAATATCTAGAGAATGAATGGGATGATAGGATGGATAAAAAGGTTAGAAAAATATTAAGTCAATAAGGGAATAAGGAGTCTTTAGTTATTTTCAAGAAAAAGGTTAATTAAACTATTATTAATTTTATTTTGAAAGAAAGTGAAAGGAAGGACATGTGTCAAGATTTTTTTTTAAAATATTGTAGTAAATAGTAAAGAGTTCACGAGAATGGTTGAGCATTTGGAAGAAAACGATAATTTTTCTTTTTGATATAAAAGATTTCATTGGTTAGTTTATTTGTATTAGACACTTATGAATTTAGTAGTTATTTTAAGTATGTACATTATGTAATTTATGAACTTATTTTATTAATTATATGAGATATTTTTATCATTTATATTATTTTTAATAATTATAAATATAATTTTTCAACTCAAATGTTATTCTCTTTCCCTATGAATGTGATAGATTTTAGGGTTGAATTATTAGATACATTTCAAATTGTGAATGCTTTTTGTGATATTGTTCAACAAAGTTCTAATTAATTACCTTACCACTTATTCTAATTTATTCGAGTCAAACAAGGATGCCCTCAATGTGATTATTATGTAACTTCTTTGGCTTCTTTAGCCTTCTAATTTCCATATACAACATCAGGGGAATTATTTCATTTAAATTTAGCATATATATGTTTTAAGTAAAATGGTTGCTGCAATATCATTATTGATTGACGGCATTATACTAAGGATGACAACATTATGCTATCCCTAGGAATTTCTACTAGTGAAGGAATTAGTTCAATAGCATTAGTTTATTGAAGCACTAAAAATCTTTATATTCTTTAGGTCCTAGTGATGGATGGAAAGTTGTTCATTATTGATGGTTCTAATATGTTCCTTTTCTATTGATATGCTGGAGGAAACCACCTTTACCAAATGGAGATTCTCCATAGACACCGGTCAAAGTCTACACAATCCAAAACTTGTATTTGTAATAGGAGGATATGTGAGTAAGGAAGATGTGATTTCTTACCCAAGAAATTTTGTCATCGCTACAATTTTATTGCAAAATATAAGTTGTCACTTGTGTGAAGCCAATTGATGCAACAATTTGTCCACTAGTGGAAAAAAAAAAATCGATGACTATTTATTATGATAAGTGTAACTAGTAACGGATCTTGATAAAAAAATTTGAAAGAGCTAAAATAATATACTCAAATTTTATATATTTAATTATTGTTACTAATATAACAAAAGTAAATACAATTAGTATTGAAATCCTTGTATTGAAATTTTATATATTTAAAAAGATTATACTTTTGAAGTTGTAATTGATATGAAACTCATTTTAATTAAGTTTTTCTAATTTTATCTATTTTCCTAGATATTCTTATATTTGAAAATGTTTTCATATAATAAGTTCCAAAGAATTAATATGAACATTTCGCCTATAATTCAAAAGAATTAATATGAAACTTTTCCCTTGTAATTCTTTGAATCATAAGAAATGGTTCTCTAATTCAACAATTCAATTCTTAGTATCATGATTCCCTTTGCATTGTTTTCATCTTCAAGGATATATTCCCTTTTATCACTTTAAAAAAAAATGAATCTATTATTTTATTCTTCATCAATATACCTATTTTTTTTTTTAAATTAAGACTAAAAAATATTTTATGAAAATCAAATAAAAAATTGAGATACGTAATTACTAAAAAAATATTATAATCAAGACACATTTCAGAAATGGTGGTGAAAAAACATATAATACATAAATTTTATTTTATATTCATAAAAATATAAATATACAAAAAACTCATAAGATGAAAAAAAAAACTAAATATGAAACTAATATTTTCCTATAAAGAGAAATGAGAGAGTTAACTTTTTTTATCTTAAAAGAGGACTGATGAGAATTGAGAGTCAGAAAAATGAATTTATGTCTAACTTAAGAAGAGATGCACTAAATGAATACAATACGTGATAAACTTAGGATGAGAGAGAACAAAAACAAATCTTAATAAATTTTATTACTTTATTATGTTTAATTTTTTATTTATTATTTATTAATATTAAATATTATATTACATAAAAAAATAAAAATCAATCTAAAAATTTTTTTAAATTTTTTTAAATTTTTTTTTTCAAATCTTGGGGTCATGGCCCCTACTATCTTTCTAAGATCCGTTAATGGATGTAACCCGCTAAGATTTTACCATGACTGTAGTTTCAAACCTAACATATATGTTTAAGTCTCTCCCTAATTTTAGGACCTTCACATTTCACAATTAGTCTAGTCACAATCTTCTTCTTTCTCACGTCTTTCGTTCTCGAGTTTTCTCACAGTTGCACCTTTGAGATTATTGAGTCCACCTTGTCATTGGCTCATTAATCAACTAGATTATTGAGCTCAACTAGATTAACGCCTTCGAGTTTTCTCATAATCGAGATGCAAATTGAACTCACACTCACATCGTGTGATCGAAGCTCACCTCGTCACTACGCTTTGAAGTTGTTTCGCCACAACCATTTGAGCTTGGAAAAATCTCCAACTAGACCACTATTAATGCTAATGATTCTGTTCACATTAAAAGGAAAGCTAAGTTTTCTCCCTTTCCTCCATTTCATTTTCATTTTCTTATTGGCTTAAATATACATTTGGTCCTTTTTTGTTGATTTTATTCAATTTGGTCCCTATTTTCGTTTTGTGTTCAATTAGGTCTCCATTTTGTCAAATTATGGTCAATTTGGTCCTTTTCACTTACGGTGTTTAAATAATTAACGTATTTGAACAATACATGTCATGTGTCAGCTCCTGGTTTTTAAATTTTTTTAAATTTTTTTAATTTCAAAAAAATTGTCTACGTGTCAAGTCACAATTGTGCCACGTGTCAATGCTAATGCCACGTGTTAGTTTGTGATAGTATTATTTTTTTTGTTCAATTTAGTCCCTATATTCGTTATTTTTGTTCAATTTTGTTCCAATTTTTGTTAAAATAAATCAATTTTGTCCCTTCCAAATTAACACTAAATTTAATATCTTTTATACAAATTATATTAATGCTTTTTCTAAAATTGACATCTGAATTTATTATTATTATTAAATTTAATTATAAATTGAATAAAATTATTATATTTAATTTTTAAATAGAATATAATTATTTAAAATATTATAAGAATATAATTATTAATTTTTTTTCTAATATTTATATTCTAAAATACTTTTAAAATTTATATATAAAAATATTTTAAATATTCAAAATATTTTAGAAAACTAAACTAATATTTGTAAAATTAACATTTATATATAAAATATTTTAGATTTTAATATCTAAAATGCAATAAAAATATTAAATATTTCAAATTTAAATGTGAATTTTAAAAATGTTAATATATATTTTTAAAATTTTAATAATTATATTTCAATAATATTTAAATAATTATATTGTATTTAACAATTGAATCTAAGAATTATATTCAATTTATAATTAAATATTATAATTTATAATTGAATTTAAAAAATAACTAATAATAATGTCAATTTTAAAAATTAAATGATTCTATTTTAACAAAAATTGTGATTAAATTAAACAAAAATAACGAATATAGGGACTAAATTGAACAAAAATAATGAATATCGGGACTAAATTGAACAAAAAGAAATAATACAATCATAAATTGACACGTGACACTAGCATTGACACGTGGCACAATGACTTGACACGTGGACAATTTTTTTGAAATTAAAAAAATTAAAAAAAATTTAAAAAAAATTTAAAAAAAATTTAAAAAAAATTTAAAATAAATTTAAAATAATTTAAAAAAAATTAAAAAAAAAATTTAAAAAAATAGGAGCTGACACATGGCATGTACTGTTAAAAAATGTTAACTATTTAAATACCGTTAGTGAAAAGGACCAAATTGACCACAATTTGACGAAAATGAAGACCTAATTGAACACAAAACGAAAATGGACCAAATTGAATAAAAACAAAAAAATAGGGACCAAATGTATATTTAAGCCTTTCTTATTTGGGCATTGATCAGATGCACTGGTTCAAGAAATGACGTAGCATTTTTTTTCGTTTCACTAATGTAGAGTTTCCATTTTGATGGTGGTTTGAACTTTTGATGTATTTTGTTTGGTGGGAGTTAGGGTTCCTAATTCATTTTGCAGAGGTGATTTTATGGTGGGTCTCAGTATTTGGTCCTATTACACTAGTAGTTTCGAGAATAATTTTTGCAAAAGTTTTTCATCCATCGTTAATTTCCTTGGTGAGTATAAAATATAGGATAATGGTATATTAACTACCATATTTTGACTCCCTGCTCACTCCCTGACTTGGCATTGATACGTGGATTTAGTTTTGAAATTTTTAATTTTTTAATTAAAGACTTATGTGGCGATAAAGAAAAGGGATAATGGTTTCAATTTTTTGAAGAAAAAAAATATCATTTCCCACAATCTGTCTTCATCTTCTTCCTTCCTTTGCTCTGTCAAACATTTTCCTTTGTTCCTTTTCCCCCAAAATTTCTTTTCTTATATTGTAATGCTAACAGCGAGAAACTATTAGGGAGAAAAGCAAAAATCAGTAGTGGTTTTTTGGTAAACAATTTTCTTCTCTCCCACAAATCGTCATTCTTCTTCCTTCCTTTGCCCGAACATCTTCACTACGAAAAAATTGATTCTGTCACCCATGAAAGGTTCTTTTTTTGTTTTGTGATGCAAAAAGAGAGAAAGTGTTATAGTGAAAAGATGAAATAATGGAAGAGTTATTGTGTATCCTCTCTCGCTCGTTGTTGAAAGCGTTAGGGAGAAGAGTTTTCGTGTAGAGGATGTAGAGGTGGTTTGGGAATAGAAGTGAAACACGACCATTTTGGTAAACCTAGGGTTTAAGTAAAATCCAGGAGAGGGTTTGGGAGAAGATCAAATTGCACAGTCCCCTATTTCAAAGGTTGTATCTTCTTCTTAAACCCTAACACAATCCTAAATCGAATTGGTTGAAGGAATATTGTTTTGGATGCAGTGGCATTAGGGTTGTGGGTGCTTTTTGTAGTTGTGGATGAAGTTAAGTTTACTTAATGTTTCGTATTAATTGTTTATTCGTAATTATTTGACAAAGGCATATGTGATGATTTCCGGCAAAGAAGGAAATTTGGCTTACATATTTTGGACAAAATTTTGACGTTGTTGCAGTAACCATTAAGGTACCATAAGTTATGTGAAAATAAAGTATTTTGTTGGAAATGAATCACATATTTGGGTAAAATGAAGTGTTAACTTAAGTTGGTATATTTGTATGATTGTTAATCATATGCAATATAATTGACTGTCCTTGTGTGAGTTAACTATTTTTCTGTAATGTAGTGTATAGTTAATAAATTGATAATGCTATATTGAAAGATGATGTGGTTGTTATGTTGTGGTGACTTTAGTTACCTTAACTCATTATTTCATTTGTGTTTTATGCTTGAGTGAAGTTCTTTATAGTGAGTACAAATGCACTGATTTTAATTTATACCTACTAAATTTTGGTTTCCTGTAATGTTTATTCAGTTTATAATTATGAGTGAAGTCAGTGAAGGAAGTGATTTTAAGTGCATGATATATTTATAGATTGATTATATTTGCATTTGCTTTTTGTCTTTTCATTAGAAATGACATATTTTGAATGGATAATTTTGATTGTTCCATTTTCCATATTTGTTTGAGGCATTCTTGTCAGACCAAATTGATTGGTAGTTTGAATAAGAAATTAACAGAGGAACAAAGGTCATGTATTCAAGCAACACCATTTGCATGGTTGGTTGAGTTGAAAGATTCTGTGAAGATATCTAGGAATCTTTTGAGTCCTCTAATCAGTAGGTGAGTGGAAAGGCTTGG
>Ga0099822_1007955_pt1:0-12500 | contig 13618 bp, 7 predicted proteins | sample CowpeawhiteBW_FD_76839 | JGI IMG/M metagenome (GOLD analysis project Ga0099822, IMG submission 76839) | Root nodule microbial communities of legume samples collected from California USA - Cow pea white BW | ecosystem: Host-associated > Plants > Roots > Nodule | place: USA: California... | reverse complement strand
TGAGTATTACTCATATCCATACACATTTAAAAATCGGTTATTAGTCATACTCATATCCACACTTGTACCCCGTCAATGAGAATATTTGTAGACAAATTCAGATAATATCCAGAGGGATGAATCTATTTGTCATCCTTATACATGACTCAAATAATAAGTAAAACAAGAGAGAATCTATATTACAACTTACGTGTCAATATTTAATACAAACAATAAATTCACATATCTTCCTAGAAGATATATGTAATCCTAAATTTATATAAGTTGCATTAAATAATCATTTCCATACAATATAATTTACTCAAACAAAATCACAATCAATTAAATATATTAACCAATATTCACTTTCAATTTAATAAATATTCAAATAATATCCCTTAAGTAGACAAGAAGAGAAAAAGAAATAAATAATAAATAAACAAAAACTTTAATTTTTTGTTAACTTAAGTGAAAATTTCAAATTTTATTTACAATTTTTCTCACTAATTCTTTTGATGTGCCAACGTCTAAATGTGTTAATCCTATATATAACAATAATTATAAGAAAAGATAAATAATAATCTTTTAATATAAGAAACGCATTATGGTAACATAACCCAACTTCATTAGTATTACATATTAATTTCTCCTTCACACCTTGAATTTGATGTAATACAACCATCACACATGCTCCAAAGCAGACAATACCTCGAATGCATAACGATTGACAGTTACTTTATCATGAGAATTGCGATCGGAATCGAACTAATTAATCACCTACATTGATGCTAATGAATTATATGTTATATTTATATAATTTTATTATATAATTATTATGGATTAACATTAATCAGTAAATTATATTACTTGCTAATATCAATTATATTACACATTGTTATTAATTTATGAATAATATATATTGGGTTCTAATGAATGGTTTGTGAGTTGGATTATTCAGTGAATGGTTTGTGATGTACTTGAATATTTAGTAATCTGTTAAGAGGTCCTTGGTCAGTAATCTGCTGGTAAGGATAAAAAAAAATTGATACCCCATTAGTCAGTTTCAATAGACAACATAAAAGCATTTTTCTACGATACGTTTTAGAATAACCTACCAAACAAAGAACAATATCATCTCGCACACAATTCTATAATGAGAGAGATGAAGCTTTCGTTGATTTCATTTGGAAGATCAAGTACCACTCTTCCATCTATATTATTCCTATCTACTAATAAATTAGGTACGCTTCCGCATTCTACTATTTTGGTTTTGGGAATTGTTCTTAATATTTTGGGGATAATTTATTGTATGATAGGGTTTGATGTTCTTTATAATTGGTCTGTTTAGAATTCATAATCTAACAATTGGTATCAGAGCATGTTAGATTCATGATTAAGTTTTGACCATTATTGCATGCAACCTCCGTCAAATTAAGTTTCAGACCAACCTTTCGTCGATGGTGGTATCCATAGCTTGAGGTGTGCGCTTGTCTCGATCTATAGTGGTTGAGGCCATTTCTCGTACTCTATCACAATCTCGATCTAGTCATGTTCGTCACAATGGCTATGTCTAATGCCGTCGCGTAGAAGATCTACGAGTGCGTTGGTGAAGGAGTTACACGATGGATCTTTCCTTCACAAATGCAGCAACAACGTGGCCATGGCTTCACTCGTGAGACGTGAAAGGTAATGATGGCATTGTTGTGCTCTTCTAGTATATTGGTTTGCGTTGAGTGCAATCGAAACTCACAATTTTTGTTCGCTTTGAGAAGAACTTGATCTGCCATTGTGGTGCTTGTTTTGTTGCATTGTGCTCACGATGATCAAATCAGGTTTTGTTTCAATGCCTCTGGTTGGCTATGGTTTGTTGACATAAGGGGAAAGCGGCATGTAGTGTAGATTATGAGAAAATGTCATCTTAGCAAGCTTCCTAAAGACCCTTTCTTCAACTCTCTTATAAACTTGTTGGGGTTGATTTAGATGAAGAACATGCCTTTACCCTTTTTGATTTTAGAGGGAATGGTGTTAGATTTTGTTTTTGGTTTTGTTATGTTTCATATTTGTGTTACTTCTATTGGTCCAATTTTTGCAAAAGGGGAATCCCAAAGGGAAAACTATTGTTATGTGGGCATTGAGCCCACTTCTGGTCTAGACCTCATGTGTTAGGTTGCATGTGATGAGATACAGAAATAAACGAAATAAATAATAACCTTTTTATTGGAATTAACGTAATTGCACCCTTATTTGTACCACTATTTACATGTTTTGTAATTATTTAATGGGTTGTTCATGCATAATATTATTTTATTATATTTTGTTAAACATGAATAATATAATTTCATATTATTATGAACTCACCTATTGTGGGTACAATTTTATGAAATTTTGTGTGAATGAAATAACTTATTAATTATTTCATAAATGAAATTTAACTTTGTGTTATACTCTGTAACACCCTAGTGGATATTACTAAAATAAATATAAGAAAGTAATATTTGAAATAACTTGACATTTAATAAACCTTCCCAAAGCGTGGGAAATTAAAATCTTTATGAACGTGCCAAAATTTAAATCCAAAATATAGCACTTAAATTATTACAACTTCTCAAACTTTAAGTCATTATAAAAAATAAATACCAAAATAATGAAAAACATATTTCTTCAAAATTAAATTCACATCTAGCCCACTATTTGGCTCTTTAGGAAGTTCCATGTGTAACAAGTTGCACCATCATCACCAAACACAAGAAGATAGGGTGAGCTCAAAGAATTAAATATGCATAAAGAAATATAAAACCCTCACCCAAGGTATTTCAATTTATCCCAAAACCCCTTAATGAGAATTTTTCTGTATGTGCTATAACCATGGTCTTCCACCATGTTCATCCAGATTCTACATACTTTGACCATGACCTCTAGGTCTACACATGCTGCCACGAGCCTACCACCTGTGATCCAACCTCTACGAGCCCCCCACTCAAAGACCAACACGCGTGGAAATATCATGTTGCAAATCACAATTTGTGACAACCAAATGAAGCTCACCAATACGAACCACTATCTATATTCTCACACTAGATTCCTACATCACTGACCTACCCACCCTGGATGACAATCAAGTGGAGTTAGCCAATACGAGCAACCACTTGTATGCTCCCTCAAGATTTCCACCATCACCAACCTACCACTCGTGATCAACATGTGTTTACAATATTATGAGCCACCACTCATAAATGGGCCTCAACATGTCTCACACCCAAAGCCATCTTCCAAAGTCATGTAAACCCCGCAAAGCATCCCCAAAACTGCCATTGCCCCTACGCTATTGTCTGGGGCGACCGAAGTGTTGCTAGGTGAAATGTCGCTATAGGCCACTTGGCGGGCACCACTCACCGCCAAGCGCCAAGCGTCCTAGAGACCACTGTTTTGTAGTGTATCACTTGGCAGAACCATCCTCACCGCCAAGCGCTACGCGTTCTAGGGACTCCCTGGTTTGTAGTTATCGCTTGGTGGTCTCCCCCATACTGCTAGGTGTCACATTAGTAACGTGATTTTACTAGCTTTCATGCATCACAAACAGTCAAAACACACTTCCAATCACCACAGAACACATCAAACCCCAATTTACGTTTTCATACAATTCATCATGCCTCAAATTGTATCACCACATATCATATGCATCAATTATATCTAATCACCCACACATGCACTACTTGATCTTATTTTAACACATACCAATATTAAGAGATACTCCATACCCATAATAGCATTCACAACCTTCAATATCTAGTGTACCCTAAGCCATGTTCAGACAACGTAATGTAACTCCAATGCACAATCAATCATGACATTCATCAATTATATGTATATATGCATTCCCAAATTGAAGCCATGCCAACCCTTACATTTATAAGGAATATAACATGTTCACAACAAATTCCTAAAACATTACTAAACCCTGCTTACACCTCACGGAAGGTCATACTTACCTTAAATAGCACTTGCAACAATGCAAGTATTCCAACATCTCATACCCAATCATGTTTAGCATCATCATACAATTATTTTCCATGCATTAAACCTTCACATCTCCCTGTACTCAATTTATACTACCATCACATACTTAAACCCAGAAAACCCCTTAGGAACCTCTACTCGCGGCCAACACATTAAAACATGACTAAACCCTACTTATAGCTCACGCAAGGTCATACTTACCTCAAATAGCACCTGCAAGAATCCAAATATTCCAACATCTCATGCCCAATCATGTTTAGCATCATCATTCAACAATTATTTTCCATGCATTAAACCTTCACATCTCCCTGTGTTCAATTTATACTACCATCACATACTTAAACCCTGAAAACATCTTAGGAACCTCCACTCACGGCCAACACAGTGAAACTATAGAGTGCACCTATGTACTGGTCGGGCACTTGACGATAGGTAAAGAACCGCCAAGCGGTGCATATAATTCTAGGCAATTACAAATTTTTTTGCACCTATGTGAGCCAAAAACCTCAATAATCATTCCTATTCATTCAATTTCATGGGAAAATTATGCAATTGGGTTCCAGCTTTCATACAAGTTCTATTCAAGATAACAACACATCACTGCCACAATTTATAACATAAAATCGTGCTCTCCAATCATTCTCGAGTCCCAGATTGAACCCCCATGAGTATTCACCCAACAATTCATTCAATTTCATTCATCACAGAATCATACGACTGAGTTAATATATCAAAACATTTACCAAAGGTACAGGAACCCCAATGAGTCCCTAAAATCCCTAGAAAACCAAATGTAGAAAATGGACCATGCTCACGCGCGTTGCTTGGTGGACATTCATCGTTGCTAGGCGGTTTTTAGGCCTCTTTTCATAGGCCACCTATGTTTATTGGTATCAACTTCCCGTTTTGTAAAATTAGATTGAAAATCCTCATTGAATCAATTGTCCAAGTTATATGGGATGCAATCTTGAATGGACCTTACACTCCTAAACATGTTGTTGATAATAAACAAGTTGACAGGCCTTGGAATGAGTGGACAAAGGAAGAAAGAAGGAGACATCAATATGATTGCACCGAGAAGAACATCTTCACATCATCTTTGAACATGGATGAATTCTTTAGAGTTTCCTAATGAAAAGGTGCCAAAGATACGTGGGAGGTGTTTGAAGTGACGCATGATGGGACTAATGATGTGAAGAGATCAAGGAAGCATGCCTTGATTCAGGAGTATGAATTATTCAAGATGCAACAAGGAGAGTCCATAGCGGAAGTACAAAAGAGATTCACTCATATTGTCAACCATCACATAGGTTTGATTAAGGAGTTTGACAAAGAAGAGCTAAACATCAAGGTGTTGAAGTGTCTTGATAGATCTTGGAAACCAAAAGTCACAACTATTTCATAATCAAGAGACCTATCTACATTGACTACTACTGCATTATATGGCAAGAATTTGGGAAGTTTCTAAAGAGAAGAGTTAACAAAGATAACCAAAGGAGGTACAATTCTAAACAAGTTAGTTTAAATAATGTCAACACTCAATTTCGTCCGGGTGAATAAATTTATTTTCAAAAAATAAAATAAAAAATAGTTTTTTTAGTTAATGGAAAATAAAAAATATATATGAAACAAAATTTTCTTCAAAGATTTTCAAACTTTAATTTTAGAAAAAAAAAAGAAAAAAAGAGAGATGGAAAAAAGAAAAAAAAAAGGGAAAAAAGAAGGAAGAGCCTAATTTGTTATCACACTCCTCTTCATGAACCCAACAACTCAACATATCTTCTACCTTTGTTTTGATAGAGAAATTAGTGATATCATTCTAATAATTAAAAACAATATCTCTTCATATAATTAGAATCAGTATTACTAATTGGGATTGATTTTTGTGCTCTGATAACAATTAGAATCAATATTACTGATCTTGATTGATTTTGTGCTCTGATTTGTTATGATTTGATTCTCATAATGTGTTGCTATCATGACCAATTTCTTCCTTATATTGTTCATTACACTTAAGGCTAATATTGCATTGATATTATAATTTGTGAATATACATAGACAGTCTATCACATGAAAAGGGACCGAAAAAAAAATTTGTACACTTCTTTAATTCTTTCCCATCATCACTCCCACATACACACCTTTTTTATCTCTCTTAAAAAAAACATATTGGAGGAGGTAGAAAAAATAAGAAGAATAGAGAAGATAGTTATAATGTAGGGAACAAAAGAAGGAGATTGATAAAGGAGATGAGGAATTGGAAAGATTAAAAGGTATGTCAATGCAAAATGTTTTCATTTATTCATTCCTAAATTTTCACTATATTTTGTTTTAATATTATACTCTTTTTTTTCACCTACTTTTGGGCTTCTTTTTTTACCTTATTCTAAAAATCATAACAAAAAATAGTTTTCCTCATTTCATTAGTGTTTGTCTAACACCAAGTTTCAAAATTCTTATTTTCTTCACCAAATATAAATATATATATACAAAAAACTAAAATAAAAAAATGTTTTCTTTGTTTAATTTTTAGTGTTCGTCCGACCGCTCGCGTCGCATGACATCTATTTCTAAATAATTCAAATTTCCAAAAACAAACATAAAAAAAAAAGTTTTCAAAATTATAAAAAAAATCAAATCAAAAAGTTTCTCAAATAGTTTTCATAAAGAACTACGTAACCCTTGATTCTCCATTGTGAAAGGAGATACGTAGGAGCGAGGATTAATCCTCGTCGGGCCCAAAAAACCAAAAATTATTTTTGTTTCTTTTTTTCAACCTTTTATGGTTACGTTTGGGGAAAATTAAATATTTTGAAAACCACATCTTTTTTCATATTTAATTAAAGTTACCGTCTTAGGACGGACGTTGCGGGGTCTTAATACCTTCTCCACGCGTAACCGACTTTCAGACCTAAAATCTGGATTTTCAGCAGACCTTGTCTTATCTTTTTGGTTGTTTCGTAGTTTTTCAGAATGAACTATGGTGGCGACTCCAAACTCAGTTTTTTTTCAAATTTTTATTTTGGATCACTGTCATGTCGCAATTTTGATTGCGACAGATGACGACTTCACTGGGGACGCTAGAGAGTCTGGGCATTTATTTGGATGTGCAAAATTGATGTGGTTTTTCTTAATATTTTTTCTTCCCTTTTTTTATTTCTTGTTATATTTAGCATAATTTTATGTGTATATTTTTCTTTAATTTAGTATTTGGAATGATTGTTAGTTTGGGTATACATTGTATTATCCCTTCACAGACACATTTTGTTCATTACATGAGTGAGGCCCTATACTCAGGTCTGAGTTGCTTAGATTAGAGGGGATTGTGTAGCATTGCTAGAGTGGATGTACTTCCCAAGTGGTCATTGTGAGAACCCCAACTAGAGTTTGTTTGCTTTATCAGTACTCCCACTTCTTGTTGTTTACCAATTGTCAGGGAAAATGCCATGAAGTGGGCCACAACTCTAGTGACCTTGATCTTTAGGTATTAGGGAACTATCCTTGTGAGAACATATACTTTGCCTTAGAACTTTAAGCGTGGAACCTATGTTAAATTAAGGCATAAAAGGGAGACTATTTGCGTCATTTACCCTCACATTTCCTTATATATAATAATAAATTCATCACAATCACAATATTATAAAACAAAAGAAAAAAAATGTCCCTAATGGCATAAGCATAAATTTCATTAGCATATCACGTGAATAAGTGTCTCACTATGCACACAAATACGCATTGCACCATGTTATTAGTTTCAACACATAACATGCATATGCATAATTTAAACAAAACAAAAAAAAAGTTATACAAAAGTAAATTCAAATTGTTTCCCATTTTGCTTGTCACAAATTTCTTAGAATCTTTCTTATAAAAAAAGAGTAAATAATAAAATATTCTTTGGTCAAATCAGTGGATTGAATAAATAAATAAAATTTTGTTTGTTATAATTTCTTTTGAAGCATCCAGTTAGTCTTGCATACATGAAATCGCTCAAATCCATCTCCATTTCCATCTTTCTTCTACTATAAACCTTGTTTTCACTTTTCATGAAGGATTATCATAAAAAAGGGTATTGCCTTAGAATGATTACCAGAAACTCTCTGGACACAAAAACAAAAAAAAATGAAGAAAAATCAGCTAGACTCAAAACTCTGAAGGATAATCTAGACAAAAATAAGACAAAAAATGTAAAAGAAAAATAGAACAAAACATGGGGCATCCTATCATATGAAATCAATTATTTTCCCATGAATTAAATTTTTTGAGAAAAAAAAATCATGATTTGAAATGATGTGTGGCCATGTTTCTTTTTTAAAAAAAAAATCACCTTTGCTACCTAATTTGAGCCTTCCAAAAAAAAAACTTTCAAATTATCCTAAACAAGGGTCATCCTCACACTAAAGGTTGACATAATGTTTGTATTTTTTTCATTTGACTCGTAGTTCACCAATTAAAAAAATATCAAAAAAGAAAGAAAGAAAGAAAGAAAGAAATGATGTGGTTATATAAAAAACAAAAAACAAAAGTTTGGAGACTAGGAATAAAAAGTCAAAATATAGAAAAAAAAGGTGAACAAGAATATGTCTAAGAAATATTGAATATAACATTATTCAAAGATCATTGTTTGAAACAACCCTCACATCACTTTTCTGGGCCTTTATTCTCATTTACTTCCATATCGTTGTCCTTAGCCACAATACAAGCCTAATAATGCCTCACAGTAAGGGCAAATTCTTGAAGTCCCCATCATTTCCTTTATACCATCAATAACTAGAGAAAGCCCAAACACATTTTATGCCCCGAGACTAATTCAAATTAGGGCAACTCCCTAGTTAATCTTCATCACCTCATCCAAGCCTTTTCAAGCCCTTGGCAATTTCATGGATGTCATTCAAATAGTGTTTCAAAAGAAATAATTAAAAAAAGTGTTCATTAGTAAATTGATTAGACCAAAGAAATGATTTGAAAAAGTAAAAAAATATCAATGTAGAATGATTCCATGAATTTGAAATAACAATGAAATGGGAAACAATTTGAATTTGTTTTAAAAAGAATGCAAAAGAAAAATTCATAAATAAGGTATTTGATACATCATAACAAGTCACGCATACATGAGTCATTCATATTTTTGAATAAAATATTTTCCACCTTTCTAATCAAAACCTTCTTCACTCATACGAATGGTTATTGAATCCTTTCGTTTTAGAAGGAAGAAAATAAAAAAAAAGAATACACAAATTTGTTTCTATGATGTTTCTCAAATTTATGGTCCTCTTCATTCATATGAATGACCAATATACCCTAAGCCCAGTTTCCAATTTGGTTCCTAAGCCTAGTTCCCACACTAGCCCCCAAGCCTAGTTCCCACACTAGCCCCTAAGCCCGGTTTCCACACTAGTCCCCAAGCCTAGTTTTCACACTGATCCCCAAGCCTAGTTTCAGCACTGGCCACAAAGCTCAATTTCCACACTATCCCACAAGCCCAATTTCCATACTGGCTCCCGAGCCTAGTTTCCATACTAGCCCCCAAGCTCAGTTTCCACACTGGTCCCCAAATCTAGTTTTGTCTAGCCTCAAGCGCAGTTTTTTTTCTAGCCTTAAGCCTAGTTTTCCTTGCTCTCAAATTAAAATAAAGGAAAAATAAAAAATGAAAAAAGCAAATTTCACCCATGTATCCACGCATCCATGTATGCATCATCATATAGGTTCAAAAAGAAATCATAACATGTCATGCATCATCAAATCATCCATCATACTCGACAAAATCATTGAAAATCATTTCCAAAAAAAATAATAAAGAAATTTGAAAAACAAAATTCAATAATGACATTTTTGTATGTGTAAGTCTTACAAATGTTAAGCATTCACGCGGTTCTTCTTTTATATCAAGACCCTCTAGGAGGCAATGGTCATTGATTTTCTTATGTTTACATCAAGACCCTCTGTGATGCAATGGTCATTGATTTCCTTATGTTTAAATCAAGATCCTCTACGACACAATGGTCATTGATTTCCTTATAATTAAATCAAGACCCTCTTCGACGCAATGGTCATTGATTTTCTTATGTTTACATCAAGGCTTTCTACGACGCAATGGTCATTGATTTCCTTTTGTTTACATAAGGACCCTCTACAAAGCAATGGTCATGGATTTTCTCATCATCGAGGCCCTCTGCGAGGCAATGGTCATCGATTTCTTTACATCAAGACCCTTTGTGAGGCATTGGTCATTGATTTCTTTACATTAAGGTCCTCTGCGCGACAATGGTCATTGATTTCTTTGTCACAGCTAGGCCCTCTATGATGCAATGGTCATCGATTTGTTTACATCAAGACCCTCTGCGAGGCACTGGTCATTGATTTCTTTACATCAAGGCCCTTTGCGCGATAATGGTCATTGATTTCTTTATCACAATGAGGCCCTCTACAATGCAATGGTCATTGATTCATTTACATCAAGGCCCTCTGCGAGGCAATGGTCATTGATTTCTTTCCTTTCGATATAGACCATCTCCTCGGGATTGGTCTAATATGTTTTTTCCAAAAGTTAGAAAAGAAAATAATAAAACAAAGTGATTTGTCAGATCATGACCCTCTACATGGTAATGGTCACTGAATCTTTTGGATATAGACCATGTCCTTGGGATTGGTCTAATCTTTTCTCAAAAAGTCAAAAAAAAGAAAAATTTCGGATCGGAACCCTCTACATGGTAATGGTCACCAGATCTTTCAAATAGACCCTCTCAATGAGATTGGTCTAATTTGGTTTTTTCAAAAAGTAAAAAAACCAAAAAGAATTTGTGTGTCAAATCGAGACCCTCTACTTGGTAATGGCCACCTAGTTCTTTTCTTTCAGATAGACCATCTCCTCTAGAATGGTCAAGTTTGTATACTTTTGAAACCCGAACAAAATTAGTGTTTTTATCTTTACTTATCTTTTATTACGATAATATGAAAAAGTCAAATTTTCATATTATCTAGTAAAATCTAAATAAAGACGGACAGCTATCAACACTCAATTCCGTCAGGGTGAATAAATTTATTTTCAAAAAAAAAATAAAAAATAAAAAAAAGTTTTCTTAGTTAATGGAAAATAAAAAAAATGTGAAACAAAATTTTCTTCAAAGATTTTCAAACTTTAATTTTAGAAAAAAAAAGAAAAAAAAAGAGATGGAAAAAAGAAAAAAAAGGAAAAAAGAAGAAGGAAGAGCCTAATTTGTTATCACACTCCTCTTCATGAGCCCAACAACTCAACATATCTTCTACCTTTGTTTTGATAGAGAAATTAGTGATATGATTCTAATAATTAAAAACAATATCTCTTCATATATTTAGAATCAATATTACTAATTGAGATTGATTTTTGTGCTCTGATTTGTTAACGGTTAGAATCAATATTACTGATCTTTATTGATTTTGTGCTCTGATTTACTATGATTTGATTCACATAATGTGTTGTTATCATGACCAATTTCTTCCTTATATTGTTCATTACACTTAAGGCTAAAATTGCATTGATATTGCAATTTCTGAATACAAATAGACAGTCTATCACATGAAAAGGGATCGAAAAAAAAATCTCTATACTTCTTTAATTCTTTCCCATCATCACTCCCACATACACACCTCTGTTTTTATATCTCTTTCAAAAAAAAAAACATATTTGAGGGGGTAGGAAGAATAAGAAGAATAGAAAAGATAATTATGATGTAGGGAACAAAAGAAGGAGATTAATAAAGAAGAGGAGGAACTGGAAAGTTTACAAGGTATGTCAGTGCCAAATTTTTTCATTTATTCATTCCTAAATTTTCACTATATTTTGTTTTAATATTATACATTTTTATCACCCACTTTTGGTCTTCTTTTTTCACCTTATTCTAAAAATCATAACAAAAAATAGTTTTTCTCATTTCTTTAGTGTTTGTCTAACACCAATTTTCAAAATTCTTTTTTTCTTCACAAAATATAAATATATAAATATATATATATAACTAAAATAAAAAAATGTTTTCTTTGTTTAATTTTTAGTGTCTGTCCGACCGCTCGTGTCGCATGACACCTATTTCCAAATAATTCAAATTTCTAAAAATAAACATAAAAAAAAGTTTTCAAAATTATAAAAAAATCAAATCAAAAAGTTTCTCAATTAGTTTTTCATAAAGAATTATTTAACCCCTGATTCAAACCAAAACTTATTTTTGTTTGTTTTGTACACCCTTTTATTGTTATACTTGGAAATGGAGTCATAAGAAATGGATCCTCATTCAACATAAAAAATGTGCTTCTGGTTGAAGGATTAAAGAATATCTGATAAGTATAAGCCAACTTTGTGATAAAGGTTTTAAAGTTTTGTTTGAACCTAGTCATTGCCTCATTTATGATACATGTGGTGGCATTGTGTTGATAGGAAAAAGAGTCAACAATATATATATATATATATATATATATATATATATATATATATATATATATATATATATATATATATATATATATATATTATT
>Ga0099822_1007946_pt1 | contig 13625 bp, 8 predicted proteins | sample CowpeawhiteBW_FD_76839 | JGI IMG/M metagenome (GOLD analysis project Ga0099822, IMG submission 76839) | Root nodule microbial communities of legume samples collected from California USA - Cow pea white BW | ecosystem: Host-associated > Plants > Roots > Nodule | place: USA: California | collected... | reverse complement strand
TATAAAAATATATATATATAAATATAAAAAAAAAAAAAAAAAAAAATATATAATATATAAAAAAAAAAATATATATATATATATATATATATATATATATATATATATATATATATATATAATCTAAATCACAAGACACGCACAATAAGAAAAAAAAAACCGGACTTGACGCACGGTTACAAACTAGTATTGTCTGACTAGTATATTTCACACTCTAGATTAGATCCACCTAATTTGTGTGTATCTACCGAAATTTGGTAAATATTTTAAACAAATTTGCCCATGGTAAAAAATTTCAAATTCAATTATTTATGTTGATGTATGATTTTAGTATTCAAAATACTCTCAAAAGTTTTCTTACATGTAATCATTACACTCTATCAACCAAACACACTATTATCCGTTGATTATAAAAATCCAAAGGCCCAATTATCCCCTACAGACACTCTCTGTGCACTGCAGCCTATGAAATCAAATTTACAACAACAAACAACAGTGTCGTAGCAGAATCAGAGCAAAGTATCAAAATTTTCTTGCCATCTCTTCAAAAATTTACTCTATAAGATTATCATCAAGAAACCCCAGTGACCCCCAATTCAAAACTAGGGTTCCAAGTCCGAACCAAGGATGAAAGCCTCTCTAAAGTTCCGCGATGAACAGCAGAAGCCGCTGTTTAGGGCGAAGGTGCCGCTGAGTGTTCTGGGTATGCCCTTCCAATCCGGCATCGTCGCCGGCGAAACGAAAGAACTCACTCTGAACCTTTCTACCTTCTTCGAATCAGGTCCTTCGCTTAAAGTGGCGTATCGACCTAACGATTCCAAGAACCCTTTTTCGCTCATAGTGAAAACGGGAACCGGACCCTTCGGTTCCCCTCTCAAGAGCTCCATGCTCATGAGCTGCGAGTTCAACCTTCCCGCCCGAACCGGTTCCCCGCTCTTCATGCTCCACTTCAAACCCCGCTTCGGCGACTTCACATTCAAGAAGACCCAGACCTCCATCTTCGACGGAAAACCCTTTTGCAACGCGCAAAACGACGTCGTCATCGTCGACGAGACCGTTCAAGTCGAAACGCCGTCGTTCGCCGGAGCCAAGATTCCTGTTCTGGACACGAACTCCCGCGCCGCGGGCGCCGTCGCGGGAATGTTCTCCGGCGTTGAGGTGTCCGCCCGGACAACGCTCCCCGTGCGGGGTCGCGCCGCCGTGAAGTTCCGCTGGGGGGTTAGAGTTCCGACGGAGTTCAAGGGAGACGGCGCGTTCCAGCGGATTCCGTTTCTCGTGATGGATAAGATCGGCGTGGAGCACATGATGGAGTGCGGCGAGGCGAAGAAGGGCAGGGCGGACGCCGCCACTCGGGCTCCCGCGAGTGCCGACGTGGCGGAGGCGTGCTTCGCTGTGAAACGGCAGATGGAGGTCCTCCAGGCGGAGAACGGATTGCTGAGGAACGCCGTGGAAGATCTCCGGCGAGAAATTGTTGGTGTCCGAAGCGGAGGTTCAGAGTTTAATAAGTGGAAAAACCCTAAAAAGAACGACAAGAAAACATCTTCGGATTATGGCGGTTTTTCGGGGAAATCGACGGAGGTCGAAGCGAGTGAGGAATTGAAGAAGGCATTGATGGGAGGTGCTCCTTCTGGTGCTTGAATTTGAATCCGTTGAATTAAAAATATTCTTCTTTTATGGTGTATTGTCTATAACTTTTTTTTGGGATGGGTAGAATTCTGTTTTTCTCTTTCAAAATTATAGATTCAGTTTTGAAGCTGCGCAATTTTCTTCTTTATTGTTATGTATGTTATGATGTATAGGTTGGTTCGTCAAGGCTATTGTGTTCAATTTTGAAGCTATGAATGGAGTACCATGAAGTTAAGCAGAGTTAGATTATGAATTGGTGTCATTCATTTCTTTCACATATATACATATGAAATTTAAATGTTAGCCGTAGATTTTAGATCAGACTATGAACGTTTGGTTTGGTGTGAATTGGGTAATCAAGTTTTGAATGTGAAGAGAATTCATTCATTTTGGTTAATTGTTTGCATTGTTGTGATTTGAATTCATTCGTGTTAGTGAGTTCAACATTTCAATATGAGTACAGTGCAAGAGACATATGTGTGAGACAGATTGGGGGCAGTGGTTCTTGAACAATTGAATCAATGGGAAAGACACTTCAGATTGTGCTTTTTTTTTCAGGGAGTTCGAACTGGGTTTTTGGTATGTTGTTTACAACTTTCAGCTGTTTTTGCTCAATGTCAGATAGAGATTGAAATTCTTCTTGTTGCTTGTTGATTTTGGTTTTAGCAGGAATTGAATTTTCAATTTTAAGCATTTCATTAATGCTCTGTCAGGTATTTGGGTTTGTTCATGCTGCATTGAGATTTTTGGTTTGGGAATTGAATCTTGAACTTTCAGATGTTGATCCTCAACGTGTCAACGTCACATTTGTTGAAAATGTTGAGTTATAGTTTTGTTGTTTAGAGCTTTTTGGTTTGGGAGGGAATTGAATTGAATTCAATTTGGTGTTACTGTCAGTTTTTTAATTTGAAAATTGAATTTTGCACTATTATTGCCAGCTATTGCTTACAGGAGATGCAGATTTGTCGGAAGAAATTGCCCAATAATTGACAATTGAGTATTACAAAGAGAGGGAAATGAATAGGCTGCAATTCGAATAAACTTAAACCTTTAATCACAGATATTTTATTACATGATAAAGTTTTTACAGTTATATATATATATATATATATATATATTCTCTTTACTAGTTCAAATTTTCTATTATTTTTATTTTGTGCTGTTTTTGGTTAGGCATTACAAATACATTAACTGATATTTTAAATATTTTTTAATATATTCTAGAACGTTGAATTTGGTGATAATCAGTATATTATAAAAATACAATAATAAAACAACACAAAATATAAGGAGAGAATCCAAAATCTTTCTTTACATGATATATTCATATATTCATAGAACATATTTATAGACATGTATCTGAAGATTGTGTTTTACAGAAGATGTAAGTATATATAGGTTTATTACATTATTTGTTCATATATAGAGATTTGTTACCTCAATTATATGCCAACAGAGGATATTTCTAAAAATAAGAGATTAATAAAAAGTAAATTAAGGTGTACGAGACTTATAATGGAGGAAATAGAACTATGTAATTACAATGAATTCAAATTATATTGGTATCATTTCCCACTTCTCTTCAAGAGGGAAGACATTAACCGACCTTGACCCAACGCGACAACACAGGCCTATGTAAAATAAGTTGTCTAATTCTTAATAAAAATAAATAAGATCTTTATTTATTTTATGTAATTGCATAATTAGTTAAAATTATTACTATAATGATTAGTTACGATAATATATTATATTTATACATTTATAAATTCATACTGCATGATTTCTTTTTTAATTTAATGTAACATATCAATATGTAATGAATTTTATCATAATAGCGTTAGACTGTTTATTATCTTTAAAACAAAAATAGAAATCCCATTATTTGTATATTAATAAATGACACAAATATATGTAAACTTAATATAAAATAATATTTTACTAATAATAGACCATAACGTTAGAGTAATAACATTTTATTTGAAATATAAGATATTAAATTAATATTTAATATATATTTAACAAATTATAAACAGAAAATTCAATTCTTTTCTTTTGAACTTAGAATTTCCTTTCTTTCGTAGATAATCAAACCTAATTTATCATCATGCTTATCTTATGTATAAACTCTTCACCCAGCATCACTAAATTAGCTGTTTCTGACTATATATTTTTGTTCATCATATAAAAATTTGTGTATCATTTTAATTTAATATAAAATCAGTACTCAATTACTGATTTTTACGATTTTCATAATTTTATCATAAAATTATTAAATATATTTTAAAATAAGTTATAAATATTTTAAAAAAAATTGTTAAACATTTTATAGTAAAGGTTATCCAAACAAAAATACATTATGAAGGTTTTTTATAATTATTGTCGTATTTATAATTTTTACTTTCTCTTGTATTTATAGATAAATTATAGTTTTAGAATTACTGTAAAAATTATCAAGCTATTTTAATAAATTTAAATAAATATATTGTATTTATATACAATTAAACTAACATTTTAAAAAAATTATTACGTTAAAAAATATGATCAAATTTTAACTAAAAATTATTAAAAGAGTAAAATTGGTGATTAAATGCTAATTTTAATTAAGCTAGCTTTGAATTCTACAACTTTGGGCTAGATTTCTAAATTTTCATTTGGGTATTGATGTGTTGGTCATTATAAGAGTTTATTTTAGTTTGATGTTGAACATTTGTATAAATACACCCTTATTTTTATGGACAAATAAATGCAAAATGTTTCATCATCACCTAGATGTGTTATCTATATCTAAAGAGAAAAAAATACTTTTAAAATAGATGATACGATTAAAAATATATAAGAAAAAACTATAAATATTTAATTTGTGTATCAAGTAGAAATAAGAGAAAAAAATACATACATATACGAGAATTGTAGGTATAGTTTTGTTAAAATTATTACTGAGTATTAAAAGAAAAAATTTTGTCCCCCTTAGTATTGTATATTTAAACTCTACTCTATGATAGATATGTGTGTAGTTGAGAGTGAGGATGACCAAAATACTCATGTCCACGGGTATGATGGATAAAATCCATGACGGATAGTTGGTATCGCAGGTAGAAGGGTATTTTAATATCCATTTATAAAGGGTTAGGTGCATGTACCATACCATTCTTACCATGGATATCTGTTATCCACAAAAATATAAAAATAAAATTTAATTTATATTTCATTAAGTTTAATTTAATTAAAACTAAATATACATTTTATTATATTAAATTTAATTAAAATAAATATTTTATTTTATTTTATATGTCTTCTGTAATTTTATTTTAAAAATTTATAAAAATATATTTTATTGAATATATGTGGGTATCCACATATACCTGCGAATTTTAAAAAATCCGTGAATATTTTGTAAATAGATACTTGACGGGTAACGAGTAGATTTTTCTGTTACGAATGGAGTTATAAGTAAACATTATAGGTGTCTGATCCGACTTCTCGTCATCTATAGTTGAGAGTGTACAAATACATCACTTGACTTGTTTCAATTAATTTAAGGTTTGAAATTTGTCACCCAAAAAATGATAATTAATAGTGGTTATTAAAAAAAACATAAAAACAAAGTATTATATTAATATAAATATCACACATTAGTTGCTTTAAAATCAAAGAAAAAAATGTTCATAGGAAAAACAACCATCTTTACATCTTTAGAAGAAACAGTATTCTTTAATTTATGATTAATTTTCTTCAAATCTAAGAAACTCATACTTAGGACCATATTACTATAATACTTTTTATTTATAAGAAAAATTAAATATAATAATGAGTAATACAACTTTAACATTCTAATCTATCTAGGAGTTAACATTAGTGGGGTTGTCATTGTTCTAATTCAAAAACCTAATCTAGACTCACAATACCAAGTGGGTCATTTTCTAACTTTGTAATATAATTTATCTATTTTAACCTTGTGTATTATTAAACTATATTAAACTGATCTATATTTAAGCTATAATATATTAAACTATAAAATAAAAGGAATTTAATATTCAAATTAAGCATTATTTTAAAAATAAACATTTTAAAATTAAAATACTACATAAATAAAATATGATGTTATAGATTTTTTTTTATTATTAATGTAAAGTAGTTTAAAAAATATATTTTTAAGAAAATATTAAAATAAAACTACATTGGGGTGATCCAAACACAACTTGAATTATTCTTAAGAAAATTACATTAGATTTATATTCAAATTAAAATTTGTCCAAGTCAAGTTTAGGCAAACCAAACAGGTAACATCCACCCACAATAGATCCACTTGTTGAGCCTTGCCAATGTTAAACTTGGGTAAACATTATAATTTTCTTATTTTTCATTTATTTAATAAGCAGGCAATTTACTCATAGATTAAATTGATTAATATTTTACAATTTTAAAGATTATTGTACCGTTCTACTTATTTCCAAGATGAATTACATGTTCCTTACGATTGCAAGCAACTAAGTAAATGACAGTCTTAAAGATTATTTTTATCAATTTATTAATTTTAGGTACTAGTTTAATCAATTATTAAAATTCAAAAGAATAAATAAATTAGTTTCTTCTTTTTTTTTTCACTTGAAATGCGAGTTAGAAGATAGCTTCGAGACAAGCAATAGAATCTATTTAAAATCCCTAATTATTCCTAATAGGTGACCAAAGGTCACATTAAACCTAAAGGAATACATTAATTATTATTTAATAGAGGGTAGGATAGTTATGTAGGTAAGTATAGTATGGAACATTGACATTATTACATTCAAATTTCTTATTTTTTATATGTATATTAATTTACAAAACTCTTGAATAATTTTTAAAATTTTAATTTTCTAATTTTTTAAACTAATTTTAATTTATATATATTTTTAAAATTTCAAGAATCCTTAATAATAGCGTGGTTTGTCCCACATTCCAAATTACGTCGCAAACGGTGACTCTGTGTGTGGGACCCACGCGAATGCGCGCTGTTTCGGCGTTTCCTTCAACCTCACAACACGTTGCGCAGAACGACACCGTTTTGGAACGACGTAATCCATATCCATCAACCTACCTGAATCGCTTCAACGAAGGGTCTTTGAAGTTCGAAGGAAATGAATGTAAAGCGCATCGGATCAACGTCGTTTCGAGACTATTTCCGAGGACACAGATCTCTTGAAACTGCTCAATTTCTCTTCAGGTACATTCAAATCCTCTTGATGACCTGGGTTGTTCTGTTTTTCGCTTCGTTTGGATTTAGTTGAATGTTGACTTTGATCATGGTTACGACCGGATATTTAGAAAATATTTTAGTGTGGTAAAATTTTGTTAGGTGTAAAAAATTTTAAAATATACTAAATTTTAAAGGATATTTTTATTTATATATTAATTTATATATATAAATATATATATATATATATATATATATATATATATTATTTATATATATTAATTTATATATGTGTAAAAAGATTGAGAGGCAAGCCTCTCACACACCAAGAACCTCCGTCACTGGTTATGAGGATTTCGGTTATTCGTGTTCTGATGCATTCTTTCAGTGCACTGAATGGTAAGTTGAAGCTGAAGGATTTCATTTCTTGAGATTTTTTTTTTTTTGTTTCTGTTCGGTGGTTTTTGGTTTGGTATAACATCCACTACATGTTCATGACTTGAAGGGATTTTTGTTAGCATTTTGTTGATGCAAGTAAAACTGAATTAGATTTTTTTTAAACGACATATTGGCTTCAAATTTTTTGAATGAAAAATAAAACGTATTGAAAAGGAAGACTTCACTGAAAAAGTGACTGTCAAATTTCATCCTTTTTTTTTTTCTCAATCATTTCACCGTTCAAGTGACAATAAGCTTGGTTTAATCTAAGTAACATTCGGAAAAATGGGTTCCAATTAATTCATGTCGGGTTATATTGCAGAAACAATAAAAGAGTTATGGTTTCAGCTTGATATTATTTGGGTTACTCTAGTGAAAATCTATTTTTATGCAAAGAATAGCATTTGAAACACATGGCATTGCATGTAAATTTAACGCATGCTAATATCCTTTTAGGTTCTGAATCAACTTCATAGACTCAGCATGGTAATTTTAGCTGCTGCAACGAGTTTGAAGCGTCTACTTTTTGTATCTTTCGACTGATCAGATTTCTAGTGATTCCAATCCATCATATCTGTTTGATAGCTTCTTCCTGTACAATGGCGAGGTAGTCGATCGATTACTAATTTGCGCTCTTGTTTTATCATGGAAATTAGATCAAACTATTCAGGTAATGTTTTTCTCTGAGATTTCCTAGGCACGTTTGGAACATACAAAATTTGATCGGTGCATTGACAATTAAGGAGTAGACATCATGTCAGGGAAGAGAGTTTCGCCGAAATTAGGGATCTTGTCGTTGTGGTGTGGGAGGCTTCATTGCTTTATGCATGAGTAGGACCGATTCTTGTGTTTCAGTGGCCATAGTTTTCTTTCATTATCATCTTATTTCATAAATAGGATGAAAAGATTACAAAAGTATATACCTTTAGAAGTATTTATATCTTCTTGTTTAAATTTATGAAGGATCTTAATTGCAGTATTAACTATGGTATGGGGGTTAGGCTTTCTTTTATGACACCATTCTGGAAATTGATGGAATCTAATGATTCCTGGTGGTTTACAAGGTCTTCCTTAGGTTAGTAGATTTGCTAATTTGAATCAGTCATAGTGTCCATGTTACTGTAATTTGAATTGCTATTATATGAATTTTCATTCTCACGTTTCTTTTAATTTTGCATCTGATGGGTTAAGGCACATCATCATTGACCACAGGCCATAGCTGATCAGGTCCTGTATTATTGGATGCGTTTAGGAATACCCTTCCACCTTTGATGCTTTTTGCTGCAAAAATGCAATTTGACTACTATTTGTTTTACTTAAGGTTTCATTGTTACGTTGCAGGAATGCATCGAAGACATTGATAGTATCTGTTAAAGGGAAAGCCAAACGAAATTCATGACAGATTAATTTTGTAACATTTTACTTGTAGTATTTTACAGGTTGCATGCAGAGTGAAGAATTGATATTGATGTGCCTGACAATTGATAAACTGAGAGGCTCCCTGTATTCAAAATCGTCATTGAGTACAAAACTCGCACATGTGGCAACAGTCAGGAAGAGTAATAAATGAATGACAGAAAATGCATGAGTAAGAAGAAAATCGTATTGGCAATTTGCTGCTGTTGGATCCTACAAGTGCATGCATAAGCTGTCCACGCATTCATCTCTCCAATATTAGAGCTTCACGAGATCATCAGAGCTTAAAGATAATGTTTTCTGTGCAACAGATTATCTCCAACATGCAGTATTTCCTGTGCTCTTATCCCCTTTCTATTAATTGTCCATGCTGCAAAAACGGCTGTTCTTCATCTGTAAGCAAAGCACAGTGAAAAATTACACAATTATTTGTGATTGTGATATACATACAACACATTTCTGCTTAATCCTTAAAACATTAGCATGGTGACCGTGATCACCAATTGTGCAAACAATCCTCAGCGAAAGACAATGTTAAAACAATTTTATTAAATAAGCACACAGAACTTGTTTTGTTTGCTTTTTTTTTTCTTTTCAAAAGACCTCTTAATGAGCACAGAAAAAAAAAAGCAATTTTTTCAATAAGCGTAAGCCAAACATTAGCTATAAAACAAGAGGTCCATCGATTCCTGTTCTGATCCAAAATGAAGAAAAGCACAAATGTTTTGCCCCAGTTAGAGAATTGCCCCATATGGTATAATAAAAATGTTGATTTTATTAAATTACAAAAAGCTTATTTGTCTGACCTGAACAAAAAACAAAAGAAAAAAACATAAGGGGTTTCAATATACAGCAGTAAGCAGCATGATTATGTAGACGGCTAATTATTACCACTTTCACCATCAGATGCATCTGCAATCCTTGCAATAGCGTCAACAAGTGCTTGCTCGTGCTCCTATACAACAGTTCAAGCAACTGTGAACAACAACAGTGCGTATAATAAAGGATTCAAGATGGCAAAAACACGATGATGGACTTACTTTCAGCATTTGCTTTGCTTTCTCAAGCTCCATTGAATCAGGAGCACTTGTAGCAAAAATCCTTTCCACCTGTTATAACATCAATGTCTCAAATAAAAAAACTTTCCCTGTTTATTCTTTTGGTTTTAAAGATATTGCTTAGGCATATGATCCTACCTCCTTAACTAGAGAATCTGTGTTCAGCAATTCAATGTCATCCAAAACTCTCTTCCCAATACCATTTTGTGGTGGGTGAAATTCTTGTCTGGTATGAAACCTGGGATGACCTCTCCCTCTTCCTGCACCTAAAGAATCACCACCATGGCCAAAGAATCTCTTAACCCCTCGACCGTGTCCACTATGTCCACCTCTATGGAGTATGCCTGGATCTTCACCTTCCCATCTTATATCCTCCGGTGAGATCTGTAATTGACAAGGTATATTTATGTTTGTCCGTAAAATATGAAAATATCATTTTGCCCAATTTATAGTTATTGCAACATAATTTCTTTTGGGGTGGGTAGAAACAGTCAGGGATCTGTAGCACTACAAGAAACATGGTTTTGCACAAACAGCTTACACGTTCACAATGTACGAGGTTGTATGCACATAGAGCAAAAATTATCACTCAAATAGGGTGTTAAATGACAAGACAAATACCTCTCAACCCTCTTTCTATTTGTATACAGCTACATGTTTACTAACAAAAACCCACCCTTAATGGGCCTATTTCCCTACTTTCTAACATAATCCTTAGTATTTCTTTGACTAACTAACCTAACTTAAATAACTATTAATTGACCTATCAAAATCACCACCGGTTGAAGTTGTAAAGTACAACTTCACCATCCGAAATCTATGTTCAAGCAGTGTTTCTTTATCCGTGAAATGGTATTGCAAACAAGTGCAGAATGAGTTTGCACTTTAGAGATAGTAAATGTGGCACAAATGAGGAAGAAAAATGATCCATTTGACTCTACATTGGACTAAACTTACACAAGATCAGGAAAGATAAGAGATGGAATCTACAATGCACCCTCTTCAAGAGACAGAGGATGGATTCACCAGCTTTCATAATCATTGATTATATAGCCTTTCTGTACATGTAAAATAATCTATTGGCATATGGTGTTTCAACCAGGGTACCACTACCAAGAGAAGAAAAAAAGAGTAAAGGCCAATAGAAGGACAATGGATGAAATAGATTTAGTTTTAGACCACAATAACAGATAAGCTGATAGGAGGATTCAAACTTCTTTTTATGGGGGGATGGATGCTGCAAATTCTGCTATCCCTTAATATGTTCCCAGTGTCCCCTTGGTATCATTTTTAAAAGAAGGTGGTGCTAGAGGCCAGAAAATCATTTGGGTCATCTAATATTCTACTTTTTAGTCATTTCATACTATTAGATGTTAATCTTTCCATTAACCATCTTTTTCTAATGCTAAAATAAATGTAACTAATCAAATTTAAAAACCTAATTAACTATTGTTGTTATATATGCAGCACAACATACGAAATATATACCTCTTTGAGATCAACCCATTCCCAAGTCTCATGTACTTTATTAATATCATAAACCAAAGCATGCCGACCCTGCGAGAAAGAAACAATCGAAAAGCTAGGATAAAAAATTACTGAAAAGTTACTAAAAAAAAGCCTCTCAAGCTGCCATGCACTTTCAGGATTGGGTCCTAATCACACTTCAGCTTTTTTATTTCCATCTGGATTAAAAGGTGAATACTTCATTATATATCCTACAAGAGTTTAGAAACAATAAAGAGAGACACATTCATCCTAAATGATATAAATATAAAATGCTTGCATACTGTTCATTCTCTGTGCATGGGGAAACAAAACCAAAGGCATCATGTGGGCAAAAAAACTCAACTACATAAATCAAATCACCCTAAAGGACCTAAACATCAAATTCAAATGACAATCAGTACAGTAGCTATTCAAACCAGGTAAAATATAAATGCAGTAATCAAGAATTTTCAGAACTATTTTAAGATCTAAACATACATCAGCAGGGTTGTAATCAGTTACAACAGCCTCATAAAAGTGGTTATCTTCAGGCCACCTAGTCCAAACTTTCTTCCCAATCAATGGATCAAACGCTGCTGCTTCGGCGGGTGCATTCGATGCAAGAGCACTGGCATTGCGATTTGAAAAATGCCTACCTCCAGTAGGTCCAGCAGAAGTATACTGTACAGACTTCACTGAAGATAAAGCAGGCAAGGACTGACCCTGGTGGAAAATTAAAACCAAATAATACATCTCAAGCAAATTTTAATCCTCTAGATCCTAAAGCATCCCTAAAAAATGCAGGCATTGAATATGAACACAAAAATTGTGCTGTTTGAGCCCACATCACATCATATATTAATAAAATAGAAGGTGGTACCGAATGGGATGTCTTCTGTTTTTTTCGGGACACTGAAACAGTTGGACTAGGTAAAATGTCATGAACAGGCTGAGATGTGCTACGCCTTGCAGGTTGGTAACAACCAGTTTGTCTCCACTCCCTGATTGAATTTTCAATCACATAACATAATAAAAGGAGAAAAATGGCCAAAAGTAATGTTTTTCTGAACTATTGCAACTATTCAAATAATTTCCAAACCTAATGCGGTGAATTATTTCATCAGAGTTAACCCTGGTAAGAAGTTCTCTGTGTTCATCATCTGAAACCCTCAACTCTTTTCTAAGTTCAGTTATCAAACCTTCCTTCTCCTGATAAATACATAAAATGAAATACAGAAGATGAATCTTTAACACGGGAAAGATAACAAAAAGTACATGGAGGGAACCAATGGTACATACCCATGTAAGAGCATCAGACTGAGCTTTGAAAGCACGCAAGACCGCAGAGTAAGCTTCCTGTTCAAGTAGATGAATTTGAGCCTCCATGTCACAGTGCAAATTAAAGCGTGTAACAAAAAACCTACAGAAGATTTTTCATTGCCAGTAACACTGCTAGATCTCAACTCTATTCTGACCTGAGGAAGAAAGATCATCATCAGTACCTAACATTGTTTAATACAAAAGGAACTTAATATAAGTAACAAGAATGACACGTTTCAAGACTCAAAGGTCAAGTTTATTTTTGTTAAGTACATTGACTCATGCATTGGAAGAGAATTTTCTTTATTAGTGAATGATGGTTACACAAATTATTTCTTTAAGGATTCAAAGTTCATGTTTATTTTGTTGAGGATATTGATTCACGCATTGGAACAGAAATTTCTGTACAAGTGAATGCTGGTTACACAAATGATTTCTTTAAGGATATTCAAAGTTCAAGTTTATTTTGTTAAGGATATTACTTCATGCATTGAAAGAGATATTTCTTTATAAGTGAATGCTGGTTACACATTATTTCTTTATGGATATTGATTAAATTATTCTTTAAGGTAGTCAAAGTTCAAGTTTATTTTGTTAAGGACATTGATTCATGCATTGGAAGAGAAATTTCTTTATAAGTGAATGCTGGATACAAAAATTGTTTCTTTGTTCTAGAAACAGAGGGCTCTTGACTCTTTAAATTTCTTTTCCAATTATCAATGAGCATAATCACAATCAATTATCTTTAGTCTCTTGCATTCTTCATTTTCAAGCTTATTCAACAATTTGAGCAACTCAGATGATCGGTTCCGCAGGATTTACAGGTTTGGACAAAGAATAATAACTAAAAATACAATTCAATGTACAAGCATATGAGAAGCACTGGCAGGAAATGTGACAAGGCTTGTACGCATTCAAATTTTAATGCAACCTGCTTTACAATGAAACAATTTGGATATTAAAAGTTAAAAATATGATCCAAATGCAAGGTTCTGGAAAGTATCTTTAGAGATTTCATGCATCAGGGTTGCTGTTTCATTATATAATTTCTTCTACCCTGCAGATCACAATTGAAACATATATTTGGTCCCTACCATAACCTTCTT
>Ga0099822_1007942_pt1 | contig 13627 bp, 11 predicted proteins | sample CowpeawhiteBW_FD_76839 | JGI IMG/M metagenome (GOLD analysis project Ga0099822, IMG submission 76839) | Root nodule microbial communities of legume samples collected from California USA - Cow pea white BW | ecosystem: Host-associated > Plants > Roots > Nodule | place: USA: California | collected... | reverse complement strand
TTAATAAAATATAAAAAAATTAAATTTTTATTATTATATAAAATATTTTTATTATTTTTTTTTTAATTATATATATATATATATATATATATATATATATATATATATATATATAGATATATATGAGGGTACTTTTTGTGAATTAAAGTTTAGCGGGTACGAGTATTCACGGGTACGGATACTATGATATTCGTACCCGCCCCGTTAACATGCGGGTATCAAAAATACCTATACCCACGGATAACGGGTATCCATTTTTAATATCAATGTCCTACTCGTTGCGGGTTTTATCCGCGGATACCCGCGGGTACGGATTTTTTTGACATTCCTAGTAGTGATCGTGATTATGCTAATATAAATAAAAAAGATATTCCTTTTGAGTATCTTTTTTCTACTTTTTAATTTTATCATTTTAAATTCAAATAAAAGAAATATATTTTTTTATCTTTTTTACTTTTCCAATCTTATCATTTTAATAACTACTTTTTTAAATTTAAATAATTACATAATAAATCACTTTTATTATTTTGGTAATTATTTTTCAAATTTAGATGATTACTCATAATATTATTTACAATATTTTTTATTTTGATTAGTAAATTTTGTTTTATTTATAATTATATCTATATTATATATAACTATATATCCTTTATGCTTTTTTAATATTACTCTTTTAATTATTTTTTTTAAATATTTAAAATATGCGTATAATAAAGATGTTACCGATAGTTTATATTAGAATGTTATAATATTGACTCGCTTCTGTAATTTACGACTTTGGTAATTTTTTTGACTTTGACCCCACGAGGCATTTATTGGGATGCAGTTAGGGTTTAAAAAGAAAAAAAAAAAACTGTTTCGCCTTTGGCTAAGAAAAATTGAAAATCTCGCAATAGGGTTTTCAGTTATTCCAATTGAAAGCCATGTATATAAACCCTTGCTATGTTGGTTACCCAGTCCCACGTTCTAAAACTGCAATTGAAGCTTGTTACAGCAACTAGAATCGGAACAAACCCACTTTCTCTTTTCAAGGTTTGGTCTTTTTTCTGCTCCAAAACCGTAGAACGAGCAGAGGAGAAAGAACACACCCTGAATTTGTTTTTGCATGATATAGGAACGACAATGTCTTCAGATCTCAATGATTACAAAATCATCAAGGAGGGAGAAGCTGAGATTCTCATGCACGCAAAAAATGAAGTCTTCTATAACAAAACTCAGGTGATGAAGCGTGCCTTTTTATTTATATAAATTTTAGTTTTTTTGGGGTTTGGCTTTGAAATATTGCTTGTGCTGAAAACCCCAGTTCAAATTTGTAGTTTCCCCTCTGTCATCAGATACATCTTTTGTATGTTTCATGATAGGCAAATGTTGAAAGTTGAAGAATTGGATGATGTTAGAACCTCTCCAATTTATTTGAGATGACGGTTATTGGTTAGGTTATTAAGATGGTTACTAGTATGATTTTATGAGCAAGTCATTATTCATTCTCTTTTGTTATGTTTACATGTGATTCCTCTGCTTATTAACCTTTTCTTCTAGGGGTGAACTGATGAATTCAATATTAGTTCAGTATAGACTGACCTTTCTTCCTTCTTTATAATTATTAGGTTAATAACAGGGATATATCAGTAGCTGTTTTGAGAACATTTATATCCAAAAGGAAGCAAGAGCACGAGGCACATTTGTCCAAGAAAACAAAAGGGGCTCCAAAAGTACCTGAAAATAGTGAACCTTCTGAATTGGTTAAGGAGGAGGAACCTGACACAACTCCACCAGAAGATCATAAATCTAATGGGGAATGCAAAATAGAGGAAGAGATATCTCCAGAAGAACCTTGCAGCACTATGGAAGAAGATTCGGTGAAGGTCACTGAAGAATGTAGCACTACAGAAGGGCAAATCAATCCTTCAGAAGGAAAAGGACGGAGGGAACTGAAGCCCCCGAGAGTTCTTGAGGTTTTGTGTAGTTGCTAGATTTCATTTATATAGGAACTCTTTGACGTCATTTTACACCATGATTATTGTCTATTCAATATTGATTTAATTTAAATATTTTTCACTGAAATTCAAATCCAGACCAAGTATCATGTGTATAATATAACTGTTCTCTTGCCGGCATACAGGCTTTGTCTGCATCTGGGCTAAGGTCTCTCAGATATGCCCGCGAAGTGGATGGAATTGGTCAGGTTGTTGCTGTGGACAACGATCAAGGTGCTTCATGATTTTTTAAGCTTATATTGTCCTTGAATTTTATTATATGGTTTTAGACATTGAAAGTTCTGCCTTTTTATGGTTTGTCTGCTCATTGGGTATTTACAATTGATATTATCTTTTTTGAGATTAGTGTGCACTTTGATTTTTCAGCTTAAGCAATGCTTACTAGAAGTTTTTTTTTTTCTTTTGCATTTGGCAGCTTCTGTTGATGCTTGTAGAAGAAACATCAAATTCAATGGTTCAGTTGCAGTTTCAAAAGTTGAGTCTCATCTTGCAGATGCTCGTGTATATATGCTAACCCACCCTAAAGAATTTGATGTTGTAAGTGGATGCTACGGTTATGTACTTGTGTTAACCTTTCTGAGGAAGTGTGCTTTTCATGACCTTTATGTGTGCTGTTTTTTTCAGGTTGATCTTGATCCTTATGGTTCACCTTCTGTGTTTCTGGATTCAGCAGTCCAATCTGTTGTTGATGGAGGTATGCTGATGTGTACTGCAACAGACATGGCTGTGCTCTGTGGGGGGAATGGGGAGGTCTGCTATTCAAAGTAATGTTATTACTCTTATTGGCTCTAAACTTTCTTTGGCATTTGTTTGATTGGTGGACTGAACATCTAACAATTGCTATTCACACTAGATATGGATCATACCCATTGAGAGGGAAATATTGCCATGAAATGGCTTTGAGGATTGTGCTGGCTTGCATTGAGGTATATATACTTTCAAGGACAATAGATATATGATTGTCTCATCAATATAAAATCGTACTATTATTTCGGGATTGTTTGGGTTAACTGTTTTTTAGTAGCTAGCTACTTGTACAGTCATCGAAAGGAAGTCATCTGGTAGCATTTGAGAAAATGTCAGAAATGGCGAGCATAGAAGCTCCTTTTCTATTTGTAATAAATGATGCTGTAACTGTTGTATTTTCTTTTTGGTTCTGATTTTCTGTTCTGGTACTTCATCTTACGAACCTTAGAAAAAAATTCCAGAAAATTACAACTAGCCTTTTTGTTAATATATTTATGACATTTTATCGACAAACCAAAACAAATGTCCCCAATAATCTTTGTGTAAGAATAGTAATATTTCGAGAAGATGTCATGATAAAATACAATTCAAACGGTTCATGTCTATAGTATGCTTTCTAATATGTAGTAACATATAGGAGAAATTTTTATGTTCTATACACTTTGCAGCTTTCTAGTTGTATAATTGTACCCCAAGATAGGTATGCATACAAAATGTGATACAGGTTTGGCATGACACAAGTACAGGGAATTGAAAATTCCTTAAAGAAACAGGTACAGTATGGGTAGGATACTTTAATAGGTAGAATAAAACCTATATATTGAATTGGTGCATCATATTTGAAAATTATTGTTTGCATGCATTAAAATTATTATATCCATTTGATTGAATCATAAACTATCTTATTCCTGAGGCCTATGTTAGATATGGGAATTATTAACTACGAATTTGCTTGATTGAGAGTATTTGTGCAGTCCCTTAGTCATGTTGGTGATGGAACTATGGATTTGCTCCACCAATAAGGCCAAGTGAATTAATCCAATAGAGGAATAACAACAGGGGATAAGGCTATATTCTTTAGCAATTTGATGGGCCGATGAAATGTAAATAAGAAAACTGGAAGCAATATTAATTTAAATCAGACAAACAATTATGCGAGTAGTTGGCTAAATATTTCTATGCAATGTAAAAGCAAGAGTCATTGACTTCCTGAATACATAATGATATACCCTAACATCTTGAGGGTTTGTTAATACTTAAATTTGTATCCTCCTGTTATTTGGATGCCTAGATTGATGTTAAATAGCCAATCAGTCATGAAAGACGAAAATATTGTGCTAAAGTTTGAATCAATTTAGTAACTATCTATATTTTGAAAGTTTACGTGTGATGCTTTCTTACCAATTGCAGAGTCATGCTAATCGGTACAAGAGGTATATCGTTCCTGTGCTATCCGTGCAGATGGACTTTTATCTACGTGTTTTTGTTCGCATATATACGTAAGTTCTCTACTTTTAATATCATGTCCTTCAGTAAATATTGTTAGTGTCTGCAAATTAATGATTGTGACATAAAATATAATTTTCTTTTACCATGACTGAAAGAGGAAATACTTGGTTGCAGTTCTGCCAGTGCTATGAAAAACACTCCCCTAAAGCTTTCATATGTTTATCAGTGCACTGGTTGTGATTCTTTCCACCTGCAGCCCATTGGAAGGACCATTTCCAAGGTGTGTAGCCTGTTCTAGTCTGTTATTGTCATTATTTTGTCACATTAATACATTCTGATTCACTATTTTCTAACTTCTTTGTACATCTAGACCTGCTGTCATGTTAGTAAGCTGTTCTTGACATTTGTATGATTTGTTATGTACATGTAATTATTTTTTTAAAATATGCATCTAATTATAAATTTTATTGTTCTCATCAATGACCTGATATTATTTACATTACACTCTAAAGTGAGTTACTCACTCTGGTAAAGCAGGATTCATATGTTTTATTCGTCTGTCCATCTTTTGTGCTAGGGATGAACAAGAGTAACAAGATAAAAATTGTAAAAGTTAAAACTAGACTTTTAGGGGGCATTTAGCTCATCTCAATTTACATAACTTTTAATAGTTATTTGTAGTATAAAATGTAATATGGAGTTGTGGTGGATAATCAATTCTATTATGACGTCTGGAAGTGTTACTTTTACGATTCAGTTCGTATATTTAATGTCATATACTGAGTTTAGTGCTGGTGAAGTTTGCCTGGATTACAATGCGCAACAAAGAATTAAAACTACACTAAGGAACCAAATAGAGAAATACACAAGGTTAGCACTAATTACACCTTGCATATTTGGAAAATCATATTTAATCTATATAAAGTTCTTACAATTGGACACCCTTTTACTAAAGAAATTACACATAGACCAAAAGGGCAGGCATGTTATACTACTTGTTTCTTTCATGGCTTTTTAAATCCATTGCCTTATTTCCATTTACTATAAAAATCATGACGTGTTGAGGGGAGGAACTTATTTTCATTTTACCTTTTCAGAACACCAGCGTTAGATATTTGCCTGGTTTTGGTCCTGTTGTTCCTCAAGAATGCACTGACTGTGGAAAAAAATTCAATATGGGTGGTCCTATATGGTCTGCTCCTATCCATGACCAAGAATGGGTGGCTGCTATTCTAGCAGATGTGAAATCTATGAAAGACAGATATCCAGCTTACGATCGCATTTCAGCTGTGTTGACTACAATATCAGAGGTGTGTGTTTCCATGTTCATTTAAGACACATGCACTGACATTTTACGTTACAATTAGATTGCCCAAATCTTGTAAACTCTAATTTTAAGATTATATTCTTTGCAGGAATTGCCTGATGTTCCCCTCTTTTTGAGTCTGCACAACCTCTGCGCAACTCTCAAATGCACTTCTCCATCGGCAATTATCTTCCGTTCCGCAGTGATCAATGCAGGCTATCGTATATCTGGAACTCATGTTAATCCATTGGGGCTCAAATCAGATGCACCCATGGATGTTATTTGGGATATTATGCGTTGCTGGGTAATTGATCACACATGCTTAAAACCTTTTCTTTTCATTTACATGTTGAGTCTGTTTTGCTGCAGAATCGAATTTTTCTGACATGTATATAAAACGCTCCAAAATAAACACATTGCCCCATTTAAAGACGCTACGAGTAGAACTTATTTATTTTGCCTGGGTTTGCTGGGAAAATTTATAAAGAAATGATTTGGATTTTTACTCATTGTTCATTGGCTATCTCTCCCTTCAGGTAAAAAATCATCCAGTGAAGCCTCAGCCAGCAGATCAACCAGGCAGCATCATACTTGCAAAGGAACCAGTTCTACAGGTATGTTAATCATTAAAGATTTGGTCTCGTGCAAGATGTAGGGTTATTACCCTTCTCCTTTTCCCAACATTTTTATTATGTGCTATTTGGTGGCTAATTCAAGCAAGTCATGGAGGAGGATTTTATCTAAACTAAGATGTGTGCACAGATTTGTGGTGGGTGAGTTAGAGGTTGTAGAAAGCTTATGTTTTTACAAAACTTTGTTTGGCCAAACTTGGTATTATGAAGCACTAAGCACCACAAACATCTTCCAATAAGTTACTAAACATATTTTAGTCAAAACCATGAGACTAGTAAGACATGGGAAATGTGTAATGTAACTTATATCGTTGTTATTTAATTATTGTATAGCAAGACTTTTGGGCCATGTGGTGAATTTCCATGAACTTAGACATTGGTCATGGTTCGTATTTTGGCATATGGTTTGGTTGGACTATGATCAGGTGTAGTGTGGTGACTAAAACTTTTCTTGTCTGTCCTTTTAAGGCCAATTTTTCTCGTGCTGTATCATCTCTCAGCAAGGCTCAAGCTAAGAAAGTTGCACGCTTTCTTCCAAATCCTGAAAGACACTGGGGTCCAAAACTGAGGGCAGGTCGTCAAATTACTAGCAAGCATGTCTCTCTTTTGGGTCCTGAAGCTATCAATGGAGCTCTCAATCAGGAAGACAACGAAGAACCAAAAAGTAAGAAGCCAAGGACTGAAGATACTGTCACATCTTAGCTCAAAAAGTTTTGAAATTATTTTCATCAATCTAGAGGTCATGGAGTTCTAAATTTATGGTTACTAAAGAAATCCATTTGTCTTCACTAAATTTTGCAGAGGTAAAAGAGTAAAAGTAGATAATGTGCCTTGTTTCTCAATTAACAAGTATGCAAAATGCTGAGGGAAGATTAAGGCACCTTGCATCAAATTAGATGTTAGAATTTGTCATTTTTTTTTTGCTTTTGGGATTATTATGGAAATTGTACTGTGTGGATTATTTATTCCTAGTGACTATGTATTTGTTGTTTCTTATAGTTGAAGTTTCAATCTTTGAGCAAAAAGCAAAATAAAAAAGGAAATTAAAAAATTGCCTTTCATGTTTAGATCTACTTATTCTCTGTCTTCACCTCTTGTATAAAAGCTGTTGAAGTCCTCTAGATATTTCTGTGTCCTTCATGTGTAAAAGTAATGACACTTAATGTATGCAGGTTCTTGAAGGATGTTCAAAATGTTTGGTAGTTATTATAATATTTTTTTAAATATAATAGTCACTGAATAGGTGCAATCCATGTGCATTGAGCCGATTTTATTTATTATATAGTTTTTTTCAAGAATTAATTATTGGTATCTAAGATTGTTGAGATTCATGAAGTGTGATGTAAATGTACAATCTTCATATTGAAGTTTTATTAAGAATGGTTGGTTTTAAATGGTGGGGATTGTACTGCTATTTTAATTGAGGACCATATAGGGTTTCAATTGTCAACATTTTGATTTGAGTCTACAAAACATTGTTACCTGAAAAATTATCGGTGTTAAGTTAAAATGTTCTGTAATTAATATTCTCTTTAAAATGGATGTGAAAAATTAAAAATATTTTCCTGTAATGCTCATAAATATATTTGAAAATAGCTAAACATTAGTATTTTTAAAATCAAATTAGTTTATAATGGAATTGATGTTGAATTGATAACAGCAAAATGTATATTTTTTAATGTTATATTAAAAAATAAATTAGCATATCATTATTTAAAGTTAGGTGAAAATTTAAATCAACAAAAAAACTTATTTTTTTGGCAAATAGAAAAACTTATATTCCATTTCTTATAAGATTATAAATATTTACATAATTAAATAACATTTATTATACATAAATTTATGGTTTTTTTTATTTCTTTTATAAATCTTGGAGCAAGAAAGATTTAAAAAAAAAAATAGAAGGAATCTTGTCTTATTCTTAATTAATTTTACAAGGTTTGATTCACAACAACTTTAGCAACAGTAGCTCAACCATTGTTAAAATAATTCTTTAAAAGTGTCACAATTCTGAAAAGTTCACCCTCAAATACTTAGTTTGACAGAAGTGATTAACTTCCTGAATCATGCTGCTCAAATCCAATTTCTAATAAAATAAATCTTCAATAAAACTTTATCTATCTTTCCATGAAATCATATTTGTTTAAAATAATTTTTTTAGGAGCACTGATTTATGTTTTTTTCTTTAAAAGATTCACCATCAGTGTCGGTGAGAGTAAAACAACAGTAGCTAAGAACAGAACAGTGGCATATTCTGTAAGTACTAAATAAAATCCCAAAAGCTATGGACAACAACTATACGGATTCACCACATAACAGACACCTAAGGTCACATATCCCAATGTCACAATAAATTGCCAGTGCTAACTCTGTCACAAAGCTTAGTACATGACACAATTTTATTACAAACTTTCAATGATGTCAATCCAGTGGAACCAAAATACAGCTAGCCACTGCTCCTGCAGAACAATTTTTCACATTAAACCAACGTCACAACCTTCCACATCACATAAAAGACTTGCTAACGTGTCCATTGCAGCTACACTACAATAAATGTTTACGTAATCTTTTAATGTGAATGCAAAGTTAATGAAATTTTCATCATCAATTTTAGTGTTACTGTAGTTTTGTTTTATTAGTGCAATAGAAGAAATACCAAAGTTCAGTGCCAGAAATCAAACTACCATAATATCAACAACAAAAGTTTTCTCTTGCAGTAATAAGAAAACTAGTAACAAAAGAAATGTTGACACTGAAAAGTTTATTCTACCAAAATACCGGGTTTCTTGTCTTGTTCTATAACTAGTATTTCCAAATTCTTTATACCAGCAACTATTTCTATCTGCATTAATAGTTGGTTTGACAAGCTGTGGAAGTTATTTCTAGTTTTTCATATAACTGGTTGAATAAATAGTCTACATACAGACATTGCAAAGAGCTTTTACATTTTTATCCAATCACAATTTGATAGCATAATGAATCTTATGATAATTAACTTAGTAATGATTTTTGTTGACTGATGCAATGAAGTTTTTTACATTGTCTACGTATGGAAGTTAAACTCTAATTGGATTGTTTCATCTTCTCATGAGAGGGAAATCATTGTTACAACTTTTTTTATGTTTACAAATTCAAGCTATAGCATTTGATGAAAAGGAGATGATTTGAGTGGCAGAAAAATTGCAGAAGAAAAATCAAACTTCCTGAACATATCAGTGTGAAAACTCGATCACTGTTGATTTGGTAATGAGAGTCATACATTGATATTCTTCCTATAACACTTGCTTCACTTGAACTTCAGAACTACCTTCAGAACTAGCAAGTGATAAGGTCCTGCAGTGATGTCTGTCTACTAAGGGTAAAAAAATCAGAAGAAAACAACTAGACCATTGTACTTTATTCTTTATAATCTCAAAGCATGAAGTGAAAAAAAAAAATTACAGCTAACAATGCTGCAAACTTAAGGGACATTAATTGTAAATCAAAAAGAAATACTTAAAAAAAGTACAGCAGAAAAACAGTGCCACTTCTAGTCCAGTTTTAATGGTTGCTAACCAAGATTTGTTTATGCTTTGCCATTGGCCTTAGATGCTCCAGTAGGGTTAAGATCATCCCAAGCCTCAATCCAAGTAACCATGGCATCTGCAAGCTTGTCAAAGTAAGGATCAATCTTTGAAAGCTTTTCCTTGACTTGCTTGGAGAGCTCAATGTAGCACTTCTGCACAGTGGTGCATTCTTTTGGAAGCACAGCATTCTGGAAGAATGGAATAATGTCTTCCTGCCAGAATATGCCTTTGTACTCTTTCCTCAGGTTAACAAATGGGTTACTCGCCTTGCTGTGATAGATGTATGGAAGACCAGTCTTGATTCCTAGCCCCAGATGATCACAGATAACCTGAATCACCATCATCAAAGTATCTCATTTGTCTTTTTTCTATAATATTCATATACCTTTTTAAACGTATGAATGTAAGGAATCTATCTACCGAGCTTATCTATAACATAAACATTTCTGCTTGGATGAGTACTGAAATAACAAGTACTGATTCAGTGTGTGATTACTTCATGTTATCAGAAGAAATAACTGCTTAATTTTACCAACTTTCTAAAGGGAATTTGGTTAAGAAGTAGACTTTAAGTCTAATTCAACCTCAAAAAACCAGTTTGTAAAGTGAGGTTTGTATCCACTTATATATTATAAACTTGTCTTATCTCGAGTCGACCTGAAATTTCCAGCAACTTTTGGAGAAACGATTGTATATTTAGATTTAAGCATCACTAAATATGCATTTAACTGTTCCTATAAAATTTTATGGTGAAAATAAGCAATGAAACTGACCTTGCAGCACCAACCAGCCCACATATCATCGTAGCGTCCAATTGGTTGACCATCTCCCATAAGACCAAAGTACATTGCAGGTCCAATGAGATCACGATCAAATGCCAAGTTCATTCCACACATTGGGAATAAAGTGCCCTTTGGAATGGTCATAACAGCATCCACATACCTTGTACACAATGACAAGAGTCACAATCAAAATTGTATGTGCTAAGCTAACACTTTGTAGTTTTAGTTAGGTAGAAGGTTCAAAATATGATTATTGCTATGTTATATAGTACTATGTACCTAGTGTTTCTCTCAAGAGGCTTCACAAGTTGTGTAGGAGCATCATAGTCTGGGATGTTGAGCCAAAGACCATGAGAAACTGCAGTTGGTGCACCTTCACGAAGACTAAAAGGGTATCCACGAACATAATCTGCTCCTTCTCTGAAGGGATCATAAAGGGTATTGAAGAAGTATGGTGTGGATGGACACAGAAGGTTTTTAATATGCTGCTCGAGTGCATTAATCTTTTTTCCAGATGGCTCTGTGGCAACCTGTGCCAAAAAAGCAATAAACTAGTGAATAATTTAATATAATTAAAAAAAAGGTAGCAGCAGAAAAGGTTAGATATTAATCATCATATAAAAGTATAGACAAATGATTATAAAATCAATTGATAAAATCCAAGGTCCACAGAAGATATGGCACTGCAGACATGTGAATTAAACAGATAAAAGACAAAGTTAACACTATGGAATATAGACCAATGTAGTTTTTTGCAGTAAAAATTACAGCCTAGCAGATGGAGTTGCAAGAAGAAAGGCAATTCTCAAAGACAATGCTTAAAACTTCCAAAATTCATAGAACAAATGAGCAGAATAATATTTCACTACCTTGAAGAGGAGGTTCATCATTACAGACCATAAAACATGGATCTAACTCATGCAATGACCAAAAAGTAAAAAAAGAAAACAGCAGCAGTTGCACATTGAACACATTTGGAGAATAACAACGATACAGAGCAGAATGACAGAATCCGTAATCTAGAGGGCACAGAATAACATCGAACAAAAGAGCAAACAAAAGCAGAACTTTGATGTGGTTTTTTCCATGCGTGTAGATTTTGTCCATTAACAAAATTGAGACCCCCAGAAAGGTAAAGGGAAAGAAAAACTCACAAAGCAGTCATCATCAATGGTGAAGATGTACTTCTTCTTAGACACCATGTAGCCAAAGCAGCGGCAAGCAGAGTCCTTGAAGGAGATGCAAGAGGCCCTTGGACCCAGAATCTTGTTGATGTCATTGCGGTTGTAGAGTTCATAGTCAAAACCAGGAGGAACCTTAATGGTTTTGGTGGGGTCACCGTCCTGCACAATGATCAAATGATAAGGCTCAAAGAATGGCCTCCACATCTCAAGAAAGTCAAGGTTCCTTATGGTGGGGATAACGATGTCAAGCTCGTTTTTCAGTGGAGGTGGCGATGCCGCATAGGAAGCTCCAGATGCCATTGCCGCAACAAGGTTAAGGTCACAGAAAAAGTTGCAGAGAGAAGGAGAAAGAGAAAGAGAAAGGGTGAAGAGAAGGGAGAAAAAGAGTGAGCTTTTGAAGGGAAAGAGAGGGAGGTTGTAGGAGTATTAAGGGGAAAAGAGAAGGGTGTAACACGTGCAATGCCTAAGTTATCGGCACTAGTATGGGGTGTGAACATTAAAGGTTCATGTCTCTGAATGTTTAAGGTAACAATGACTTCTTCAAGAGGTATTGCCCGCAAGATGTGGTAACTTTTGTGGATGGGAGAGAGAAAGAGACAGAGAGACAAAGAACAAGATTTCGTTTGAGATTTGTGTTTTACTGTTATGTCTAAGGAGTTATCATTTGTACGTGTTCATAAAATGAGGGTAATGTAATAATGTGTATTGTTGTTCATACATGAGTCATTCCATTGTGACTAAAAATTACATTTTTATGTCTTTTGATTCGAAGCTGTCGGGGGTTGGGAAAAGCTTGAAATCAAATGATTGTAAATTTGCTTGATTTAATTTAGAAGCGTGTGGGCTGATTTTTAGGAGAAAAAAAAACTGATGGTTGAAGTGTTTTATGAATCTTTAATTTAAGGAAGAAAAATCTTTTTTTTTATCATTTTACAATTTTCAAAATTCAGTTTTAGATTAGAAAATGTTATTGCTTTTCTATTTATATCTTTAATTTTGTAATGTAACACTTTTAATTTCCGAGTGATGTAGACTACTTCGTATAAAAAAAGTGGTTTAAACAGTGTTTGATGACAGATTAACAATGATGTATTTTTAGACAGAAAATAAATGAATAATTTGTTTTAGAAATTGTACTCCGAAAATTTTAGAGAATTACAATATAATTTATGGAATTTTTATTTATATGGGTTTTAAGCACAAACATTTAAAAAATGTGAACAATATTCAAACGAGAGTGAAAGAAAGACAAAATTGAAAAGAAAAAGAATAAAATAGTTAGGAAACAAATATGAGTAAAGATTAATACTTGACTTATGTTAGAACTATCACATGATATTTTAATTTATATTATTTAAACTATTGATATTTAATCAATGAGTTCTATTCTAATACTCAATATCATAAGAAAATGAAGTTAAAATATCATTTCAGGTATTTGTCATTTCATCCAAATAAATCACCTATTTGATAGGTTATATATTTTTTCATATATGAGTTATAGTCATGGTCATGGTTATTGAGAGATTATGGTTCCATATGGTATCAAGAGCCATTGTTCTTATTGTCGATAGGATGGAAGGAAATATGTCACACGTCGCTATTCCACTCTTTGATTTCCACTCTTTGATGGTGAAAGCTATGATCTATGGGCGGTAAGGATGCAAACATATCTAGAGAGGCTAGATCTATGGGAAGTTGTGGAGGAAGATGATGTTCCCTTGTCTGAAAATCCCACCGTGGCTCAAATGAAAGCGCATAAAGAAAAGAAAACGAGAAAGGTAAAGGCAAAATCATGCTTGTTCGCAAGTGTTTCACAAATGATTATGACCAGGATCATCACTCTAAAGTCTCCCAAAGAAATATGGGAATACTTGAAAGCAGAATATGAAGGGAACGAGAAGATTCGAGGCATGAAAGTTTTGAACTTGATAAGGGAGTTCGAGATGCAAAGAATGAAAGAG
>Ga0099822_1007937_pt1 | contig 13630 bp, 9 predicted proteins | sample CowpeawhiteBW_FD_76839 | JGI IMG/M metagenome (GOLD analysis project Ga0099822, IMG submission 76839) | Root nodule microbial communities of legume samples collected from California USA - Cow pea white BW | ecosystem: Host-associated > Plants > Roots > Nodule | place: USA: California | collected... | reverse complement strand
ATATATATATATATATATATATATATATATAAATTTTCAAAGACATGTTTAATATTTTTTAAAAATAAAAAGGAAGTATAGCTGGCGAGTTTTCAATCTATTCTAAAAAAAAATGGAAATAGGAACAAAAAAAAAAAAAAAAAAAAAAAAACTAGGTCCGAACATTACTAGTATTTCGATATGTTTTGAAAAGAAGTATGATTTAGTTAGAAAAAAAAAAAGAGCTTTTTACAAGTTAAAGTTAATTTAGATAATTTGTAATATGCAGAGAGACTTGAAAAAAAAATCATAATTTCAATGTAGAATTAAATAACTTTTTTAGTAATTTTACTCATTAAACTGGTATTTCAATGTTTTAAGTAGTTTTTATACTTGCCATTTAATAAAATATGTGAAATTGGTTATAATAGTTATTCGTATTTTTGAATTAATGATATTGACGCACTAATGTTGATAATATTACATGTGAACTTGCTTACTTGTAAATATTTTACCAGAATAATTACATATTAATATTATTAATTCAGAGGAGCAAATTATCAAGATTAACTTTTTATACTTATTAAATGTTGAATTAAAAAATATTGAAATGATTTAAAAGTATCAATTTTAATATTACCAATTTGAAAATGAATGAAAATTCAGTTAATCCAAAAGAAGTTTATTTTATTTTATTTCTTGTTGTTTTCTTTTAAAAATATTTGTGAAAAAGTGTGGCTAAATAAACTATTTTTAGGTTAGTGTTTTTAATATAAATTTTAGTGCTTTGTTTTATGTCTATATACAACTGACAATTTTAGTTAATATTCATTTCGGTATTCGCTAAGGTACCGATATATTCACGTTATAGGCTTAAATATATAAGTGGAAACTTACTCTTAATTTAATATAACTGGTTAAATTTCAGTTTATTTATTTTTGCCGATTACAATATTTTTTTTTATCAAAAATTTATAATTGAATATTTATAATATTACATTATCAATATATAAAAGACGAATTTATTAAATTTGTCAAATAGCATGGCTAAATTGAGTTATTTTCATATTTTAAAATTATTATAAAGGTGATTTAACAAAGTAAAAACAATTGAAATGTTTTGTTTATTAAGCATTTGTAATATAGTTCGAGACTATTTGCAAAAGGAGTGAATTTTAATGATAAACTGAGATTAATTTAAAAGATTAAGTGAAATAGACAAGATAAATATTTATAAATTTTTTAAAACAAATTGACACTGAACTGAAAATGAAAGTCTCTATCAAGAAAAACAAGTTTAAGAAAAATTAAACTCTACTTTCCCTAAAAAAAATATATAAAGTTTCTTTCAGCAACATGAACGAAGTTCCACCGCCATAGCTTCAAATTATAGAGGTCTAAATTTTATCACTTGTATTATCGAAAAGTTTTCAACTTCTTATGTTGGTTAGAACTTACGAAATAAGGTTTCTTTTTACACAACTTAACTCATAAGTATATATAATTTAGGTTTGTTTCGATTTCAAGTCCATCTGAGAACTGAGTTTTAGTTCTTCTAAATAAACGATGTTAAATTCGTTGATCATTGAGGTTAAATATTATATTTAGATTATTATTCATTTAGAATCTGAAAATTTTTTCACCGTTTTATCTTTAAAAAACATTTTAGAAAATTAAAAAAGAAAAATATATTTAATTTCATTTATACGTAATGATCAGATCAATAATTTAAAAATATTAAAATAATACATTTAAAATTTATATATTCAATTACACTCATCAACACAATAAAAATTTATATATGAAATTCTTTGTCTGTAATTCTTTAAATATTAAAAATAAATTTATCTGATTAAACAATTATATCATTAATATTATATTTAATAATATGAAAAAGTTTGAATATATCTTTACAAGTAACTTCCATTTTATCATTTCTTAAAAGTGAATATATTTGTTTTTTTATTTCATCAATATGTCTATTTCGTCCTTTAAAGAGAAAGTTTAAAACTATTTTTTTTTATCTCAAAGTCTAATAAAAACAATCAAGAGACATAATTAAAAATGGATTATAAAAGAAATACATAGTAGATAATTTTTCGTTTTATGTTCATAAAAAATATTATTCAAATGTTCATGAGATAAAAATAATAATATGAAACTAATATTTTATCAGAGACTAACACGTTTTTCTTTTTCTTTAAAAATGGAATAGAATCCGTGAAAAATGACATAAAAAAATCAATTTGTCTAACCTTTTTTTTCAAAATAAAAAAAACATATGAGAATAAAAAAATACTAAAATCAAGTAACTCGAAAGAAAAGAGAAAATAAAAATATCTTACGTTGAATTTAATTTTATATTTTATACAAGAAATAAAAATATTTCCAATTTAATTCTCGTTATATATTAAATATAACTTAAAAAATTTAAAAATTATATCACATTGAATTTAAAAAATTTGGAAGGTGATGCCACCCGACTTCCAAAATAATCCACACTGCTTATACGGGACTTTTGAATGTATTAACAAAGTCATTAATCATATTCTTCTTCTCCAACTTCTGTGATAGTTAAAACTTCCAAAACCTAAGAAATAAAAAAAAAAATGTGGAATTATATTCATATTTAATGTTTTGCTACGTTGGCCTAAATTGGATTTACAAGGTTTCAGGCTCCATAGTTGGTGCCAAATTTGAGCACAGTGTTTTCCAACTCATAAAACTATGTATCCATCCATGAAAAAGATTTCACTCAAAGAGATAAATATTCTTTTCACTCTAGAAGGAATAAGATTTTTTTATTGTGGGTTGAAAGTTAATGAATTTTAATTTACAACAAAAATATAATTTAGATGAATATTTTATTTCATAGTATAACACGTAGCCATATTTAGATGCATGCATGTGTTTGTCGGAGAAAGTGACATATTAACTAATCTTCGAAAACATTGTTTGTCTTGCTTCTTGATGAAAGGTCAGAAACTGTTCATTGTTTTCAAATATTATTAACCATCAATGGAATCTAACACAACGCATATTAACAATGAAACAAGATATAGTTTAAAGCTAATCATGCATAAATAGTTTTTTCTTTGTACTGATCACAGCAATAGTTTATATATGATCATTCGTATTCGAATAGTAACATATATAAAACTCATTCATAGTCTCTTTTTTTTTTTTAAGATCGTAAATGATCATTTTTATTCTTTTACAGAGTAACATATTATTTACTTGCTGTTATTTTAATAAGTAAAGGTGTTTTAGTTTATTGTGTTTTAATTATTAATTTTCTGATAAACAATTATTAAGCATTTTATCGTCTTATAGATGAATCCGTGTCATCCTTGTTGAAATGAATAGATGAAATTCAAACAATTTAATTATTAGCTTAAATATTTTGATTTATATCTTAGTTGCGTTTCTTCAATTTGGTCATCATTTAGTTTTAGTGTTCAATTAAGTCTTAATTTTTATCAATTTTAGTTAATTTGATATTTTATAAACATTTAAAAAGTTAACGTATGTGAACAATGATGTCATGTGTCAGTTTGTATTTTTTTTAATTGTTTTTAATTTTATATACTTTAAAAAAAAATTCACGAGTTAAGTCAGTATTGTGTGTCATGTGTCAATGCCAAATGTTATATGTCAGTTCAATTTCATGATTATATGTCATTTACTTGTGTTCAATTCAGTTCCTATATTTGTTATTTTTGTTTAATTTTATCTCAATTTTTGTTAAAAACAAAAACAATTTTATCCTCTCTAAATTGAAACAAATTTTTTTTTTATATAAATCTAATATTAATATTTTTATTAAAATTGACATTTTTATTATTTATTTTTAAAATTTAATTATAAATTATTAGATTTAATTATAAATTTAATATAGTTCTTAGTTTCAATTATTAAATAGATTATTATAATATTATTAGAATATAATTATTAAATGTTTTCTTCTAATAATTATTGTGTTCTAAATATACTAATATATTTTTAAAATTGATAATTAAAAATATTAGAAATATTTTATAAATATTAAATTTGTCTTTTACTTGACATTTAAATATATTAAAAATATTAAATTTATATTTTACTTGACATTTAAAAATATTAAATTTATGTTTTACTAATAATTATCCTATTTAATAATTGAATCTAAGAATTAAATCCAATTTATAATTAAATCTAATATTTATAATTAAATTTCATAAATAAAAAATAAAGAAATTAATTTTAATAAAAATATTAATATAATATTTATATTAAAATTAAATTTGGGCTCGATTGAAAAGGATAAAATTGTTCAATTTTAACAAAAAATTATAACTAAATTCAACAAAAATAATGAATATAGACACTAAATTGAACAAAAATAAATAACACAACTCATGAACTAACCTCATGCGTTGATATTGTCACGTGACATGATGTTGACTTGACACCCACGTGAACAATTTTTTTTTTTTGAAAAAAAAAAACAAACTGACACGTGATGTACACTATTCACATATGTTAACTAAATTGACGAAAATTATGACCTAATTAAACACCGAAACTAAATGAGGATCAAATTGAATAAATACAACAAAAATAGGGACCAAAAGAGTGTTTAATTCTTAATTATTTTATTTACACATAGGGAAGCCATGGGGTTAATTAAAACTGCTTAATAATTTTATTTTGCACACACATAAATATACTTGGGTGACAAAACTAACAAGTCCGATCTATTTTGGCTCGGTCCATTTTTTCCAATTAGTTAGTAAAAAACGGGTTGGATCCGATTGACCCGTTAAACAAAAATAAGTCAATAATAATAACATGTCCCATCCAGGACAAACTAACAGACCAGGTTGGATTGACACGTCACTTTTTTTTAATTTAGTTTTATTTATTTCAATTTTTTTTATTTTTAAAAACAAATCTTTTATTTCCTTTTTTAAGAAAAACATTATCAAATTTTAATTGTATAAATATACTCATGGGAGAACAGGTTTTAACACAAAGGTAAGGTGAATTGAGGGTGAAGTGTCCAATTTTGAAAATATTGTTTTGCTTCAAAAGGTTAAATCCGAAGAGAAGGTAAAAAAAATTACGTTTTAGTCCTCATTCTTCATCATATACTATTTCTTACTTGTAGAATTCAAAAAGCGAGAAGAATTTGATATTATAAGATTTATTTGGTCTTAGCAAGAAGAAATATATTTTGTTATATTAAAATATTATTTTACAGTGAAACTTACTATAATTTTCTTCTTTATTATTATGTTAAATTTTAATTTATTTCCTTGATAATTTAAGTTTTGATATTTGTTTATCTTGTTAAAAAGTTTTTCAAATTAATTTTATATATCAACAGTTCATATGTTACAGTAAACTGAAAGTTCATTTAATACAAATTTATATGTAAATGTAATCCACTAATGAAATGCAATAGTCAATATATACATAAGAATACTTTTTGATCATATATCACATTTTCAATTAAAAATACACAGAATAAAACAAGATTAAAATACCTTACTCGGTTAACATTTTGAAGTTGAAATAGTACAAGATTAAAACACTTCGTTTAAATTTAATCAAATAAATCTGGTCTGTGCATTTTACTTTTAACCAGTGCACTTCTCTGTGATGCTGGTTAATAGGATAAATTACGAGTCATTTCCACAACTGGGTATTTTCTTTTCTTTATATCAAATTGAGGGGATTCATTATAAAGGTACAAAAGCTGAAGTTCAGATACATCCACTCTTTTAAAGTATTCGTGTGATGTAATATGCATACATTTTAGTGTGTGGAAAAAATGTTTACATGACACACAACAAAGCCATAAAAGTAACGCTGTAACAAAGAAATCTTTACGAGCTATATACAGAGATAGCTAAGTTCAGCAATAACGAAGAAAGAACTAGTAATATTTACCATCCCTTAATTTCACAATCTTGTAATCACCAAGTCCTACAATGTAGTGTTGTTTGAGAATGGATGTGTTTGAAACTCATGCTATACCCTCTTGGGTGTGGCTGCTCAAATCAGATTTTGCAATTGAAGGAAGCCAGAGTTCTATGCGTGTTCCCCCAGCTCCCAGAGGAGCATCTTTAATCCGAGGTGAAACGACACGTACGACACAGCCATAGCTTTCTAGTATCTCACGAGCAACAGTCATCCCAGCAACAAAGTTCCAAGTCATGTTGTCCTCAATCATACCATCAGACAACAGTTCTTGCCCATAAGGTGCGAGTGAGTGCATCTGAGTCTGCATACATGTTCATGACCGACAATTAATTTCTATTTTTACCAAATTCAATTCCACTTGCAATAAAACACTCGATATAAGAACTGTTTGAATAGAAATATGGAGTGGGCTTCAAGTGCAGGGTTTCCGTAGTTTGAAAAATGTCAAGAGATTCAAAACTATGTAGGCTACAATATTATGCAAATTTTATGGAGGCTTTCACATCTACACGTGTTAGTATGAATCATGCACATCATACTTGGGAAAATGCTGTAATATGTTCTCACAATAGATATGCTTAAACTAAAACGTTGATCAAACCCAGGGCATTAAATGTTCCCAAGTTTCCCTTGGAGATGCTTCAAATTTGCAAACTACGTGCATAAAACAATTTCCTGTTCGTTCAAAAGAAAACCAAGGAAGTAAAGCAGGAGTGGGAGTGTACTGAAGTTACCATGTAGTGCATATCAGGTCCATCATCATCAATGAGTACAAGGGTGCCACCAGCTGGTGCTGCGGTAGATAATATTTCAACCTTTCCTCCAACATGCGTCCGTAGTAAAGCACCTTCAATAAGATTGCTGAAAGCCTGGCGCAGTGCAGGTTCTTCTACAGCAGCTAGCAAAGGTGATGATGAGAGTTCACTTAGTTCCACCAAACGTTTTTGACTCTGGGCAAGTGGTTTAACTGAATCAACTAAGTCTGTCAATACTTCAGAAACATTGCTTGATCTTCCTGACGTTAACAAAAAAGCATAAGCAAAAAAATGCATACAAGAAAATAACTGATGAAAAAAAAAACTATCTAAAAGCCAAAAGCATAGCTGAAAGCTAATGAACGAATTAAATATGTAAGATATTATTGATGCAAAAAGAAAGCGCAGAGTTAGGAGCTTATTTAGGTTGAGTGGGATATCACAAAATCAAGAGGATATATATAATGAAAGAGGGGAGGGGAGGATGAAGTTGGTCCAATAGTAACCTTAAGAGAGTTTACTCCTTCTGTTAACCTTAAATTTTCTATTAATCTAATGAGTTCTACTAAGTAGTTCATCTTTCACCATTAGATTAAGAGAATATCAAGGGTGAAAACGAAAAATAACTCTCTTAAAGTTAATCTGAAAATAATTTGATCACTCTTCATACATACACACACACACACACACACACACACACATATATATATATATATATAGAGAGAGAGAGAGAGAGAGAGAGAGAAGAAAATGGGGGGTAAGTGATGACAGCATAAGAAGCAGCGTGAGGAGCCTTTATTAAGCGGTGAAACCTACCTGATTCCATGTTGCAATGGAGCAAGAGCTAAAGGTGGTAGTGGCATCTCTATATCGTGGACAGCAGCAGTTAGAGAAAGTGACTCACTAGAGTTTTTCATTTTATTTGAAGAGACGTCATCCCCTGGGTAGCTATCTAGCAATTGAGATCTTGCTGATTCAGCAAATATGTGGGTAGAACCATTCATTTTCTTGATTGCTTCTTCATTGTAGCGCACTATATTATTCTACATATTGGACAAAAAAATGAACATCAGAGATACAAATTCTACAGGTGTTTGCTTCCCTTTTTTGTTTATTCTAAAATGCTTGCTGAGTATTCTCTCCATAAGAAACTGGTCAAGACAAACTTTGTTCAAGAAAATGTACTTCTAGCATGTTTGGAATTGGCCATTAGTTAATTATAGACAGGTGACAATAAACAATCAATTAAAACTTCTAGGATAAATAGAAATAAATCATGCTTCGCTGGGCTTAATTTTAAGGAAATTGTCACTTCTTTTATCAAATATTCTATCCAGCTGCAAAAACAAGTGTAATCCAAGATACACTTAGAATTGTTGCATGACCAAACCTCAATTCCTGAAATCCAATTGGCTGTTATTATCATTAAATTAACAAGTAACTTGATTCCTTAGCCTTATCTTGTTTTGTGCCTTAGTTGACCAAACTTGGTATTTCAATAAGGGAAAGAATATTAGCAATTCAAGACTACAGATTTAGGTTAGCAGAGGGGATTCACAATTGATAAGAGAACACATGAGTACATAGATATTGGAAATCCCACAATTGAATGCAAGTGAGATCACAGACCTAAGCAATTTTATCACTGAACTCTTCATGCTTCAGGATTTAGGTTTGTAATTTCTCTTTCTCTTCTGATTCTCTAATAATAATCCCTTTTTGTCGTTTGAGTAACAAAAGGTTTTAGAGAATTCAGTTATCACGAATTAATCCCTTGAATGTAATACTTAGGACTCAAATCCCTTTATTTCTTTTGTGACAAGATACACTTGCCCATAAGAACATTTTTGCATGCAAAAATTATATAGAGGAAGAGACAAAATGGGCTGAAGACTCAAGATCTTAGAACGTACATTGAACATCAAGTCACTAATTGATTATTGGTAAATGAAAAGTATTTGCATGCAAGCATGATTATAAGTAGAAAAGAAATAAGTACCTTGGTCAAAAAAACAGCATCCTGTAGTTGTTGGAGAACGTCCCTCAAACGATTACCTTGCACCAACAGGTCTTCAACAATGTCATATGAAATCTGTGTAGTTATCAATTATGAGACATTCTTGACATAACAAAATCATAAGGTATGCACAAAGATTCAATATCCTTTCAGATTGAACACTTTTTCGTTTTGCAGCATGTTCACACTAATTATCTGAAATGATCTATTTTCATTTAGTATTTCCTTTATCTAACACCTCCCATATTATTGCATTAAAAATAATAAAAGAATTAAATTCAAAGCCTCATGAATAAGAATATAGCCTGCAATCCCCAACTTACTAAAGTTAGCACATTCAGTACACATAAAGTGCATGCTCAAACAAGGGAATTTCAAAATATTAAATCTGCCTAAAATGGTAGTTTATGATACATGATATGTGTGCACTTATATCGCAGACTATACATGATCATATATCAATTCAACTAATGGATTGACCTAGTTTAAATAAATAGTTTGTTGTAAACGTAACGTGTGAATACTCAGTTTTTAGAAAGTGACTTATAATTAACATGGTAATGACACAGTTATTATTATTAACATAAAATAACGATCATAGTTACAACCTGATCTCACCCCCCGCAAAAAAAAAAAATAAATCCCCTCCAGAACAGGATTTTATCCATGGGTTTGGATCATATGGCCAGACCCATACCATTGGCAAAAACTTGATTCAGCTTGGACCTCGTCCAACTGGCTACTTGGGTTCCCACTTACACAAATGTAAATAAATGTGAATTTACATTTTATCAGGTACAATTTAGACAATTTCAAACCTGAGTTCTCTTTGTCTGTGCAGATAGGATTTTACTTAAGGTTTGAATACTGGAAAGTGGACCACGGATCTGTAAGAAAAGAAAAATTAGATCAAGATGAAAATGAGATATTAAAGGAATTCAACAGCTGTCCACAACCCATACTTGCTCAACCAGATTACCCATTCTGACATTATTTTGCCATGTTGATTGCTGAAGTAACATTGCTTTCTGTAAAAGGAGCATAACCATGAGAAATTTAGGCCCACACAAGAAGTTATTAAATCTATAGTTATAACAGTCGTGAACCCATACAACAATGTTATAGAGAAATAAACTTAAAAGACATACATTGCACGCTACAACATAACAGTAACTTAGTCTCAGTGTCTTACTCAACTGATAGATGAAATAATTGTGAACTTCAATGCAACAACTCTCAAAGCACACATTCAAGTAGCAACTGCTACGAAATGCAAATTTCCAGGAAATCCCACAGAATTTGAGGAGTGTCAAACTTTCAACCATTTCATATTTAAAGAGTAATGAGTTAATGAATGGATTTTCTTCTTCTGTTCAAAGGAAAAAAAAAAAAGGCGGGAGCTTATAAACCTGATCCATCACATATGCCATAGCAAGAGACTGTGAAATGTTGACAGCATTTGATCTTTGCTCGGAAGTGAAGTCACGCATACCAACTGCTTCGTCCTTGACCCGAAGGGTCTGAATTTCCCTCGACCTCTTACCTAAATCCAAGAAAGGAGGCAACGAATAAGCTTCCTCAACAGACATGTGGTTATCTGGACCTTCACTTTGAGGTTCCTGACACTGTTCGTGCTCCACCAATGGAAGCTCGGCAACCAAGAAACCAACAACAAAAGGGTGTTTCACCATCGGAAAAACAACAGCCTTGCATTCAGGGACAACATTAACCTACAATTAAAATCAACAATCGCATTACATTTATCCTACCCAGAAGAATAATCAGGCATAGTGGAACAGAAGCAGAAGCACACTGTGTGCTCAAGATAATAAACACACTTGCGAATTGGAAAGTGTGACCTCAGCAGCACGCAAGCCCGCAGGAATAGTAAAATGACCCACAAGAATGACAATGCCCTCTGACTCTGCATCTCCAGGGTACAGAGCAACCCGTCGCAGCTCTAACCGATCCATCACATAACTACCAGCTGGTCTAACATAAACCTGAACAAGAAAAACAACATATCTCCCTAATCACATAACTCAGTTCAAGTTTAAACAAACAAAAAAATTTAATCCTTACTTAGAAACAGCCAACTTAGTTTCTAAATTTGCAAATAACAGCCGTGAATATTACAGAAATACAAATTCAGTCCGTATCTTAGTAATCATCGGGAAATTGAAATTATAATTGAACGCAACCAACCGAGAGTAGGGCTTCGGGAACGATCCTGCGAAAGAGGTGAAGCTGGTGGAGGCAGAGTCGATGGAAGTCAGTGCTGGGAAGCACGAGTCCGGTTTGGCGATCGCTCTGGAGGGTCTGGGTGAAGTGGACGGGGGAGGTGGAGGCCTTGCGAATGGCGGAGGCAACAGCGGCGGCGGAAGGCACGGTGAGGCGGAGGGCGTCATCGGAATCGGAGGTAGGGTTGTCGTTGTGCGTGATGGGGAGACTGACGGAATTGGAGAAAATTCTGTGGGATTTGGCGTTGGAAGAGCAGAAGCTGAACGAAGAGTGTGGAGGAGTGTGAGTCACACCTGCGCTCGCTGCACACACAAGCATTTCCCTTTGATTGAATACTTTGCAACACCAAAATCAGAATCAACCACAGTATTGCTTCAACTTCTACTTCTACTTAATTGGATTCTTCATGCTTCAGGCAAAGAATTTATAGCTTCTTTTCTTGTTAATTCACTCTTCTTTTTTCTTCGTATTTTTATTATTAGTATTTATCTGTTGTTCCAATTTTGACCACTGAACGATGAAGGGCGTTGAGGGAAAATGCTTATATCTTGGTGCATATACTAATATTCACAGTTCAACAGTAACGAAGAAGTTTTTCTTACAAACTTTCTCTTTTTTTTTATCAGCGAGTGTTTAACTTATACTAGTCAACATTTTTTTTGTTAACTCAGTGGCGTCTTCTTTGTTAATATCAAACATATATTTTTTTCAGTCGTATAATAATAGGAAGAATTGATGTTACTCAAAGCTACTTAATTGAAAAATCGAAAATTTAGCAAAGAAAAAATAGATTGTGATGATAGACTTCGAAAACATAATCTAACTAATAAAATTGTCATTAATATCATCTTAGATAATCTCAAATGTTAATCAAGAAAAATAAAATGTTTCCACGATGTTTATAGAAAGTAAATATTTTGAAGTAGTTAATTGCTATTCTAAACATAGGGGTAGGCTTTTCGCGATGATAATTACCATTTTAATTAGCTTAAAATATTTTTGTAAATAAATAAATTATGTAAAAGAATTGTAATCATTAAAGAAATTATAATTTGCTTACTTTATGAAATATTCTTATGTAAAATAATATAAAAAATATATAACCAAATGATACTTACAATAAAAGTTATCAAAGGTACATGTAATAATGCAGGCTTCACTCGACAGGTCGGCCTGTAGATCCGTTGAAAGAATGCAGGACAAATTGAGATATTAAGTTTGCTAACTTGTAAAAACTTGATGCTCATAACCTGTAGTATGTACGGGTTAGAGGCGGGGCAAGACAAGCTAGTTCGTGGCCTGTATAAAAAATAAATGAAAAAAATGTGTACTTGTCTTATGGACTTCTGTATGGACGTTTCAAATTATTGTTTGAGTGGAAAAGACAAGTGCTATATATGTTTCAATATGTTAAAATCTGAAGAATTCATCGTACATGTCAAAATACAATTATGGATATGATGAAATGTTGGATTATCAATTTATCATTCAACTCCATGAAGTCTTTGCTTAATTTTGTGAACTTGTTAAAGTTTTCCAATTTGTTAAACATGGAAAGTTTTATCATAAAAAATAAAAATAAAAAATGGATCAGCCTACCAACCAAAACCTATACGGGACGGACCCTAACTTTTGAACTCGCATTTTCAAAATGAAATGCATTTTATGGTCCAAGTGCAGAACAGGTCTAAACGACCGGACTCTACCCACGTTGCCACCCCTAATTAAAGGGACAATCCTTTTATACACAAAGAAAAATAATTTTCTTAAGAATTTTAATTTTTAATTGAAAAGTCGATTGAAAAATAAAACTTTGCCTTATCAATCAAATTATCAAATTAATAAGAGATTGGCAGGCCCAGTGTATTTGACGACAAATCCCTTATCAAAGCAATGCATAACATTATAATAAACTGCAATAAGTCTAAATCCATCATGGTCATTAATATGTCTACAAAGTACAAGTATGCTGCCATCAATACACCAACAAGGAATCTAGAAAGATCAAGTTATAATACAAACCGCACGAGTGTAAAAAAATAGTAAATTGTATTTGAATCTTAATTAAGAAGTTGAAGTTGAAAAAAAGCTATATTGTGACTTTGAATTCATCTGATGTTTGGTGTGAAATTTATTTTTAACTGAAAAAATGTCAAATATAAGTCTTACCAGCGACGATGCACCAACATCATAAGCAGTCAAACATTTTATTAAGCAATTGTCACTATCATCTTCTGGAACATCTTCAAGGTTTTTTGCAGTACCAGAACAAGATGTTGCATTTGTAGTATAGGCAATCTCGATTCCTTCCACTGAAAATAACTTAATTAAGAAAACATTGAGCGATACATAACTCATATGCAAGTAGACTTCATCCTTCAGATTATAGTATTTGAACATTTTCCGAATCGGACCACGAAAAACCGTTGTTGCATTTGGGGTCACATGAAACTTAAACTTGAAAGTTTTAGAATTCGGATCAACAAACTCCATCTCCTGGTCAAGAACTGTTTTCTTTTCCCAGAATAGGTGGAAATAAGGATCCAAACTAATTGTAGACTGCATTCCGAAAATGATACAATATTAGACTAAAATATGAAATACTTATTTTTACACAAAACAAGAATGATAAATGCTACAGATTTACCTCTTTGGGAGTTAAGAGAATCCT
>Ga0099822_1007932_pt1 | contig 13633 bp, 10 predicted proteins | sample CowpeawhiteBW_FD_76839 | JGI IMG/M metagenome (GOLD analysis project Ga0099822, IMG submission 76839) | Root nodule microbial communities of legume samples collected from California USA - Cow pea white BW | ecosystem: Host-associated > Plants > Roots > Nodule | place: USA: California | collected... | reverse complement strand
CAATACAAATAAAATATATATCAAACTCATATAAAATCTTAAGAATATGTGTTTCTAAACTTTCTTTTTATATATATATATATATATATATATATATATATATATATATTGAAATATATAATATGAATGATAAATAAGTATTGTATTTTCACTAACACTCTAATAAATTAGTCTTGTGTTGCACAGTCCAAAAACTAGTGTATGTATATTGAAATTAAACCACGTTTGAAGCAGAATTAAATGATTTGATTGTCCAGTTTATTGAAACTTACCCTCAAAAGAATCTGCCACCAAATGGAAGTTTTTGACCAACTCTTTATGCAGTTGGTCCCCAGCCCATATAGGGAAAATAGAGACATTGACTAACACTGATATCATTCCTCCAATGGCGATTGAGTAGAGGCGATCGATCATAGTCCTAACTGGGTTACCAATTCTATAGTCAGAAACTACGATCAAGCAATACGTCATCAGTGTCACCCTAAACCCGTACTCATACTGCACAAGTGCTCCCCACATTTTCATGTATGATGTTATCACCGCTGCATAATCAATCATATCATTAAAACTCACCCTTCATATTCCTCTTAGTTATGTCAAAATTTACACAACATGTCATTGCAATTACCGATCATGAACATGCTCAGGCCAAGGATAATAGGCTCAGCGACATGGCCACACGACAGTGCTGTCTCAGCAACCACCACGGCCAAGATTACAGCCACCAATGTTCCTACTGCTCGGTTAAATCCTCGATTAAACGTTGCTCCTTTCAAATTCACAACCAGCATCAAAATTCAGTCATACAATGAATTATTCAACTTCAGCAACCATCGCTAGAATCATATTTTACAAGTCGAGATTGAATTAGATTTAAAGTTCACTTTTTACAAGTCGATTTTATAAGATTGACTTAAACTTAAAGTTTTCTTCTTAACGATCATAAAGTTGAAGAGAGAAAAATGATGTATATGAAGTAGAACGTACCAACGGTGTCCTCAAAGACAATGATAGCAGTGAGAATAGCCCATATGATATTGGAGCCGAAGACTTGATATGGGGCTTCAAATAATACGAACAAAGACACAAGGAGAACGGTTATCCCAACTTTGAGTGCAAATATTTCTCTGCCGGTGTCTTCCTTGCAAAATTCCCACACACTCTGAATCTGAACCCAAATTTCTTTGGCTCCAAATTTTGTGTCCGTCTCATGCAGCTCAGGTTTAGCATGTGTACTTGTTGGAATGTTGATCTCAATGCACTCCATTTGTTTGTCCATTCGTCACAACCAGTACAATGGAATTGACCGGTGAACACCCTATAACAGAAAAGAAAAAAAAATTTTTATTATTAAATTTTGACAACTTTCTCTTACGATCTTAAGTTTCATTTTAACAACAGAAAAATAAAAAGTGTTATTGAGATGTTTGAAACAGAAAAGTGTTGATGCATCATGTATAATGTTGATAAAAATGACTAAAACAAAGTAACAAGGATGAAGTGGTGACATACGTATGATGGAGCGAGGCAAGAAAAGAATGATTTTTGCAGAATAGATGAACATGATATATATATATAGATATCGAATAGAAGATTCGATGCCATGGTAATTATAGAGAAGCATTGGAACTGAAAACAATATCTATATATAGAATATGCTTATAGCCTGAACAATACTCCATGCATGCATGGATGAAGAATTAGAATCGAAATTTCATGCAAGTTTTTTCAAAGATTAGCTCAAACTGAAAGAGACAGAAAAAGTGAGAAAATTTATATTACTGCATGTCTCTGTCTGGCTATCCTAAAAAACTTTCTACTTCCATCGCTTACACAGATCACTAATGACCACACACATTTTCAGCGGATCACATTGCATTATATCAAGTGTCTAAATATTTGTTAAAGGAATTTTGGTGCTTTTGTATGAACAAGTTAACGTTTCCGAAACAATGATAATGGTATAAGAGTCGACGTTTTGAGAAGTTAATAGAAAATTAAACAAAAACTCAATTTGATTTTTTTTTTTGTTTTTTAATTATCAACCATTCGTAAAAATTAATTAATTAATAAATAAATATTCTTTTCTGTTTAAATTGAGATGGGTAGAATCATATTAAAGAAGAGAGACACCGAGAAAGAATATATTGAAGAGTGAATTATTGATGTAACACATCTCAACGAGAATATGTCTAAAATTTGTTCTGTCCCAAGGGAATGGAGATTCCAAGTTGTTAACATAAGCACGCACCATTTTTTTAAACTACATTTTGCTTTCATTTACACCATTACCTCATCTCCGACATGAACAATGGCTCAATTTCTTTCTCCTTTATGGTAAGATATTATTCCATTATTCTTACAAAAATAATATAGATCGTGTCCCTGCTATATTCATGCACACAGCATATATTACCAATTTTACTTGAGCAATGGATGGATAAGAAAGCATATGTGTGATATTCTGAGAGAAAAACGGAAGAGAAAAATTGAAGAGGTGAGAGATGAGATTTAGATTCGGAATGTGTTGATGAGTGTGTGGACAATGTCACTTTGCTTTCCACACTGTTATTCAGTAACTGACTGCTCTTCAGGTCGCATCAGATCACTAACCTAAGTCACTTCTCGAACATCTCGATACCACGCAATACACTTCACTTACTTTAACATGCGCTCATGTTAATCATATAATATTATATTAACAGGTGAAGATAATGTAACGTTATTAAATTATTATAGAAAATAAAATTATATTTATTGAAAATAGAATGAAATATATAACGCATTCCACTTCACTTACTTTATATACATGTTTTAGGTTAAATAAGTTTGATTATTTTTTTTTCTTTTAAAATAAATTAATATAATTTTTTAATAATGCTATAATAATGACATGAGATATAAATTATAAATGATAATTATTATAATATAATTATCACTTTAAATTTATATATATATATATATATATATATATATATATATATATATATATATATTATAATATCATAATATGGTTATCACTTTGAATTTGAGATTGTATCAACTCATTTTTAATAAATGAGATCAAATTGAAAATATTTGAAACAGTATAATAAAATTGAAAAAAATATATGTCATAATAATATGTTAAGAAAATCTATTTAACTTAAATTTTATTTGATGGAGATACACAAGATTTTTTATTTTAATTATATGAGACTAGCGTAAACACAGGCATTGTCGTGTCTGTGTGTACGCATTTTTTAAATATGCGTGATATTATATTACTAGGTGATGATAATATAATATTAATAAAATTATATTTATTAAAAATAAAGTGAAATATATAAGAAAAGATAAGAGAATAACTATTGATAATTAGAAATAAAGAAAAAGAGTAGAGATAGATGATTTTATAAAAAAATTTGTAAAAATAACGGTCAATTTTCAAAAATTTAATAAATAATTATATTTTAAAGAGTAAAATTGATATTTTAAAATTGGTATTTCAATTGGTATTTTATATATTGTTATAGATAATAAGTTAGTATAATACATATAAATGTAATAAAAAAATGGAAATTACTGTCATTAGTTATTTTATTTTAATTATATACCGATAGAAAGATAGGTGTAGGAAGTATCCATTTATCATCACTGAATGATGTATAGACTTTGAGAGGTAGAATGTTATTACGTGGTTATCTCAAACTTAATATTAATTGTTATGACATAAGTATCCATTAATTGTTATGGATAAGTAAAAACTAATCTCATTTGGAGAAATAATTTTTTGGGATATCTTTTCTACCTACGGAAAAAAGTCTTTGAATGGTAGATAGGATATAACATAAGTCCCTTACTCTGAGATATCTTTTGGGTCTAGGGTATATATTCTAATCATACTAGGTATTATGGAATACATTTGTACTTTTAGGAATTCAAAAAATATATATGTATATAGAGCAGAGGGATTCATTCTAAACTTTAGGTATTTTATTTTATTTAAAAAAAAAAAAAACAGGATTTATCTGTTGAATTGAATGAAAAGATAGGTTACGTTTATTGGTTCGTAACATTATTTTGTTGGTTCGAGAATACTCTATCTCACACGGACCACCACTTTTGAATGATTTAAAGTAATAGAACACATAAAAGTTAAAAAATGTGAAAGAATATTGCACTTTCTGAAATGACGTACACACTGTTTTCATCTCATAATTTAAATTCCATTTTGGGTAATTTTTTTGGATTACTTGTAAAATCGAGGAAAATGTGAGGAAGTCCTGAATTTTCTTAGTTTGGTAATGTAAAAATTCATCGATTCTTACTTCTATATGTTTAGTACAATGAAGAGAATAAAAAGGGAAAGTTGGGCACTTTACCAATTTTCAGTGGTGAGTGTGAGTGGGAGTGATCTTATCAATTTTTAGAAGTGAGTGTAAGTGTTCTTTTAGTGGGAGTGATCTTCGTTGTAAGATTTCTAGAGCAGTGAGAAGAATAATTTTATGTAATTGTGATGGAGATGAATTTTATTTGGGTGAATTTCGAGATGAACATCAAAAATTAAAAAATGTGAAAGAATATCGTAAATTTCTCGCTTAGAAACTTGTTAGCATTCTGGGGGTGTTATATTTTTTTCTTCTATAAAACAATCTCTTATTATATAAAATATTTTGTAGTAATTATTAGTCTTAACAGTAATGATAGTTTGAGTGGATTAGATGCACTAAAAGAAACCAAAATTTATACAAATCTACGGTCAAATTTCTTATTCTATGACATATTTTACCATTTTTAATGTACTCACTATTTTAACACCCATGCTTTATTATTGTTGACATTAAGGATAAAAGAAATATAAATATAATATATCTATCGAATCATTATGAACATTTTATAAGATTTGAAACTAAAATTACAAAAGTACTAGAAGGTTAACTCGAATTATTATATTAATTTCTTAAAGGATAACTCAATTTCGTAAATTAATATCAAACAACAATTCTAACATACCTTTTTCATTAAATGCCATTATGTAATATTTCAATGTTTAATTATTTTTGTATACATTTAAAAATCCATTTTAATAACATATCTATATTGTATGTCCCATCGGACCATCGAACAAGGCTGGGAGGGTTTGTCTATGAAACAGCACCATCGGTCGAACGATCCCACAGATAAACTAGAAAGTACCATCGGTCGAACGGTCCCACAGATGAACTACAAAGTACCATCGGTCGAACGGCTCCACAGATAAATCACACGTTACCTCATAAAGGACCATCGGTCGATCGGTCCTACAGACGAATCCCGCGTTATCTCATAAGGGACCACAGGTCGATCGGTCCTACAGACGAATCACACGCTACCTCATAAGGGACCATCGGTCGATCGGTCCCACAGACGAATCATGCGTTACCTCGTAAAGGACCATCGGTTGATCTGTCCCCAGGTTGATCACGCGTCAACCCATGGAGATCCATCGGTCGATCAACCTCATAGGTGATTCGCGTAATGTCTTACCTATGATCATCGATCGACCATATAGATTAAATATTCACTTAAGGTTATTAAACTCAGAGAAGATAACCCACCTGGCTAAGCGGTAATCGGTCGATCGGCCAAGCTGAACCAGTCAGATGGGTTAATTAAGTCAGTAATTTTGATTAAAGGATCATTGAGTCGTGATTAAGGAACCCTAATTATAGGCCCACACCGAAAACTATAAATAGGCCCCAAAGGTAAGTTGGTGAGGATCTTTAATTCGCATTTATTACTGCAGTTATACATATACACCGATCGGTCCATCAACTGATTTAAGCATCAGAGCCTTTTAGACAGGTACTCTGATCGTCTGTTCAACCGATCGAGCGAGGAGCAAGATTTCTTGGTGAAGAAGTTATCGCGGACTGTGAAGATAGGAGACTTAGAGGAGAATGAAGTGATTCTTATTAGGTGCTTGGTCCCTACACCCGAAACAATATCTAACATATATATATATATATACACACACACACACGTGTTCATGTATACAAATATATTATCTTTCAAACATAGTGTGATTATTAAAAAATAAAAGGTTTATGCGTACCCACGGTTTAGATGAATTCGTATAAAAGATCTGCCATCATCTTCAACACCTTAAGTTTGATAATTATGTTTTCTTTTTCTCTTAAATATTACTCAATTTAGATTTAAATATATTTAGCATCATAATAATTACCGAACTTTAAATTTAACTTCATTTTATAAAATAAAAAAATAAAGTGTATGATATAAATTTTATATATTATAAATTATATCATACACTTTTAAATATAACCTCTGGATTTCAAGAAAAATAAATGGTGAACAGGAAAAGTGGTTGTTCTGAAGAACACGGAATAGTATAGTGCTTCTTTTTTATTTATATAATAATAAAAATTAATAAATAAAATAATGTGGTTGTTGAGAGGTTGGGTCGATGATGGTAAAGAGTTTTTTTTTTTTTTTTTTTTTATTGGAAAGTAATGTTTGTGGCTTTCGTGGAAATAGGTTGATGAGCATATGCATTTGTTGAATTGTAACTGTAAGATCAATGCTAATTTATTTTTTTGTTTGATTATTGGAAAGTAACTTTCTTTCACAGTTTAGTTGTTGAATGATGGCAAATGGTTCTTTTTTGTTTGATTATGAGAGTAATGTCTTTTTGTTTTTGTTTTTTGTTTGGCTAGGGGTTTAGCTTTCATGGAAACAGGTTGAGTGTGCTAATTCCCAGTAACTAATGAATGTACTTAGTGAGAAAGATTTGTAGATAAACGAAAGAGAATATTTAAAGGAAGGAAGTGAGATTTTCTATTCTAATGAAGTTTTAAGAGATAATAATGTAATTATCATATTATTCTTATTTTTTGCTCGAAATTTACAGTCGTTATATACGATAACTAATAATCATAATAATAATGATTTAATATTAATAACAATAATATAATATAAAGTATTTAAAAATAATGTTAATAGAGAAAATAATACATATATAATAAGTTATAATAATTAATTAATAAATTGTTTTATATTGTAGGTTAAAAACAAATGATATTTTATTTATTAATCACATGTATGTAATTAAGAGATAATCTACGTTAGTTGATTCATATTTTAGTGGTAAGAAATAAATATTTCAGCAGAAGAAAAACAAATAATTTTGTATGTAATGTTTTGAAACGTATTCCATTACATAGGATTACAATTTCAGTCTCTAAAGTTGTTTTACTTTTTACTGTGCTTTTTGTTTTCTAACATTCATTTTGCAGTGCACCATTTTTCTACTTACTAATACTTAAATTCTTAAAATCACTAACTTTTAATCAGATATTTGAAATTTCACGAATAAACTTGAGATATACAATAATTTTCAAAATGTAAACGAGAATGTTTACAATAATAAAAAAATTATAACGCCTGACTTTAGGATTCAGAAATAAACGTGTTGACATATATTTAGATGAATGTTTATAATTTAGTAAGTGAATTTAGATACATTTTAAGAAAATAATTTTTTAATTTGTTAATATGTTAAATAAAATAAAATTACAAACAAATGAAAATCATTGAAAAAGTCGATTTTGTTTAATATTAAAAATTAAAAGTCTTGTTAATTAATTTGAAAAATAAAAGAAGAAAATCAGATATATAGTGTTGTTAACTCAAACGAATTAAGGAAATGCAATTAACCCTTTTAATAAAAGCAGAAAATTATTATTAAAAAATAAGACAGGGATTCCCCATTACATCTGTCTTGAATATGTGCAATTATCTTATTCTAAATATATCTTCAACATAACTAGATGCGTTAAACTACTAACTAATCTTACACGACACGCTATCCATCAATTCATTAGAGTTGAGATTCTCTACAACCCAGCAGCCCCTACAGCAACATATTGACCTTTCATACTAGTTTGTTTGATCAATACTTTTTAGTTAAAATAACCATCAGATTTTAAACCTACGGTTGAGATAAGTGACGAAGAGTTGGTACAGGGGCAGAGGATAAAAGTGCACCAAAAAGAACGTTCAATTTCAACGTCATCCAAGTCCATACGGTTTCATGTTTCAGACACGACCCGGTTCTGACATAGTAACCACGGAGAAGAGAAGGAGTTGCAGAAACCTCAAAAACTCACTAACCACACGACGCTGGTTCAATGGGAAACTGTAACAGCGAAGCCTCTTCCGAAACGCAGCCATATTCCGGCCATCAGCATCATCACCCCCAACCTTCCAACGGCATCAGCGTTCTACCTCCGAATTCCAAGCCTTCCGTGGGCCGGGTCCTGAACCGGCCCATGGAGGACGTCCGCTCCACCTACATATTCGGGCCTGAACTGGGCCGCGGGCAATTCGGCGTCACCTACTCAGTGACTCACAAGCACACCAACGAACAATTGGCGTGCAAATCTATTGCCACGCGCAAACTCGTCAACCGCGACGACTTGGATGACGTCCGTCGCGAGGTGCAGATCATGCACCACCTCACCGGCCACCGCAACATTGTCGAGCTCAAGGGAGCTTACGAGGACCGACATTCTGTCAATCTTGTCATGGAGCTCTGCGCCGGCGGCGAGCTCTTCGACCGGATCATCGCGAAGGGCCATTACTCCGAGCGCGCTGCTGCGGACCTCTGCCGCCAGATCGCCACGGTGGTGCACGACTGCCACACCATGGGAGTGATGCACAGGGATCTGAAGCCGGAGAACTTCTTGTTCCTCGGCAAGGAGGAAAACTCGCCGCTTAAGGCCACGGACTTCGGTCTCTCCGTGTTCTTCAAGCCCGGTTAGTTCCGTTCGTTAATTCACGTTGTTAGTTGGTGGTAGCGTGTGGTGTGGGTTCTGAACCATTTTTGAGAACAGGCGATGTGTTTAAGGACCTTGTTGGGAGTGCATATTATGTTGCTCCTGAAGTGCTTCGTAGAAGTTATGGACCAGAAGTTGATATTTGGAGTGCTGGGGTTATATTGTTCATTCTGCTCTCTGGTGTCCCTCCTTTCTGGGCAGGTAAAACTCCTCTTCTTGTGTAAGAAGTGTAACCAATTTCATATTTTATTAGGATTTTCATTTTGTAATTCAGATTGTCCTGCTTCACAATTTTAGGTTGAGTTTCGTTATGATTGAATGAACAATGATTCATATTTTATGTCTGCGTTAGATTTTGGATGTTGGATGGTTGTTCATTTGTTTTCGGTTCGGATTTCTGAGCTATGGTTATAGCTCATGTGTGCTTTTGCTATGGAAGTTTCCTTTCCTTGTCCTTTATTTGCTGCTTCCTTATGACACAACAGTGTGTGTGCCTTTTCCTATCTTTCTCACACTATCTTCCTGTCCTTTGTTTCAAGAAAATGAACAGGGTATCTTTAATGCTATTCTTCGTGGACATATTGATTTTGCATCAGATCCTTGGCCTTCCATTTCAAGCAGTGCCAAAGATTTGGTCAAGAACATGTTGCGAGTTGATCCCAAAAAAAGGCTCTCGGCAGTTGAAGTCCTTAGTAAGTTCAACATTCGTATAGTCATAGATTAGTTTCTTATTTTGTGTGTCTAAAGTGTTTGTTGACTCCGAGGACCAGCTAAGCATTTGTTTACGAAATAGATCTCTAACCATAGCTTGAGAGTTCTAATCTGTGAGATGTGAGATGGATAACTAAGTGACAGAGAGGTTGAGAACAATGGTAGAGAATACAATACTTAATTTGGAAGAAGCTGTCACTAGCCATCACTACTAATTTGATATATACATGATATTGTTATGGATATGAGCTTAGACATCGTAGGTTAGAACATACTACTGTCTGCCATTTTTTCTTCATTATAGAAATCACGGGAGGTATGTAAGTGTTTCCTGAACAAAAGCATTGTTCCTACAAGTCATCAAACTTTATATCATCTTCTCTGCCTCATGTATGATGTGTTCTTTTATCTCTCATCGCAATTCTGTGACAGGATAACTTTTCGCCTTGCATTTTCAATTTGATCAGAAAAATGGCCTACATGATTTTGTTCTGTGGTTAACTTCTTGCTTTGAAAGTGTTTGCCACCTTGTCTCTCATTAAAGGAGGGTGACCCAGTTCATGAGTATATTTCACCGGGGTGGGGGGTATGGATATTATAAATGAATGCAGTCTTAGTCCCCAACTAATTGAGACAGTTGTCTCAAGCTCTCCATTAAATATTTTTCATACTATATATAATCAGGTGATAGAATTTGCATATTTCCTTGATACTGCAATTTGAGTAATTATTATATATAGAATTTATCCAAAATTTGTTTACTAAATTTTATGAAATGAACATATAATGATTCTTTATAAGAATTTTTTTTTTTTACTTTTTATGAATTCACTCCTAAAATAGTGTAAAATGATTAATTGTAATTTTTTGTAGCAGATAAAAAATATATATGGAGGTCAGACCATAGTAAACAGAGGAGAGATTGTTCAAAGAATGATAAGTATTTGAAAATTTATTAATAGTAATTTTTTGGAGCAGATGAAAAATATATATGGAGATGGGATCATAATAAACAGAAGAGAGATGGTTCAAAGAATAATAATTACGTTAAAATTGATTACTGAGGCTTAACTTGTGCAAGTTCGGGTGGGATAGGTAAATCGATGATACACTATTTGTTATATTATTTTCATTATTAAGATTATTCAATTTTAAGATACTTAATTACTTAAGTGCTATTTAAAAATTAAGAAAAATAATTTTGCATCTATTTTGGATTTTAGATTGTCATCTCATGAGGAGAATTTATTACAGAAATTAGATTTCACGATTAAATATATGATCTATAAAAAGATATTTTAACAAAAATGTTTGCTGTAAGATCATACATTTAAATAAAGATTCTTTTCATATTGGTTATTGGTTATTTTGTACATAGAAGAATTTATTTATATTCAAAGTCAATTTGAATCTTAGAAGTTGAAAACTTTGGATGAGAATGAATTGAAAATAATATGAAACAATATTGTATTAATTTTAGTGAGTTATAATATTGCCTATATATTAGAAGTTTTTTTTTTTTTCACTAAATACATGCATTGGTTTTAAATATTATTTGGCAATACCTGTAACATTTGATTGTCAGCTTCATTCGCTTTTTTTTTTCAAAATTTATATTTTCATGATTGGTTAGTTGGCTTGCTCAAGCAGCACGAAAAATTGATGCTTTCTCTTGTTCTGTTATGGAGCATTTGAGCTTTAACTTTCTTGGCAATTTGCTTATTTGGGTCAACTAGTCATAATAAAATATTGTATATATACTCCAGATCATCCTTGGATGAGAGAAGATGGAGCATCTGATAAACCTCTAGATATTGCTGTTTTAACCAGAATGAAGCAATTCAGGGCAATGAACAAGCTCAAGAAAGTAGCTCTGAAGGTAAACTACTTTTAATAGAATATCTAAAGTTACCATTATATCAAAAGCCTCAAGAACTGAAAACGGTATGTATCTATCAAAATGCCAATATAGTAAATAAATAGAAAGAATTATTTCGGAATTTGATCCAAAGATTATATTTGAAATTTTGTATTTTATTACAGGTTATTGCTGAAAATCTTTCTGAAGAAGAAATCATTGGCTTGAAGGAAATGTTTAAATCCATGGACACAGATAACAATGGAATAATCACTTTTGAAGAGATGAAAACTGGTCTGCCAAAACTGGGTACTAAGATTTCTGAGTCTGAAGTAAGGCAGTTAATGGAAGCGGTAAGATTTTATTTTTTTTGTTTGATTGTACCCTAGCTTACTGGAGTAAATGTTTGTTTACTTAATACCTACTCCTTGCAGGTAAATTTCTTCATTTTGTAACTTTTCTTAATTTTAATTTTAAAAGAAAGTTAAATTTGGAAAAAAAAATTGCCATACAATGAGACAGAATGAGAGAGAGAACATTTTTACCTTTAGCACGAGAATGCTGATTGTTCATTATGAATACTTGAGATCAAATTTAAGCAAAACCAACATTAGCCATCCACATAGTTTTAATTATAAGATACTACTTGCCTTTTTTCTGGCTTAAAACCATGTCAATCAAAGTTAAAGGTGATGACCAAGGACAAAGCGAGTTGAGTGGGAGAGACGAGAGAACAACTTTTTCTAAAACTCCTTCGCCCAGCTTTTCCTTAAAAGTTGCTTTTGTTCCTTCTATAAAAATTAAGCTACTTAATTTTTAAGAGCATTTTAGATTGTGTGTTTTATTCTTTCCTTTTAAGGAGAGGGGAAGCCCGAGAAAAGCTAGGCTAAACATTATGTCTTTTCTGCTTTTATGCTCGCATGATGACACCCACGATATGTGGATAAAATCATTCTCTGCAATTTCACCTCTTATGATTATCTGTATCCAAACCTAGATTTGGCTTGTGAATTGTGATGAAGAGGACGGTTAGTGCATGAATATGCTTTGCAGTTACATTGTCCAGTGAAATTTTATGATTATATTGGTGTAACAACGACAGGCAAATACTTGTACTTTAAGATCAGATCTTTTTAGTCGCTTAATATTGTGATAATAAGTATATCATTTTCTTCATTTGATTGATGACTTTTCTTCCACTATAATGATGATATAAATGAATTGTTTGGTTCTCAGGCTGATGTAGACGGAAATGGGACCATTGATTACATTGAATTTATAACAGCTACCATGCATATGAATAGAATGGAAAGAGAGGACCACTTATATAAAGCTTTTGAATATTTTGACAAGGATAGAAGCGGGTAATCTCTTTTTTTTTATTAAAATCATCTCATTTTATTTACTAAGTTGTCAGAGTGTCATGTTAAAATTAAAATTAGTGAGTCGTGCAATAATCAAAATGGGTATCAACTATGGTTATGTGTGTCTCTCGTTAGAGGAATATGACCTTCCCATGTTTGAAACATGAGATAAGAGCATCCTGATCTTGTATACTTTTTCATTCATAAATTTTACCATGCCAATCTTGGCATCTTAGTTTGTTGTTGAATCATATATTGATTTCACGTAAAATGTACTTGCCTCTGTTTTCTTAGGTACATCACTATGGAAGAGTTGGAATCTGCCCTTAAAAAATATAATATGGGTGATGATAAAACAATAAAGGAAATCATTTCCGAAGTCGATACAGACAATGTACGCAGCTCTGTTCTTCATCCTAGGGTGAAATTTTAGATGTTTGTATACTCTTTTTTCAGTATTTGAATCATCCATTCTCTAATTTGTTGCAGGATGGAAGAATTAACTATGAGGAGTTTGTAGCCATGATGAGGAAAGGCAATCCAGATTTGGTAACCAAACGTCGCAAATAATTAAGTTTGATCATAAACTCCTTGTTTTTACTGGATTACGCTGGAGGCTCAGGTCAGGCTACAGAGTCTATAAGTTTTTCTGATACGGACTACACGTCGCATTCAACTGCTTCACTCACCCGTTGTTTTTCAGAGCTGTTGCTTTAACGATCTATTTATACCTTTTTACCATCTTCTCTGTGGGTCTCATGGGACAATTTACTCTGTTTCTACTTTCTTAACTTGGGGCAGTAACATGGTTCTTTAGTAAATGTTTTTTTTTTTTTTTTTCCAATGCTCTTTCATCGTGTTTTTATTATTAGATACTTTTT
>Ga0099822_1007928_pt1 | contig 13639 bp, 11 predicted proteins | sample CowpeawhiteBW_FD_76839 | JGI IMG/M metagenome (GOLD analysis project Ga0099822, IMG submission 76839) | Root nodule microbial communities of legume samples collected from California USA - Cow pea white BW | ecosystem: Host-associated > Plants > Roots > Nodule | place: USA: California | collected... | reverse complement strand
TTTTGGAAATCTCAAAATGGTCCCCTTTTAACTTTAAAAGTCTCACTTTTGCCCTTTCCGTCAAGTCTGGACAAACGGCGTTAGGTGAACAGTGACTTGGCAAGGTTGACCATTTGCTGAACACTGAGTTGGTAGTAAAACGTTGACGTGGAATGGGCAGCTGTAATTAAATTAGTTTAGGATAAGAAAAAATGTTAAATTAAATTAGGGTTTAGGGTTTTTATAATTTATGGTGGGAGAATTATTTTTCAAAAAAATCAGAATTGCGAAATTAGGTTTAGGGTTTCTAAAAAAGAAAGCTGGGGTGAAATTGGGGACGAACACAAAAAACCAATACATTCACATTCCAAGATCCATGTGAAGCTCCAGTACTTCGTTACAACAAGGAGTGAGAGTACTAAGGAAACAAGCAAACTCTAGTTGGGGTTCTCACAATGACCACTTAGGAAGTTCATCCACTATGGCACTGCTACACAATCCCCTCTAATTCTAAGTTACATAGACCCGAGTATAGGGCCTCACTCATGATATGCACAATGTGTGTGTGTGGAAGGAGAATGATGCATACCATAACCCCACCTGCAAAACAACCAAAAAATTTCCCAGCCAGATATCTAACAAAATAAGAAAAACAATTCAAAAACAATTATTACAAGAGACAAATGTATACATATGCAAATAGAGACAAGAATATACAAATAAAAGAAAGGGGAAAGAAAAAAAAAGGAAAAACCATATCTAGTTTGCATATCTAATTAAATGGCTTGAATTTCTAAAGTCCCCAGTTGAGTCACCATCTGTCGCAACCGAAATCGCGACGGGACGACGAACCAAAAAAAGAAAATGTTTAAAAAGAGATTGGAGTCGCCACCACAATTATTTTTGGAAAACTATGGAAAACCATAAAAATAAAGCAAGTCTGTGAAGAACCAGATTTTTGGATCCGGGAGTCGGTTACGCGTAGGGAAGTGTTAGCACCCTACAACTCTCGCCCGAAGGCGGTACCTTTAATTAAAAATGCAAAGTTGATGTGGTTTTCAAAATATTAATTTTCCCCAAAAATAGTGAGACAAATAATACTAAAAAGAAACAAAAATATTTTTTTAAGTTTTTGGGCCCGACAAGGATTGACCTTGGTCCTACATATTCTCATTTAAAGTGAGAAATCAGTGTTACATAGTTCTTGAAAAAGATATCTTTGTTTAAAAACATTGATGTTTTTATATTTTGAAATTTTATATATTTCTTGGTATTTTTGAATTACTTGAAAACATGTGTCATATGACGCGAGCAGTCGGACAGACACTAAAAGAGAAAGAAAACTATTTTTGGTATTTTGAAAATGAGTGTCACATTGTGCGGGCGACCGAACAGACACAATAAAGCAAAAGAGAACATCTTTTATTTTTTTTAGATTTTTTTATTTCTTTGTAATTTTTTATAATTTAAAATATTTTCATTTTCTCTTTTTTCGGAAAAAGGAAAAAAATTAATAACAAAAAGATAAAAGTAAATCAAAAACAACAATAGTAGGGCGCATGAGTAATGTGGGAGGTGCAGCGAGCAATGCATAAACACAGACCCAAAAATGAGAAACAAAGAGATAGGGGGTGCGAGTTATCAGATATGGGAGGTGCACGCAGTAAGCAGGAGGGGTGCGTGAGGTAAATGTGAGGGTGCATGAAGTAAACATGAAACAAGTATGGTAGGGGTGCGAGGTAAGTAAATATCAGGGAGTTCTCCCAGCATAAAATTAATACAACTGTGCGAGATAAAGGAAAATGGGTGCACAGAGTAAAACATGAAACAAGTGTGATGATAAGGCTTCTCCGTCGCGGTACTCGCCGGAAAACCTATTCCAATCGATGTTCTACCGATTGATCCTCGCGGAAGGTAAGGGAAACGCAGCGGAAGGCTTAAGACTAGCGATAATCACTTGGATTGCGCTCGTATCTCACTGGTTTCGCAAACCCTAGGAGGTAAAACCTCTACTAGGAAGGTGATCTCTAATTATCAAAAACCACACTGTATTATCAAAGCTAATTACAATGAGTTGGCCTGCACCTTTTATAGATCAAGGGCAGTCGAGAAGATTAAGCAAAAGAAAAGAAGTAAACCCTAACCTAAGGTGTGATACACGTGAAGGGAGATGTCAAGAACAGAACCTTGAACACATGAAGGGTTGTGGCGCGCGTGAGAGTGGGCGGCATAGATGATGTTAATCTGCCGAAGGAAACCCTAGCCTTAATGGTTTCACTCCTTCGTAAGACAAGCTGGAATGAACCATAAGGAAAGGGGCGCACCCGACTGGGAAATGTAAAGGTTTGAGCTTGTATGGTGCACGCTGTTTTGCTGGTAGGTTGAAATGAGAAGGGAGGTCGCGCGAGGAACCCTAGCAGCGCTCCACGAGCATGTGTTGGGTTCATGCTGCAGAAATGGAACCCTAGCTGAAATGTGGTCTGCAAAGGCTGTGTGTTGGAGACATGTAAGTTGCTGCAGATTGGGCTTAAGCCTAATGACGCTGAATCATGAGGCAACATCACATTCCAGATGCGTGGAGGAGTGCAGAATGGTATTGGTGTGCTGGATGCGTTATCTTTAGAGGAAACGGGTTGCGTAAGGCCTGATCAGGAGCTGAAAGAAGGGTAGCTGCGTGTTGCCTGTTTGAGCCTATATGGTTTCCCGTGAAAAGGATTCTTGGGCTACAACTATATCAAGGCCCACTAGCACTTGTTCACATTGGCTTTAGATGCGCGAACAAAAAGGAAGTATTTCTGGCTGAACGCTTAATAGAGTGGGCTGCACAAGCAACATGGGCTGCTTCACATGGCAAATCCAGTCACGGACAGAATTTAAAATGCAGGTGTTGTAGGTTGCTGTACATGAAGCCCAATCTGGGACAAAAAGGTAAGGCTACATGCATTTGGTGTAGAGAAGAATTGGGCTGCAAGCCCAACTTCAAGAATTGGGCAGCTTGGAAAGTTAGGCTGCAATTAGCAAAACAAACCTAATTAGATCACTTTTATTTAATTAAAAATAAAGGAATTAAAAGAAATTAAAAGGAATGGGCCTAGGCGTTGGCCCAATGCTATAAGCCTTATTTGGGTCACATCATGTGGCAAGGGTGCGAGATTAGTAAATATCAGGGATACTCGCAGCATAAAATTAAAACAAGAGTGCGATATAAAAAAAGGGGGTGCACAGAGTAAAACAAGTGTGGCAGAGGTGCAAGGTTCGTAATTATGGAAGTGTATGAAGTGAAAATAGGAGTGCAGAGATTAAGAAAAAGGGGGTATGCGGAGATAAATAATGGGGGTGTGCAGAGATTAAAAATGGGGTGCGTAGAGATAAAGAAGGGGTGTGCAGAGATTAAAGATGGGGTGCACAGAGTAAAAATGGGTTTGCCAACCCAAACCCAACTTCTTATTTAAAAAAAAACAGAAACCCTAAAAGGGTTTATTTCTCTCCCTCTCACACGCTCACACGCTGCCTTCTTCCTTGCACAGTTCGCAGCCGCTGCACCACCGCGCTATGCCACCACGTCGCGACGCCACGTCGTCGTCGACGCCAGCCACCACCGGAGGCGTCGTCAGCGAGAACCCAACCCCCCAAATCTCCTCCCTTCTCGTTTTATTCTATCACGCACACGTAGAGCCCGGTTCTTCTCCTTCACTCTCATCCATGGCAACCCTTTCCCTCTGCGTGACCAGCGCCACCGCTCTTCCTCTTGGCCGACCAAGAGTCTCGCTGGTGACGTCACCAACATCGAAAGCACCGACGTCCTTTCTTTCTTTTGCTTACGTGAGCCACACCGGGTCCTGGAATAAACACCATCGTGCTTCACTGCGGTGCCCTCAACTACGATCGGAGCTGCCATCACTCAGCCACTTGAAGTTCGATTCATCAACGACATTATCGTCGGCAATTTTGTTTCTTCTCTGTTTTGATTGATTGTGTGATTGGGGAAGATGAAACGTGACTGTTTGGTGCTATTATGAGTTTAAGAGAAAATGAAGAATGGTGGAGAAGGTCGTGGATGCCCCGCGATCGTGAAAATAAAACTTAATGCATTAACAATTTTGCTTCCGTTTTCAATTTGGACTCATTCGCTCTCTCCCTGATTTCTAGTGCCTTCTCCCCTCTGAAGTAAAAAAATTCACCCCCTTTCATGAATCTCCCTGTTTTTATTATGTAATTTTCTCCTTTATTTTTTTCACTTTTCTCTGCACCTTCCAATCTCGAGATGTGGGATAAGGCTAAGAGCAGATGTTGCTTCCTGCTCCTTCCTTGTTCAGCCATCATGACCATGGCCAGCTAGCTACCATCCCTACCTATCAGAGTCCTTAGATCTAATGTTAACCTCTTCTTCTATTTTTTTTCATTTTTTTCATTTCTCTTTTTTTATATACATATTTTTTTGGAAAAAGGAATGAAACAAAATAAAATAAAAAAGTACACAAAATATGATTAAAATCAAAATTAAGAATTAAAACCAAAACTAAAAAATAAAAATAAAATCAAATAATATAATATAAAAAAGATAAAATAAAATAAAATAAACAAGATAAGAAAACCAAGATTAAAAAAAATAAAACAAGATTAAACTAAATTTAAAATGAGATGAAAATAAAGTAGGAATAAATTCATACTTAAATCAATGTTCACTGCTCTTTTGTTTTTTTTTTTATTTCCTCCTCTTCCTAATTATTTTTTGAAAACAAAATTATTTTTTACCTGAACGAAATTGGGTGTTGACAGTGATGTACATCAAGTTCTCCCATTACAAACAAAAAGAGAGGGGTAACCCTTAGTTCCTCTACTTCTTTTGTTAAACGTTTTTTTGTGTAAATTTTGAGTACCTTTTGGAAATTTAGTTATGATGGCCCTCATTGAAATTGATACGATCCTTTGTATTAAATGAGTATAAGGATCGTATATGTGTGTAGAATACGTATTGATTTGCTGTTATTTTGTTAGGAAGTTAGTTAGTGGTTGTTATTGGCTATAAATAGGAAGAATGCATATTCTGTTGTAACATTCATTCATTCAATTTTGAGAACAATTCCTTCCTTCTGTAATCTTTGTTACTCTTCCATATGAATGATATTCGAACTTTATTCCTCCATTAGAGCCCTCATTGTTCTTCATCAATCTTCGAATATTCAGTATTCCTAGTTTGATTTTATCAATTGGTATCATCCTCTACCTTTCTGTGGATTTTTGATGGCTGATGCAACTCGTAATCAGACTCGGGAGGAAGAAGAACGCATCAACGATTGTATGAACACACGATTCATCGATTTTGGCGCGTCAATGAAGCAAACGCTGCATCATTCGCTTACGAGTTCGTTAACGGTTTCTTTAACCGATTCTTTGACTTCTACATTGTTGCTGAAGATTCAAGATCTTCTTCAACATAATTCAGCTCAGAGTGCTTCGGGTCGTGGTGAGAGATCTTCTCCTTACTCGTATGGTACTCATTTAGCTAGGCTTGATTTTCCTAGGTTCAATGGCGATGGGGTGAAGCATTGGTTGATTCAATGTGAAACATTTTTTTCGGTGGATCATACACCAGAGGAGTATAAGGTGAGATTGGCGGTGGTTAATTTTGAGGAACAAGCTCTACAATGGCATATTGCCTTTGTTAAGCCAATTAGAGTTGATAAATTGCCGCCATTGGAGGAATACACTAAGATTGTGCTAGAACGGTTTGGTGAGGTTGCTAAAGATCCGATGGCAGACCTGATGAAATTGAGGCAGAAAGGTTTTGTCCCTAACTATCACGAGGAGTTTGATATCTTGGTGGCTTGTATGGAGTTATTAGAGGAGCATTAGTTGAGTTGTTTCTTGGAGGGTTGAAGCAAGAGGTGCAGATGATGATTCGGATGTTTCAGCCTTCGTCTGTAAACAAGGCTTTTTCATTAGCTAGAATATACGAGTCAACTTCTAAGGCGGGTGGCGGTGGAAATTTGATGGCTAAAAGCTCAAAATTAGTGTTTCCTGCTAAAGCTCTTAAGAGCACTGATTATATATTGGGAACTTATGAGTCTTCTAAAGTAGGAACCAAGCCTACAAGACAGCTTGGTTCTGCTTTTATGGTAGAAAGGAGAGCAAAGGGGTTATGCTACTTTTGTGATGAGCCATTTTCCCCTGAGCTTGCTAAGGTGCATAGGAAGTTACAGATTCACCACGGGTTGGCAGGTTAAACGGGTTGGCTCACGGGTTCACTTAATTAAAAAAAATACAATTTTTTTATTTATTTTTCAGTCAAAACTAAATTATAATTCTAATTAAAATCTAAATAAACTTTAATACAATCCAAAGACAAACCAAAATAAAAAACACAAATTATTTATGGGTTGGCTAAAAAAAATAACCTAACATGACCCAAATGTAAAGCCCAACTTAATAAAAAACACTTGTGTGACCCTTTTATCTGCGGGTTGGTGAGCCAACCCGGCTCACCATGGGTTCAACTCGGATGAGCCGGGTTCTAGATGAATTGGGTCAAAAATCAACCCGTATTGAAATTCGTAAAAAAATTTAAACCCAACCTGACCCGAATCCGTGGTGAGCCGAGTTAGCTCGCGGGTTCCAACCCATTTTGACGTTGACAACTCTAATTTACACTAAATATTCATCGTATTTAACACGATTTTTTTGTATTGTATCTTGTGAATATTGTTATTTGTTGATATTAGTTATTTATTTTTTATTTTAAAAAGTATTATGATTCGATATTATTACTGTGTAAATTATTTTATTGGTATAAAGAAATATATTTAATTTTTCATTAGTTAAAATGTTTTTGGCATTGCAAATTGGTGGGTATTTCTTTTATTAGGTAAAGACAACATGAGCATGTGTGCGAGTGGTGTTTTTATATATACTGGTTGCAGGAAAGCTAAAGCGTGATTTGACACTTTAAGGTGTAGTGTTTTCATTTTATGTATTGGTAGAAAGGTGTAGTCGAATCTATATATGTAGTGTAATTCAATTAGTAACCAAAGGACTTATATTTTAATAAATTGTTTACATATACTTATAATATATAATAAAATTTATATATAAAATGGTGTATGTGATAAGTATAGAATTTTAGGGGTTTGAGGAGTGTATGTGTTCTTGGAAAACTTTGTGCGGGGTACGTTGTATTATGAAAGTTGTAATCATTTTGGGTAGTTCTTATCTGGCCAAACTATCTATTTATATTCTTAGAAACATTAAACAATATTATTTTAATTTACTAGAGTTTGAGATAATATTGCAGATATTAAAACAAAGGTTTCGATTTGGCTATTATTTATTTTGATTTTGATGACATATTAATACGTACTTGTTTGGAGACGTAAAGGTATGTTTGTGCACGGTGACTTGATGAAACTCTACGTAGTTGTATTAGGAGGAGTAAATTTTGTTGGGGCTTTTGAGAAAAGTAACGGGGTGTTATATACTTCATCCAGACTTTTGAGAACAGTAATATATAGTTGTATACTTTGTCAAGGCTCTCGAGAAGAGTAATGAAAAATTGCATACTTCATCGAGGCTCACTAAAAGAGTAATGGGAAGTGGAACGATTATTCTTAAGTTGCATTTGACAATATCATTGGTGGTTGTATTAATTCTTGTGATGACATGTTTTTAACGTGTGATGATATGTTTGAACTATTGTTTAAGACAATAGGCTTTGTGAATGCTTAAAATTGATGGAATTGAATGGTGTTATGAGATGTTCGGTGAGTATTATATTATGACTGATGTATATTCTTGTTATAATGTTTTGATGTTTGTAAGTTAGCTCACCCTTGCATTGGTGGTTTCCACCTACGATGATCGTATTTTATATGGGAGTAGATGTTCATATAGGTGTTGAGAACGATGCACAACACTAGGGAAAATGGTCAATATCGAAAGACATTTTAGATAGTGTTTTAGTCTTAGGTTTTGCCTTTTCAATAAAGTCTATTTGTAAAACAATGATTTTTTTTCTTTTTCTGTTTGTAGAGATTTTCAAATAAGGGAGGAATAAAGCTTAATTTTAATTATAAATTTGTATTAATTATAGATTTTAGAAAGCAAAAAAAATGGGTTTTACATCACTTACAACACTACAAGAAATTTGGTTATTATTAAAGTTGTCAAAATGAGTTAGAATCTGTGGATCAACCTGACCCACCATGGGTTTGAGCCGGAATAGGCTGAAATTTTTTTACACATTTTAATACGGGTTAATTTTTGACTGGTCCATAAAAAACTTGACTCACCCGGGTTGAACCCATGGTGAGCCGGGTTGGCTTACCAACTCACAGATAAAGGGCGACACAAGTGCTTTTTATTATGTTGGGCTTTGCATTTAGGTCGGGTTGAGTTGTTTATTATTTGTTGTTAGATAGTAATTTGTATTTTTGTGATTTTGGTTTTTATTTTGACTTTAACATCATTTTGGATTGTTTTGAAGTTTATTTACATTTTAATCAAAATTATAATTTAGTTTTTTAACGACCGAAGAAAAAAAATTGTATTTTTTTGTTAATTAAGTAACTCAGTTAGTCAACCTGTTTAACCCATCAACTCGTGGTGGGCCAAGTCGGGTTCAAATTTTTTTGGCTCGCTATAAAGTGAGTCGAGTTGGGTTGGCTCACTAAGTGGCCAACTCATTGTGGGTTGAGTTGAGTTGGGATGGGTGGCCCGTTTTAACAACTCTAGTTATTATCTATGCCCAAAATTCGAATGTAATGGAAAATTTTAGTAGGTAGTTTGATGTTATCTATCAATTACCTACAAAGCCCATTTTGTAGGTAATAAGCTTATAGGTAAATTTATATACGAAAATGTGCATTCGTAAGTAACTTACCTATGAATTACCTACAGAAATATTCATCAGTAATTATCTAGGAAATGAAGCGTCAAAAACTATCTACAAACATTACCTATGAAATATAATGTAGAAAAATTATCGACAAAAATACTCGTGGAAAAGGTACACCACAAATGAGTGTGCACCAAATTCGCAATACATTTTTTATTAAAAATATATGACAACCATTAAACAAGGAATTCACTATTTTAAGTTATATAACTTATTTCAAGTTAATCCAAGTTACCAAAATTGTATAAATTGTGCCATGATGTAGTAACCTATCCATCATCCAAAACTAAAAGTTTAATTCCACTAAATGACCATATGAAACAAAAGATACATTATGTATGTACCTAAATGTCACACTGGATTTCCCATCCAACATTTGCCCATATAACATATATACATACTTCCAAACGAGCTAGGATGTACATGCACATCTACCTTTGTAGAAGTCTCTGAAAAAAAAAAGTTATAACTTTTCAAAAAAATATGATAGTTTTATAAGAATCATAATAATAGTTGCATAAATATATGCGATTCCACTCATTACAACTAATTTAAAAGTCTAGTTAGTTTTATACATGGGCGAACAAAAAAACATAGTCCCTAAACTCATTTAGGTACACCATCATATCTCCTATTAAAAAATCATAAATGTCCAAAAAATCCCATCTAACTCATTTTTACAAACACCATTTTTCATACATGAATTTTCCAATTCACTTAAAAAGCTACCTTGAAGAATGATAAAAAGCGATGAGAACAGAATCACAAAGAAGCTAAAGCTATAGTTCAAGCTTCGGTAATATGAGAAGCATCAAATTTTCTCTATACTAATTTTTCAAAGCAATCCATCACCATCAAAATCTAAATATCACAAGATTTAGAAAATTCATAACTTTTAGGCTTGTGAATTCTTAACCAATTGATAATAAAATGACCACTTAGTCATGTCCACAGGAAATACAATAATGATTCTCACAAAAGAAAACAAAAAAAGAAGTTAAAACATACAGTGATGTACCATGTTTTATTGCTAAAACCCAATAACAAACAAGACACCACCTCTTATGAATAACTTGCTTCTGATAAGGAAATTATTATGTATAACAAGTTCTCAAAGTAACTAACAAATACCAATGGACTCTTGTTATTGTGGAAGTCTATACTAAACTTTAGGGTGAACAATGATCTAGAGTGTCATTATCTCTTAGGCATAGTGTCGCATAAATACCCCAACTTCCACATATTGTAACCATATGCATATGAAAGGTGCATGAACCTACCATGTGTGTGGTGGCTCCTATTTTGCTGAAAAACATGTTTTTCTTATTGTATATATTACTATGAAAAACATTCTCAATACAAGATTTACACCAACTTCAACACACATTTTCAACTCGTTCCAGATTTCAGGTTCACTAGTGGTTGAGCTGGAGTGGCATTAGATTTTTGTTGGATTATCTCGTTAACAGTAGTTGCTAACTGTCCTATTTGAGTCTTTAAAACCTGGATAGTTGCCTCCAAAGAAGTATTCATTCTATTGTTTTTGTGGTTGTGCAACTTATCCTGATTGTTTGAATGGTTGTTGTTGTCCAGTTGATCCTTGAATTGCCTCAAAAGTTGTGTATTTGAAGTTAATTTGGGTACATAAATGGTATGTTGAAATTGTTGTGTATGTGGCATGGATGAATTCGTAGGTTTATAGTTAGGATTTGGAATCCATCGTGGATTTCCTTGAGATTGATTCTGCCACTAATTAACCTTGCCACTAGCTGCGAATCTAAGCTTGCCACATCTTTTAGCTGTGGACATTGATTTGTGTAATGATCACTAACAGCACATAAACCACAATGTTTTATTACATCGTCCACTTTCTAGGTCAAAGTTGTAATTGTAATTAACTCCAAGATCTTATTTCCAATTTTCAAATTATTCTCTGTCAGCAAGCCTTGTCCTTCCACAATATTTACTTCTGCCTCATGCACTGATTTGGGGTTTTCGCCACCTCTTATGCTGAATTGTTGATTGTATTCAACTATGATGGAAATGAGATAACTTGCATCTTTGGAGTGTTATGCATGAACACCATACCACTGGTAGAATCGAGCATGTTTCTATCCACATAAGTAAGCCCTTCATAAAAGTATTGAAGCATCAATTGTTCACTTATTTGATGATTGGGATAAGTAGCACAAAACTTATTAAAATGCTCCTAGTATTAAAATAATGTTTCTCCTTAAGAGTGCCTAATTTCCTTACAACAATAGTCCCTGATGCAGGGGAAAACATCTCTAAAAATTTCCTCTTCATCTCATTCTATTTAGTAACTGGAGTTGGTCGGGAGAATTACTATTGTAACGTCCCTATTTTTAATAAATTATATTATTTATTTTAAATAAAACATTTAGAAAATATTCTATTTTTACTAATGTTTTATTTTATTACGATGTAGTTTAAACATTAAAAATATATTTTATCATAATATAGTTTTTACTTATTAGAAATAACAATAAGAAGAAAATAAAACTAATAAAATATATATATCAAAAAAATATTAGGTAAAAAATATATTAATTAAAATATTATTAAATAAGTGTGTATTAAAAAAAATCTTCTAAAGAGATAAGAAGATAAGGAAAAAAATAGAAAAAGAAAAAACAAAGAAAAGAAAAGAAATAAAAGAAAAAGAAAGAAGATAAGGAGATAAGGAGATTTAAAGGATTTTTATCTAAATACATGGAAGATAAGAATAATTAGAAGTGATAACCTTACATTTAATGCATCCATTCATTACTTGGCAAGTGGGCACATGCATGGCTTGTAAATGGATGAAACAAAAGGATGATGAAAGAAAGATGACCTAAGATTACTTGATCCACATGTATTACATGGATTACTTTGGAAAGTTTTGGCTTACCTTTCATTAATGAAAGGAATCTTATTCTAACCAATAAATACATGGAAGAAATGTAGAAAGAGTGAAGGTGATTTACATAAGAAAGTAAGAAAGTGAGAAAGAATAGAGAGAAAGAAAGAAAATAGAGAAAGAAAAAATAGAGAAAATTGATAAACTCATGGTTTTATATTAATCCTTTATTTATTTTGAATCATATATTATTCTATTTACTTCCATTTAACTTATTCAAATTTATTATCTTCTTATATTTATTTAATTTATCTCTAGTTATACACTGATCCTGTTTATTTATTTTATCTCCAGTTATGCACTGATCCTATTTATTTATTTTATTTAATTTATCTCCAATTATGCACTAGTCTTGTTTATTTATTTTATTTAATCTCCAGTTATGCATTTGTCCTATTTATTTATTTTATTTTATTTATCTCCAATTATGCACTAGTCCTATTTATTTATTTTATTTTATTTTATTTATCTTCAGTTATGCACTGTTCCTGATTATTTATTTTAATTAATCTCCAGTTATGTATTGGTCTTGTTGTTTATTTATTTTATTTTATTTATCTCCAGTTATGCACTGGTTTGTTTATTTATTTTATTTAATCTCCAGTATTGGTCCTGTTTATTTATTTCATTTAATTTATCTGCAGTTATGCATTGGTCCTATTTATTTATTTTATTTAATATATCTCCAGTTACGCACTAGTCCTGTTTAATTTATATTTTTATTATTATATTTATTTATAACATTCTAATCCTTATCTAATTATTTATTTAAAGTTATTTCTTTGATTCTTACTTTATCATTATTTTATAATAATAATAATAATAATAATAAAATAAAGTAAAAGTAAATATTATTTTATTCAATGTGAGCTTGGATAGAAGAAAATATTATATGTACATTTTATTGTTATTTTATAATCTTTGTGTATAGTTTATACAATGACCTGCTTTGATAGTCATCACGTTTTATGACCTTTGAAAATAGTCAAGAGTATGTCAGTTAAGTAAGTGTTAAGTCTTGTTTCAATAAGTTGAGATTTAACCAGTGTCAGAGTGTTTATATTGGGAAGTCACAGTTTGGTACACTACGGGGATGAAAGGCAGGGACCATGGTAGGGTCTAAGGAAGTTTTACCAAGTAGGTGAATATCTGGATAGTTCAGAATAGTGCATTGGACTAGGATATTCATAGGCCAAACTTGGGACTATCCGATACCTGCTTGGCATCGCCAAGGTTAGGTAGTGAGTATATCTCTCTTTTGTGGGCCGATAAATGGCTAATATTCTCGAGAAAGAAATAATTATGATTATACCAATGTTTTATGAGAAATACTCAACTACCTAATCACTTCCCAAAGTAACTTTTGATGTTCATAATGGACCATCAGAAATGAAATATGGATCCATATGTCTGATTAAACCAGATCAAGTTTTGTGGTTGTAGGTCCAAATCTAGGCCCCTAGTGTCTATATTGTTTGTTGAGTTTATTAAGATTGATATTTAAGGCTTATAAAGACCTCACTCCTTTCATATTTTTCCTTCATATGTACCTGTTGCATGAGCAGAAAAGGAACCTGCTCAGTGAGAGTTGTTTGGGATATTATTGGTGGATCTTCTAAAGATTGACTCATGGATAATTTCTATTAATATCTTTAGGAGATATTAAAAATATAGATAATCTTCTATTCTAATGTAAGACTCTTAATATCATACAAATATATATTTTTGTAATATTTTATGAACAATTACAGAGATGTAAACTATATATATATATATATATATATATATATATATATATATATATATATATATATATATATATATATATTTTTTTTTTTATTTTTTAT
>Ga0099822_1007925_pt1 | contig 13641 bp, 7 predicted proteins | sample CowpeawhiteBW_FD_76839 | JGI IMG/M metagenome (GOLD analysis project Ga0099822, IMG submission 76839) | Root nodule microbial communities of legume samples collected from California USA - Cow pea white BW | ecosystem: Host-associated > Plants > Roots > Nodule | place: USA: California | collected... | reverse complement strand
TTTTTTAAAAAAAATAAAATAACTTTTTTTATTTTTAAATTTTTCATTTTTTTTTTTATTTTATTTTTTAAAACTTTCATAATTTTTTTTTTTTTTTTTTTTTTGTGTAAAACTACTAAGAATGGTGGTTAAATTCTGTTTTTGGAAAAGTTTATACTTAGTTTTTCGCTTCCTTTTTTTTTATCGTCAAAACATGTTTCAAAATAAAAAGTTTTAGGTAAAAGGAGAAAAAGAAAGATTATAGATTTGTATTGGTCACTAGGTAAAAGGAGAAAAAGAAAGATTATAGATTTGTTTTGGTTACTAAAATCAAGTCCGGTTCCAAAAAAAAAATTAATTCACCGATCACATTAATATATTTATCAAAATAAAGATCGAGACGAATTAATCCATATTAAAAATTGAAACAAAATATGTTAGTCTTAATCGAAGATCAATATAAATCAAGACAGATCAAAAATTAAGATCGAATGATTTAAACTAAAGATCGAGACAATATGTCTTAGGTTAAAAATTAAGAAAAGTTGGTCTATATCAAAAATTAATACGAGTTGATATGGATAAAAAATTAAAATGAATCGATCTAAATCGAAAGTTGAAAAAATGATGAAAGTCGAAAAAAAACGACCAAACTAAATTAAAAATTAAGACAAGCCAATCAAGAAAAGAATGTTCAATTATAACATAAAAGAACAAGTATTTATATATCGGATATAAGATATAATTATTGACTTCTTCTGTTAATTGTGGAAAGAAAAACGAAAATATCTATGTACTAACCTTGAGTACTGAAAATTTTGGTTCTTCTGTGATCTTTTTAATGAGAATCTTTTGGGTTCTGTAAACTATTTTAACATCTGTATACGTAAAAAGTAATAGTTAAAGTTGAAAATTCCGATGTTTATCCAGCAAGATAATGCAAAAACCCATAGTAATCATGATGTTGTTTACTTTCTTCAAGCATATTGAAAATACAAGTTTAGCATTCATTAACAAATTTTATAAATGTGAATGCCTTATATTTTATACTTTTTTTAGCGCTATAGCATCACTGCAGTGCAAGGAATTGCCTAAAACTATTGATGAGCTTACAAACATTGTAGAGAAATAATCTGTAGACTTTTCTTCAGTCATATTTCATTGTATGAAGACATCAAATTAACTTTCAAATATTAGCATCAACAAATTAGTAACTCTAACATTACATAAAAGGTTAATTTTTTAAAAAAATACATTTGTAAAATTATTCTAAAATAAAATAGTTATTAATAAAGTTGGTTTAGTTATCGGAGACGACATTGATTATTATTTTTTAAAATAAATAAAATTGTATTATTATTGAATTAATATTTATTTAACCGGCTCTAGTAGAATCTATATAATATTGAATACTAATAGAGTTGATTTAGTTAACTCCACGAGAAAACTAAATATTTTAATAAGTAAAAAAATAAATTAGTTATTTAGTCTCAGTTAAATTGAAATATTTTAAGTAGACCTTTTTTTATTTTATCTCGATTAATAGTGGCACGTCACGTGTTATTGTTAGAGTTTAGTGGTATATTTGATTCACATTTTATATTTATTTTTTAATTCAATTTGATTTTTCTTTTTCAAATGGAACAATGTTATTTATCTTCAATTTAAAAAATTATATATTTTTATAAACGTTGTAATGATATTTTTATTTATTTACATTTTTGTTAAATATTTATGAAATTATTTTTAAATCAGCTCTAACATATTATTAAATACAATGAAACCTTGTGTGAGTATATAAAAAAAGTTAATATTAAATATTTCAAAACAAAAAATTATAAAATGTAAAAGTCTTTTTAGAGATGTGAAAAGATTAATTAATGATAATTTTTTTAATACGTCAAAGAATTTATCTTTTTTCTTCATATAAGAAATTCAAAGTATAAAATGATTTTCATATAAGGAAATAATGAGTTTTTTCATAATTGTTTTTTTTTCCTATGTATATGGTGTAATTTTATCAAGGCTTTTGTGTACATTTTTACCCTTATAACTTTTTTACATTCAAAATTTTTTACACTTGAAAAACATAAAATAATTTAAATATTTAGGTGTAGTGATTTGAGGTATAAATTCAAAAAAACTATTCGAATATGTATATGCAAGTTTTAAGTAAGCTTATTTACTAATTAGATGTCGAATTGGAAAGGACAAATAAACGACTAAATGATAACAATTACTACCACTGTCATGTGCCACGATTGTAAACTATGACGTGACACGACGATAACCTAACACATAACAGTTTATGTATTTTTAGAAAAAATATTGAAAATTTCACAGGTTAACACGTGTTATGTACAAACACGGTGTTAACTACAACTTAACGGAGATTACCAAATTAAACATTTCTAAATAATTGGATAACTAAATTGAACCAACAAATAATAAGAAATAAAATTGAACTAAGCAAATAAATTAGGGACTAAATCAATAATTATATCCAAATGATATGCATAGACTCATTGTCCACGAGAGTCCTTTCGTGTCATCAATCCTCGTGACCTTGCACCTGATACTCTATATGAACAATTTCCTAATAACCCATTTTGTTAGTCTGGTCGATACACAATATCATTAAAAAAATTATTTTCTATCCTTAAAAATTTACATAGAAATAATTTTCGAGAGTTGTTAATGACATGATGATGAAGGATTGACCCCAAATATAATCCTTCTTCACATGATAGTCAATCTATGTTTCTTGAAAGTTCATTGATCAATTATTTGAAGTAAAGAATGCTTTTCTAATGATTTTTTCAATATCCACGTTTAACTAACTTTTTTTTTATGATTTTAATGTATGTTATCTCTAAGTAGATATCTTCTCTTTAAACATATAATCATATAATCATTTAATCATTTTTTAATCTCCTAAATAAATCCCATGTTATCTTTTTTTCTTTTCAATAAAGTAAAATACAGAATATTTATTTCGTCATACATTTTAATTTATTATATCTCCACACTTTGATATTGACATGTTCCTGAAATAATTGAATTCTACATTTTTTTATTTATATAGAATTGGTTTTCTTATATCTTTTGCTTACAAGATTTTGATTTACCCGCCTTATTTTTTATGCAATTTATTAGTAATAACAAGTTTATAATAAATAGTGTATTGCAAACATACTGGCGTTATAAATTCTTGATAATTAGAAACAAATTAATTGGGCCAATCTAATGTTCGGTCCAAATCAATTAAAAAATTGAACTGGAGAAAAGTCATTGAGAGAATGATGAAGTAATCCGAAATGATAAAATTAATAAATAACTAGTTAAAACTCATACCTAAGTATTATGATAAAAAAATAGTTTTATTTTGAATGTTAAGAACCTATTATTAAGACGGTATTTAATTTATTATTTATAATGTTATAAAGTTATGATATAATATTCTTAATATTATTTAACTATTATAATTATATTAAACTTTAAATGTAATTATATTATAATATTATCTTTTTAATATTGTTTAGATGAAGAGTAAAAAATAAATAAAAAATAAAAATCAAACAAAATAAAATTGTGCTACATTCCCTTGTTGTTTTCCACCAAATGGTAAATCATCATTTATGGGAATGTTATATTTGATAAATCTTTTTTTCCCTTTTCACATAAGAGTCCTTTGCTACAAGATTATTGAGTATGTATTTAATGTGGTTGGACCAAGTATAGTTGTCAAAATAGAGAAAAAGTTAAATAGTTGAAAAATCAAATGAGAGTTAAGGAAGATTAATATAATGTCTATTATATATTATTTTACATAAAGAAAATCATATATTTCCTAATTTAATTAGTTTTTGTTTGGAGTATTCATAATACATTCATTCCATATTGGTGGTTTAAAAAAAAAAAAAGAGGCCTTGTTTTACTCTTCACTATCAAAGCAACCAAAATAGTCTTTAATGGTAGGTTTGACTCAATCACTCTACAAGTCTTATATAGTCAAGTTGTTGATCATATTTGGTATCCAATTTCATGACTTTTAATAACAATTTAAGAATTAATTAATCTCCACACATATTCTTAGTATAAAATAAATAATTTTATCTATTTGATAGCAAATCATATATTCTTGCTAATTATATTTCCAATTAACTATTGCAATAAATAATTTATATGACAATTAAAATAAATTTTTTATATTAGTTTTTAAACCAACATAAATACAAGTAATGTAAAAAGTTTAATTTTTTATGTCAGGTGAAAAACCATCATAAAAATTCCATTTTTCATATTAATTTCAAAAACACATAAAAAAAACCTTATATTTTTCGTTGTCTTTCTATGGCAGTTTTGGTAATAACTATCCTAGATATAATAATGGTAATTTTAATCCTCTACATTACTTTTTATGTTAGTTATGATATTCTTCGCGATAACAATAACAGTGATAAATATGACATTTGTAATTTTAATAAGATATATTACTTTTTATGTTAGTTAAAGCGAGAAAGATTGCTTAACACTATTTAACAATTTGTATAAAAGTAAAATAGTGTTAACAAAAGTTAGCTTTTATATTAAAAAAAAGTAAATAATTATAAAGAATAGTGTCAAATAATAATAAAAAAATGGTGTCAAAATATTAATGTCCTAGTTAAAACTATATACAGTTATAGAAAGTGTATACGTCTAAAATAAATAATTTAATTTTTGTATACTAAAATAATCGACATCATATATATAACTTGAACAATTCTTATATAAATATTTTCAAATTAAATCTTAATAATATAGTATATAAATAATTATACTTTAGTAAAAGTTAATCATGTTCCGTTGAACACAAAATCTACACAATATTGTTAATCACAATATAATCATTTACAATAATTATTTAAAAGAAAAATAGTATGTTCATTGTCTCCAAACCTCGTACATCTGGATATAATTGTATCCATGACCATCACATAATCCTCTAGGTGATATGATTATTATGACTATAAAATTCACATATTTTTTTATTAATTTATTTCTGTTATAAATTTGAACTTATAATCTTGAATCTATAAATTAATCTCCGTATTCTAAATTCACAGGAATTAAACGAAGTTAAATATATTACATAAGAAATAAAAAGATAATTTTTTAAATGTAAAGACTATAAGTTCACTATCAAATAAATAATTAAATCTAATGTTCTGTAGTAATACTTTGAAATCATTTATGCCATTATTTCATTTAGGTTATTTAATGAAAAAAATATGTTGAAAAATGATACATCCATTCTTAATTTATGTTTGAAAAAAAAATTACCTTAAGTTTTGAGTCATTACAAATTGATTGGTGTAATTATTGTCTTGCTTTATTATTTTATTGCTTTCTCATCACATATTATTTTATTATTTTATAAATTAATAATTTAATGATTTTATATTTAAAAAAATAATATAATTAATTATGAAATTTAAAATAATATTTATTTTCACCAGTTGTCTTGATTATTTGTGACAGGTTTAGTAATTTACTAGCTATATTTCATTTTAAAAAATGTGAAAAAAAATATAGTTTGAGTAATTTCCGCTAAAACATTATTTTTCATTTAGTTATATTTGGAATTTACAAGTGAGAACACTTGCCTGTTATTTCTATTTAATTTAGATACATTGCATGGTATAAATTAATAGTTTATACATGTATAAACCAGAAGAGAATGTTAACGTCACATCACATGAATTAGATAATAATGAATATGAAGGTGTAAATCTCTACGAGATATTTTTGTAGAAAAGAAATTATACTCGTAAATTTTCAAACTCTACATCTTTTGCATAGAAATAAATAAATAAATAAACATACAATTTTTTTTTTAATTTTGGATATTCTTATTTTGATAATAAAAAATAATTTTACTGCTTAGACATAGTATATTACCTATCATTAAATTATAATGTTTTATTTAATGCATTAATTAATACTATTTTTCAACCTAAATTTGTTTATTACGGCTGATATCTATAATAGTTTTTTAAATAAGTTTTTTAAATAAATAATCAAGACAATAACTCTATTAAAATTTATCTAAGATTTTAAAGAAACCTCGATTACCTTTCGTGATAAATAACTCTAACTACACGAACAATAAATAATCGTAACATTCTCAACTGAAAAAAAACCCTTTATAATCTTAAATAAATTAGCATAATGCATATTTAAATCACTAAATTGTTCCATACATCATAGTTCCATACAAGTAATCATAGAAATTAATTTGTGTCAATGTGGCTTTAACATATTTAATTAACATGGCCTCTTAAAAGAAAATTTAAAATATAGTTATTAATTATCTATTATACATATGTATCTCATATAAAATATTAAATTTTATCACACTCAATATACATACATACATACACACACACACACACACACACACACATATATATATATATATATATATATATATATATATATATATATATATATCCATTAAAAATAACAATCTTTTAAAATCTGACATATTTAGTAAAAAAATTTCTTAAATTTTAGTTTTTTTTTCTTCAATATAACCAATACGATATTGATTTTTCTTAACTATAAATGGAGATGTATTATTGGGAAAATAATTTACAAAACTTATTTTTTTTTTGAAATAAAAAAAAAAGTGTAAAAAGATCGTGGTTTTAGAAAGGAGATGATATCTAAGATTTTTTTTTCTTTGGTTTCTTAAAATCACAAAAAGAGAGTTTGAATATGTTAAACTGAATTCTCTATTTTTATGTATCTTAGGACACATTTTTTTGAAAGATTCCTTATTTAGTTCTAGAAAACATTCTTTAAACTACTTTGCCGAATAATCTGTGTAATGTAATGACAGAAAGAAAAAAAACTAAAAATCACAGATATCACAAGTAAACTACTTTTAAGGAAATCTGTTACAATGTACCCTAAATTTGAGGATACAGTATTTGTACATGATAATAAAAAGTAAAATGAGAATATAACACGAGACTCTAACAAACTAAGAATAAGTGGAAGAAGTAGTACTATGTATGTGTGTGTTGTGTAGTGGAGAGAAGAAACACATGTAAAAATAAAAATGATGATTCTTTCTTAGTCATAATAACAGACATAGAATAGAAGAAGAGTTAAACTGAACTGAAGAGAGAGATAGGTGAGTGGTGCGAAATTTACTGTAGTTTGGGCTATATTTTACTGATGTAGCGAATCTAATACACTAACGTGTCAGTCATTGACAGCTTCTGGTTTGGGAAGTGCAGCAAAAAAGGAAAATAAACGCCATTTCTCTTTCTTTGTATTGACATCAGTCGGTTATCACTTGGTCAATTACCCCTAATGTTTAGGAAATACATAAAATATATTTTGGATATTTCTCAGATTCACAAATAAAAACATAGGCTAAAAAAGAAAATAGAAACCAAATATGTTGAGCTTGGTTTGCTTCCTACCTTCATCTGTATTTAATCAGCCTCTAAATGGAACAAAACCCTAAGGGTTCTTGTAAGAACCAATCGCCGCCGGATTGATCTCTGTCACTGTTTTCTGTTTTTCATCTCACTGCACCATTTCCTCACTCCCTTCTCCCCCCTGTTCTTTCCCACCTTCATTTTATTCTTCTGTATATATTATCTCTCACAAAACATGTTTTCCTAGGAATTTCCTGTCTATAATTATGGGAACTAGTTCTAGGAAACATACAGTGAATTTTGCACTCTTTTTTTGTGTTTGATTATTGGGTGATTTTGTTTCAGCTTCAGAAGTCGCTTCGATGAGGAAAGCTTGATTTTTTTTGTTTTTCATTTTCTTCCAGTAACTGCCAGTTATATTCCTGCGAAGTTGTTAACATGGGGCGTGGAGGTTTACGTTTTGTGGTGGAAAAGGTTGAGCTTTTGGGTTTGTCGGGTTAGGGTTTAATTTCTGCTGCTAGGTAGTGATATGGTTTAGCTGTATGAGGGTGGTGATTGGAGAGTGGTGATCAAATTGGGATTTTGAAAAAATGCTGTCTGAATTTGAAAGAAGACCGATGATTGGGAGTAACGAGGGTTCTTTTGGAGATGAACTGGAGAAGGAGATAGGGATGTTGCTTCGTGAGCAACGCAGACAAGAGGCTGATGATCGTGAGAGAGAGCTTAATATCTTTAGGAGTGGATCAGCGCCTCCAACTGTGGAGGGCTCTTTGAGTGCTGTTGGAGGGTTGTTTGGTGGCGGTGGTGGTGGCGGTGCTGCTGGTGCTAGTGGTGCGTTTTCTGAGTTTCAAGGGACTAAAGATGTGAATGGGATTGTTTCTGAGGAAGAGCTTAGGTCTGATCCAGCTTATCTTACGTACTATTACTCCAATGTGAATTTGAATCCTAGGCTGCCACCTCCTTTGATGTCAAAGGAGGATTGGAGGTTTCAGCAGAGACTTAAAGGTGGAGCTTCAGTTCTTGGTGGAATAGGAGATAGAAGGAAAGTGAACAGGACTGAAGAAAATGGTGGTAGGTCGATGTTTTCTACCCCTCCGGGTTTTAACATGAGGAAACAAGAGAGTGAAGTGGACAATGAAAAAACAAGAGGTACTGCCGAGTGGGGTGGTGACGGACTAATTGGTTTGCCTGGATTAGGGCTGAGCAAACAAAAGAGCTTTGCAGAAATTTTTCAGGTGGATTGCCTCTTCTGCCATTGTTTGACTCCACCCTGCATCTGTTTCTATTTTTCCTGGATTGTGTAATTTGGCATTTTGTATTTTCACTTTCATCTGTGACAATATGATTAATTTATGCTCATGTTGTGAGGTTGGGTCTGATCTTTGGTCGTTTGTTTTACATGTGGTTTTTATGTTCTGATGTGTGGTATTGTTCAAACATTTTGATTAATTCATGTTATTCTTGAGGGGAGTGAAGTATTTGATCAATGATGCTAAATGATGTCATGAATCTGTCTGAGGTTTGGATTCTAATTCGTTGTTTATCGTGCTTTTTGTGATGCGAAGGTGGCAGCTTTACACATAGTGAATTCATCAGAGTTTTTATTTTCTATTTTCATACACTTCTGTTAATCCTTAAGGATTGTCCTATAGTAGTTATCCTCTGTGTTTCATACTGGCTCTAAATTTTTATGCTGATTGTCTAGATCTAGTTGATTTGTTACATTTTCCATTAAATCTTTTAGGCACGTTTTCGAAACAAATTTGTGTTTAGTTTTTGTAATACTGCACACATAGAGCATATTTGTATTCTTACTGTAGTACTATTTGTAAATTATAGCATGTTTGTGGTTGAGGTACCTTCCAGTGTCCGGTAAATTTATCACTGGATAACATTATGGCATTAAAGTTTAAGTTATTCTTGGAAATATAATTTACATGTTTCTGTTATAACCAAATTATAACATAATCTATTAAACTGAAGTAATTTAGTTACAACAGTCTCTTCTTCGCCATGCACTTTATATACTCAAAATACATTGTGCCATTCATTTATGTTCAGAATTTTTAGATACTCTTCCTTGCTAATTTTCTCTCAATGTTCAGTCTTTTCTCTTACATTCTCTCAGTATTGGTTTATGCTTCTCCACCAGTTACATTATTTTACATAATCGCTATAAATTTTTAACAATTGGAGATTGAATTGGCTTTGCACCCAGTACTTTTGGTGGATGTTATATATCACAGTATTGAAGTGAGGTACATGTTGATTTTAATCTTGCAGTCTATGTTTTTTGCTTGATCTACATAAAGTACATTTAAATCATTATTTGTTTGCCTTTGCATTCTGAAAGTTTTTTTGTAGCAATTATTGACATTTCTGATGTGAATTTAGCATATTTTTGCTTTTATGTTTTTGTTGGATTTCTTTATTTTCATATCGTTTTTTCGTTTGCCGGTCATTTACAACCTATAATGGTGCAGGATGATTTGGGGGGTAATACCTCGGTCACGGGCCCTCCTTCTCGTCCAGCCAGTCGTAATGCATTTGATGACAATGATATCATTAGTTCTACAGAAGCGGAGTTCGCTCATGTACGCCGTGAGTCTACGACCACAGATGGACCAAGGCCAGGAACGAATGTTCAAGGATCATCTGCTTCCCAAAATACTGGTCTGCCAGCTTCATATTCTTATGCTGCTGCGGTGGGATCTTCCTTGTCGAGAAGCACTACTCCTGATCCACAGCATGTTGCTAGGGCTCCCAGTCCCTCCATTACACCTATTGGTGGCGGCAGAGCCATTGCTTCTGATAAGAGAGGTGTTTCCAGTCCAGATGGATATAATGGTGTTTCATCTGGAATCAACGGGTCATCAGATCTTATGGCAGCATTGTCAGCGATGAATTTGTCAGCAGAGGACATGTTAGATGGTGATAATCATTTGCCATCACAGGTTGAATCAGATGTTGATAATCACCGAAGATATCTTTTTGGTAGGCAAGGTGGTCAGGATCATGGAAAGCAACATGCTTATTTAAAGAAATCTGAATCAGCTCACTTGCAAAATTCAAGTAAGAGCAGGAGCGGTTCTGATCCTAACAATGCATCCTTGGACAGGCAGGTTGAGCTACAAAAGTCTAATGTTCCTTCCAATAACTCGTATTTCAAAGGATCGCCTACCTCCCATTTTAGTAGAGGAGGTAGTTTGCCTCCTCAGTACCAGCCTTTAGATGGTACAAATTCGTCATTTAGTAACTATGGTCTGAGTGGATATGCTGGAAATCCAGCATTGGCATCCTTGATGACTAACCAACTGGGCACTGGTAATCTGCCTCCATTGTTTGAAACGGTTGCTGCAGCATCAGCAATGGCAGCCCCTGGAATGGACTCAAGAATTCTTGGAAGTGGTTTGGCTTCTGGAGCCACTGCTCCATCTGATGTGCACAATCTTGGTAGGATGGGAAATCAAATTCCGGGCAGTGCTCTTCAGGCCCCTTTTGTTGATCCCATGTACCATCAGTACCTGAGAACATCTGAGTATGCAGCACAACTTGGTGCTCTTAGTGACCCCTCTGTAGACAGGACCTACTTAGGTAATTCATACATGAACTTACTTGAGCTTCAGAAAGCTTATCTTGGGTCTATTCTCTCACCTCAGAAATCTCAATACAATGTACCACTGGGTGGTAAATCAGGCAGCTCCACTCCTCATGGTTATTATGGAAATCCTGCATATGGTGTTGGGTTGTCTTATCCAGGAAGTCCAATGGCAAACTCTGTTGTGTCCACTTCTCCAGTAGGACCTGGAAGTCCTGTTAGGCACAATGAACTGAATCTTCGTTTTGCTTCTGGAATGAGGAATTTGGCTGGGGTAATGGGACCTTGGCATGTAGATACTGGTAGCATTGATGAAAGTTTTGCTTCTTCTCTGTTGGAGGAGTTTAAAAGCAATAAAACAAAGTGTTTTGAGCTTTCTGAAATTGCTGGTCACGTTGTTGAATTCAGGTATTTTTTTCCTATTGATCTTATTCTTATGCGTCCATTCCGAAAATAATAATTTTGATTGCTCTATTATCATTGACAGTGCTGATCAATATGGGAGTCGATTTATTCAACAAAAGCTTGAAACAGCTACTACAGATGAAAAAAACATGGTTTATCAGGAGATCATGCCACATGCCCTTGCTTTGATGACTGATGTCTTTGGTAATTATGTGGTTCAAAAGGTAATGATTAATCTTTTGAGTAATATTTTGTAATTGATAGAAAAGCTGTTTTTATGATCTTTCTGTCACCTAGGTGTAACGTTTTTCAGATTAGCTTCTGTGTATCTCTGATGTAAAAACTCATATATAGATACATGAATGGGCTGAGGGATAAATCAATCTCTTAAGCATTTTTCTCATATTTTTATTCTAAAAGCGTAATACTATATGGTATATTGCAGTTTTTTGAGCATGGTCTTGCAGCCCAGAGAAGAGAATTGGCCAACAAACTTCTTGGCCATGTTCTGACACTTAGCCTTCAAATGTATGGTTGTCGAGTTATCCAGAAGGTATGAACAATGAAAGGTCGCATTTAGTCGATGTGTATATGTTTGTGAATCTAATTTTATGAGTGTGTTATGATTTTTTTGTTTGTTCAACTATGTATCCCTCTTTAGGCCATCGAAGTTGTTGATCTGGATCAGAAGATAGAGATGGTGCAAGAGCTTGATGGTAATGTCATGCGCTGTGTACGTGATCAGAATGGTAATCATGTCATTCAGAAGTGTATTGAATGCGTCCCTGAAGATGCAATCCATTTTATTGTCTCAACATTTTTTGATCAAGTCGTGACCCTCTCAACCCATCCATATGGTTGCCGTGTGATACAGGTAAGGTCTCTTCTCTGGTTATCTCACTCTTATTTGTATCTAAGATCATTTGTCATATAAGATGCCTTTTATGCAACAGAGAGTACTGGAGCACTGCAAAGATCCTATAACACAGCAGAAAGTTATGGATGAAATTTTAGGGGCAGTTAGTATGTTAGCTCAGGATCAGTATGGCAACTACGTTGTTCAGGTTTATCATTTTTTCTTTTTAGACAGTTTGGCTTCTTTCTTGTTGCCATGATAGCTGAAGTGTATTTTTATGGCTCTCATGATTGTTTGGTTTACTTTAGCATGCTTTTACTCTTGGCTGCAACGCTGATAATTCACCTTTATTTTAGAGAAATAGTTATGGTCTTCGACTGTAGTCCCAAAAATTGTGGTGTGACGATGTTTTTTGAAACTATTCTTCTTTATATTGAATTTTCTTACTTCGAATCTTTGCCTACGTTGTTGTGATCAATAGGTTTTTTCAACCAGAAACTTCTTTTTTTCTTGTTTATGATTTTCAACACAGTTTTATGTGTACAATTGTTTTCACTTATAATTCTTTGTTTTTGAAACTGTGACTTTATGTTGTAGCTTCCTGCCCTGTTTATTTATGTTTCTGAAATGCCGTCAAGGTTGAGGCTTTTTGTCCATAATACTACTTCTCTAGTGTCACTGTTTAGTATATATGTGGGTTGATTTCTTGCTTATACTTTCTTCTCTCCCTGATAACAGCATGTTCTAGAACATGGGAAGCCTCATGAACGTTCTTCTATAATAAAAGAATTAGCCGGCAAGATTGTTCAAATGAGTCAACAGAAGTTTGCGTCAAATGTTGTGGAGAAATGTCTGACCTTTGGGGGCCCTTCTGAGCGCCAATTACTAGTAAATGAAATGCTTGGCTCCACAGATGAAAATGAGCCTCTTCAGGTTCGTTGAACTTTCTTTTTCAAATACACGCCTTTCCCATTCTTTATTTGATGCAAAATTACAGGGAATGCTGATATACAATGTTAGGCCGACTCTAGATTACTTTTAGGTTGAATACCATCATAATTTTATTTGATTTTTAATGACTTCCAATGCAATTGTATGAACTAAACATAGGATCAGGAGTGTTTATCAGTGTTATGAATGGTTTACTAAAATTGATAATGGTTTGTCGCATGTTGGATGAGACTCTTCTGAAGTTCTGCAAAATTGTATTCATATTCTTCTATGTACAGGCAATGATGAAAGATCAGTTTGCAAATTACGTTGTACAAAAGGTGCTGGAAACATGTGATGATCAGCAACGCGAACTGATTCTTTCACGGATTAAGGTTCATTTAAATGCATTGAAGAAGTACACGTATGGGAAGCAC
>Ga0099822_1007923_pt1 | contig 13641 bp, 8 predicted proteins | sample CowpeawhiteBW_FD_76839 | JGI IMG/M metagenome (GOLD analysis project Ga0099822, IMG submission 76839) | Root nodule microbial communities of legume samples collected from California USA - Cow pea white BW | ecosystem: Host-associated > Plants > Roots > Nodule | place: USA: California | collected... | reverse complement strand
ATGGAAGGCCTTCCATATGAAATTCCATACTGATCCCACCCACTTTTTATTGCAATTGCATCATCTCCCACACTTATGTAACAGTCCTCTATCAACATGTCCTCACAAGAGTCTGCTCGTACCATAGAAAGTAGAGCTTATTAAAATTCTTCACACAAACAATAAAATTAGATGAACATTACAATTCAATTTAGATTCCTCAGTTTGTTAATTGAAACACTAACCAAATAAAGTATTACCAGTGCCAGATAAATTGAGTGTATCATGTTTGTGCACAAACAAACATCATCTCACACATGTTATGCAAAACTAAGTTCTAAAATTAATCATCCACGTGTTTGAAACACAATTCCCTAAAATCTGACATCTCACACAAGCTTACCCAAAAAAGAAGAAAATAGATCAATTAACCCATTCCTGCCAGTATAATAATTTTCCCATTGAATCAATCCGAGCACATATTCATACTTTGAATGGTTCTGGTTCAGTTAGCCAAAAAATCAAAATATTTCCAGGATTAAGCTTCCACCCATTTCTCCACCGTACATAATAATACTAATCCCCTTCTATGCAACTTCCTTAACATGACGTTTCCTCAAGTTGGTTTCTTTGTTATTGCCAACTATCAAGATGAAGCTATCCTCACTCACCCCATTGTCAAGATCAATTTCCTTATTGCTAGGATAGAACTAATTACCAAATTATAGACCATACAATAAGATATGAAATAAAGTTTTGTATTCGGTAGAAGATACTTGCCAGGATCTATGCCATCAGTATTTGGAGCTTCAAAGACAGGAGCCAGTATAGTTACACCTTTTATTGTGATGTTTTTGCAGTCATACGGATGAAGTGTCCAGAAAGGAGAGTCACGCAAAGTAATATTAGAGATCACAATGTCACTGGACCACATGATCTGAACAAGTGGCCCCCTAGTGTGGTTGAGACGCTTCTGGCGAAATTTTTGCCACCATGCTTGTCCTTGGCCATTGATGGTACCGTTATGCCCTGTCAGTTATGACAATAGATGGAACCAAATATATTTATAAATAAAGCTTAAGCAACACATTAGATGAGAGGGAGGACGAGATAAAAGAGGAAAACATTGCAGTTCTAGGATTGCTTATCCGGATAATTATTGCCTCCTAATTACTGTACTGCTTACAACTTGGTCACAGATTTCTCCATAATAATGCATTATGCCACCCTTCAATGAGGTTATTCAACTAATAAGTCTTAAATTGCATCACAGTTGATATGAATCACAAAAGACTTCTATGCTAAGCCTTTTACCTTAAATAAGGTATAGGGTGCAAGGCTATTTATCAATGACCAAACTAAAATACATCAAGGAAGTATTAGTAAATGCTAAATCAATTCATCTCTCTTCAAATATAGAAATATTATTGATTCCAACTGATATGAACACTTAAAAAAATATGTCAATAAGGAACTATTATGGTTGTTGTTCACCAAAAGCTTTAGCCTTTGAAAATATATCAAAATCAAATAAACTTTAGAGGCAAGTTTCAACAATATTAATTTCATTTTGAGACGTTAAACTTTAATGTGCTAACAATGACATTAGATATTGTTATAATTGCTTAACTTAAGAGAAAGAGTTAACTTGCTAGAATACGTTAACTCATCTTTCGTATTACCTATATGACATCCATGTGTAGATCGTCATATCATTTTTGTTTCTTTACTAATGTAAGCATCCACATAAATGAATGACATCCATGTGTAGATCGTCCGACCATTGAACTCTCTTAGACACTTTTCATATTTTTAAGCCTCAAGTTGATATCAGAGGAGGTTGATTCAGCTCTATTTGTCACTGTCTGATGCATTCACTATTGTCCACTACAGTCCACCGTTACTGGCTGTTGTCTTTCAGTGGTTGCCTTCATCTCATGAAGTGATGCATTCACTGTTGAATCATTGCCATCCCCTACTCATGACACTCCAAATCAAACCACTTCCCAAAATCCCTCTCCTATTCCAAGTTCACCCAAGCCTTCATCACCTCCTCTGATCACTTATCAACGCAGGACATAGGAGATTGCTCTATCGTTACCATGTAAGTCCTCTTCTTCCAATTCCTTCACCATCATTGACCCATATCACAACTCTCAATAATGAAGATCTTGCCTGACCAAAAGCTCTTTGGAAGTTACTTGCTCTACCAAAATCCTCATCCTATTTACAACTTTCTAAGCTATCATCTGTTGTCTCCTTTTTTCTCCTTTGTCTCAATGTGTTCTCTATCATTATTCCTAATAATGTATAAGAAGCACTTTGACTAGAATCACACATGGGAACTTGTTTCTCTTCTACCTGAAAAGACAATTGGACAGAGGTGAGTTTATGTTATTAAAGTTGGGCTAGATGGTAAAATTGACCGCCTTAAAGTGAGATTGGTTGCCAATGGGTACATACACATATACCATTCCTCCATTTATGGATATCAAGAATTTCTTCCCATGTTATATCGAAGAGGAAATATACGTGGAGCAACTTCTTGACTTTGTTGTTCAAGGGAGTTAGTTAGTAAATTGCGTGATTTCTCTTTTCTCTTTAATCTTAAACGAACTCTTCATGCTTGGTTTGGAAAATTCAACCACATTGTACAAACTTGGCTTGAAACAGATCGCTTAGTCTTTTATTGTCATACCTCTCCTAAGAAATGTGTGTACTTAATTATGTGTGTTAATGATATAGTATTTAAAGGGAATAATGCCTCTAAAATTTCTCAATTGAAGAAGCATTTATGCAATTATTTTTAGACCAAAGGTCTTGGATGTCTTAAGTATTTTGTGGTATCAAAGTAGCTTGATCAAAAGAAGGTATATTTATTTCTCAGGAAAAAAATGCCTTCGATATTCTAAAAGAAATAGATATGAATTGTAAACCTGTGGCTAGTCCAATCAGTTGTGATATTGATTGGGTAGGAACTCTTATAGATCAGCCTTCCACAACTATTGTATTTTCATTGAAGGAAATATTGTTGTTAAATCTAGTGTCAAAGTTGAATACAAGGCAATCACATCACTCATTTATGAACTTGCGTGGATAATAAAACAATTGCTTCAAGAGCTAAAATTTTGTGAGATACAACAAATGAACATGCACTGTGACAACCGAGTATCCATATCAGTTCCGATCTTGTATTTCATGAGACGACCAAACATATAGGGATTGATTGTCATTTTGTTTGGGAGAAGTTGTTGACCAAAAAAATTTGCACGAAATTTGTCAATTCCAATTATCAACTCACGAATATTTAGACTAAGTCCTTGGGAGGACTATGAATTCAATTTATAGGTTCAAACATTCAATTTGAATGCTGCAACTTGAGGGAGAGTGTTAGAATTGCTTAATGTATGTGAAAAAGTTAACTTGATAGAATAGGTTAATCATCTGTTGTTACCTATTTGATACCTATGTGTCAATCATCAAATCATTTTTGTTTTTCTATTGATCCAAGTGTCAGTATAAATATGAATCCACAAAGAGATCACTGAACTCTCTTAGACATTTTTCATAATTTCCAATCCCAAAGTGATACTAAGTAAAGAAATCAAGAACAATGATGACATTTTAGTCCTTCACACATTGTAGGCACGATAAAAAATCCTAACCTGTTATCACAACATCTTTAAGATTTTGACCATGAATCAAACTGCCATATCGTGGCCCAGGATGCTCCCTCCCATACCCATATGAAGGCAGTGGAGCCATCAGTGGCCAATATTTTTCATCCTGTCAGCCATCACATAAGTGACAAATATAGTGTAAGTAAAATGTTTAAATATGAGAGTGGAAGAAATATGTAATGTAAGAAATAGATTTATCAAGGAGAAAGACAAAACTACAAATATAAGTAACTATAATTGAAGAGCTCAATGATATGATTTGGAAAAAAAGAATCGATAGCACTACTCTAAGCTAAATTCAAAATCCAGTGATAATATCTAGATCATTGATATTAAGTTCAACTGTACAAATTCTCCCACTGAAAGCCAAGTACACAATATAGACCTGTAAATTTGTGATGGGTATCAATGTTTCCAACTGTAGATATACATTTTACAGAAATCTGGCTCGTATGAAGAAATTCAGCAAACCAGAAGACTGACTCTTGACAAAATCAAAGTTTGTTATGATCTAGGTACAATAACTCTTCAAAAAGATAAATCAAGCAACATTCTACTCTTTAAATCTTAATTAGGACTTGTCATGTCGTACAATAACAGCATATGGCCTAAACAGAAGCCTATCTGTTATTATTTCATGTTGTACAACTCTTTATATCAATTTGATCACCTATAATTCAGTTCGAGGTCTTCTTCAGTAACCCTACCATTTTGGACTCTCAGTAGCAGTTTAAAGAATTATTTTTATTTTTGGCCCAAGCTTGATCGTTACTCTTGTGTTAAATTGAAGTATCTGTCTACCAGAATGGAAATTTACATATCAAAACAGCAATACGGGAACAAAATATCCTTTTCCCCCTAGGTAGGGATCAGCAACATTGATTGTAAAACACCAAAAGTTTTATCATGTATTAAGTGAAAAGATAAACCATTTATCTCTAAATCTCTCTTATTGATTTGGCCAATAGTTTTGTCTGGTCTCCCACTATGACTAACCATTGGACTATCTTCTACATGGTAAATGTTCCTCACTGGTGCTTCTTCAAGGGTTCTCTAAAATAGGTTTAAACCATCCAAAGAAGAAATTCTACCATTTTTTTTCCTTCTATAATGGGAGGTACACAAGATTTCTCTCTAATGACCATCTTCTTAATCTTATCTTGCCTTTTGTAACAACTCCATCATTGTAATATCATCTTTGCGACATGTAACTGGATTTCTTTGCTGTCTCTTTACTACTCAACACTCAGTCCCGTACAATACAGATCATATGGTTCCGTGATCGAATGTCCCTCTAAGCTTTTGTGGTATTTTTCTATCACATATCACAAGCATTGCTCCATTTCATGCAAACCTTCTTGGATCTTGTGGTTGACATCACCTTCTATCTCCCCATGATTTGGGAAGATGGGCCCAATGTATTGTAATATTCAAGCTAGAATAAAATCCAAGATTGTTTTAAAAAGAAAAATTGTGCCAAACAACTGCCGTCACAATAGGCAAAGTTCCAAACTAAACCACCAAGCCTTGAAAAAAATCTATAAATGACACAGCAGTTCTACTCTTACAATACATCATTTGTTTACCTTCTCCAGCATTAAACAGGTTAATGCACTGTGTCATCAACTCTGAAGATAAGATTTCCAACTATATCCTTCATGATTAGACAACATCTAATAACATTAGGTAACGTAAGCTAAATAGATCACACAATGCTGTTCGATCAGGTTAAAGACATTTTTTCAGAGAAATTGTTTACTACTAGATCCCTTAACAAGTTACCCCAATCTCTCTCCGTAGTTTCACAACACTAAAGATCACACAATCTACTCTCTTCACTACTGTTTCTTCTGTTACATGTGCAAACCACCTTAACAACTTCCCCCAATATCCTTCATATTAAAAATAATAGCACAAACAGTACAAAATTAACAGGAAGTTAAAAAAAAAAAAAGCAAGAAGGGAGAAAGGTAACTGACATCAATGCCGAGAATAACAGCATCTTGAGCTAGAAACAAAGTCATGTGGCTGGTGAGATTAAACGGCGCCGTAAGCCAGCGTCCGGGAGGCACGTTTAACTGCGCACCGCCTTTCTTCCCAAACTTGGAAATCGCGGAAACCGCCCTCTCGAAGGCCTCGGTGTTGACAGTGACGCCGTCACCGACACCACCGAAATCCGTCAAATTGAAGGCGGTGGGGCGGAGCTTGGGCATGGGCCTGGCCGGAAGAGCGCCGAAGGAGAGGAAGCCGCCGACAATGTTCCTCTGCCAGAGGAAAAGGGAGGCGAAGGCGGCGATCCATAGCACGGTGAAGAGGGTTTTGTGCGAGGTGAGGAAGGCGGGGAGCCAGCGGCGAAGGTCGAGCCTTTGGTGGTGGAAGCGCCCTAGCGTGGAGGTCTCCACCATTTTGCGAAGCGGGGTTGGATTTGGCAGGTGACGGAGACGTGGGTCAATGGAAACTCATGGATTGGCTTGGTGGGAAAAGGAGGGTGTGATTGAATGCGTGGATGAATATGAATTTTGATTTGGAGTGAATTGAAAGGGAAGGTCTGATACTGGAACTGGAAGTTGGGTCCGAAGACAACGATACGGAAACAACACTTTCTTCAAAATCTAACACACCATCACCTTGCACTTGGATCCTTGAATGCCTCCTCCGTTTTTTTCTTCTTTTTACAATTTCACTGCTTCCACCACACCCACATTCAATTTATTCTCTCTTTGTAAAAATTAACTTTTATGTAATTTTAGATACACTGGAATCAGCTTCCTTCAACACTCTAAGTTCATTCTCTTCTCTCTTTTCATATCAAATTCAAAGAACATCTTTTCTCCTTTGTTTAGTTCCTAAGATAATGTCTCGATCCGTGGTTGGTGATCAAATATTGTCTCAACTCTAAAAAGTAAAATATTGATAAATAATTATTTTTTTCTTATTTCATTACTCAAATCAAATTAAATTTATATTTATTTCATAAATTTGATTTAGATCAGTAAAATATAGAAGGAGAAATATATTTAATTAACGGTACATAGTTATTAAACTCTAAAAAGTAAAAGAGTGATGGATTATTATTATTATTATTTTTGTTAAAATTCCTTTCAAAGATAATTATGTGATAAATATATTTATTGTTTCTGGATAATATTTTTTATTTATTTATTAACATGCACATTTGACATGTAGAATGCAAAATTCATTATTCAAAATATTATTACTTTACTTTGAAAGTGAGAAGAATATCGCAGTGTGGCAATGAGGTTAACAACAGAACTATACCCTGATGAGTGATTGATGAATGCGTGTTATTGAGTGTTACTTTCAAATTAAGGTTAGTTCACTAAACGTGTAAATAATCAATGTTTTATAAGGACGTTTTAATTTAATTTTATTATGTTTTTTTATTAGGTGTATAGGTCAAGATATGTAATAAATCGTTCTTATGCTTTTAATATATAATTAAATTTCTATAAATGAGGGCTCCTTTAATAAACAATTTATTTAAAGTCTCAATTTATGAAATCAATTAATTTTAATTTAATAGTTTTGTTGAATTCTTTCTCCAACATTTTAACTTTGTGTATAGTCAAAGTTCTTCCACAATACTCCATTGTTATGATCACATGAAGTGTAGGAGAATGTTTGGTCTAATCCCTTCCTACGAACCTTTATATTAGTGTATTACTGAGAACTATTTAATAATGACAATAAAATAATTGCTGGTATTTTATGACGGTTTGGGTAAATTTGTTTCTCGTGTTTTTCTTTCTGATTGGTTCTTATTCTTGTGAAAAAAATAAAGAATGTTCTTGTTGGAGGAATTAGGATTTAATACTTGAATCTGAAATTACCATTGTTGCTCTCATTCGTTGTTTGATGAAATGTAAATTAGATGCATTTGAAGTATGTTGGTCTAGTTTTGGTAAATGTATTTAGAAGTCACATGTCACACTCACTCAAGATCAAAGCATGGAAAGTCTTTGCTTTTAAGTATCAAAGAAAAAAATGTCTCAACTTTTTTTTTAATATTTTAAGTCTTCAAGAAAAATAAAACATGTCTCAAAAGTACTAAAAGTTTTGACTAAAAAAATACACATTTTTTAGATCTTTTAAATCTTTAATCATTCTTGACATTTCTTACTACTCAAAAAATACATATTTTCTGTCATTTCTTTTGAAAACTTTTTTTAGGTAATACTTATATTTTAGTTATAAATACACATTTGGTACCCAAACTTTTTCAGAAAGTTCAATTTGGTACCCGAACTTTAGGAATGTTCAATTTGGTACCCCAATTTTCTAAAGAGATTCAATTTGGTCATCTTCGTTAAGTTGGAGTTAACACTGTGTCCATACAGGACACGTGTCAAGCCATGAAATTTTTTATTTTTTTTTCAAAAAAATTAAAAACTGCCACGTGTCAGTTTATCATCGTACCACGTGTTACAATCATGACATGTGGCAGTGTAATAATTGTTTTCAATTTAGTACCCTAATTTAAATTTTTGGTTCAATTTAGTACCTAATTTTTTTAAAATGATCCAATCTCGTCCTTTCCTATTTGAGACCAAATTAGTAAATAAGCTTAATTATAACTTATATAAACATGTTAAAATAATTGTTTTGAATTTATACATCAAATCACTACATCTAAATATTCAAATTATTTTATTTTTTACAAGTGTAAAAAAATTCATGTATAAAAAATTACAAAGGTTAAAATGTAAAAAATAAAATAATTTAAGTATTTAGGTGAAATGATTTGATGTATATATTAGAAAAAGTTATTGTAACATGTATATATAGGTTGTAGTTAAGCTTATTTACTAATTTGGTCTCAAATGGAAGATGACGAAATTTGATGATTTTAAAAAATTGGGGTACTAAATTGAACCAAAAATTTAAATTGGGGTATTAAATTGAAAACAACTATTAAACTGCCACGTGTCATGATTGTAAGCTGCCACATGGCACGATGATAAATTGACACGTGGCAGTTTAAAAATTTTTTTGAAAAAAAAATAAAAATTTCATGGCTTGACACGTGTCCTGTACGGACACGGTGTTAACTCCAACTTAACGGAGAGGACCAAATTGAATCTCTTTAGAAAATTGGGTACCAAATTGAACATTCCTAAAGTTTGGGTGCCAAATTGAACTTTCCGAAAAAGTTTGGGTACCAAATGTGTATTTACACCTATATTTTATTATGAATAATAATTTTAAAGAAATTGTTACCAATTTCTTTGTAAAATATTTTACACAAAATATTTTTTAATTAAAATATTTGTAAATTTTATAATTCTGTAAAAAATAGTTATTTATGAAAAAAATATTTCTCAATTAAAAATTTAGGAAAAAAAAATATTTTCTTGTAAATTTTTATAACAAAATTACAATAAAAATTTCATCAAATATGAAAAATTATAGTTATTTCTCAATTTTTTTTTAATTGTTAAAAAATGTTAATCATGTAAGTTTTCTTATTGTCTATTCTTTAGTGCGTGCATATTAGTTGTTACTATTTTATGAAATAATCCTATTTAGTATTATTGTTCCGGTAAAAATTAGGGTATCTTAGACCAATAGAGAGTAAATAATCTAATTCAAAGTTAATAATTACTCAAACTATAAAATTCAAGTGCTTTAGTTTTTGGTGTGTCTTTTTATAATATAAGTAAAGTAATTACAAATCATATATCTTTGAAAGAAGAATATAATATTTCAGTTACAAAATACAAAAGATAACATATAATAATATAGACCTCTTTATCTTAAAATATCTCCTAGATTACTATACTTGTTAATTAAATAAAAATTTGTTACAGTAGATCTGTTTCTTGAAGCTGTATTTGAATCACCTTTGGACATTTTATCCATCTTCGAATATTGGATTGAACTCTGAATTACGAAACATGTATAATCCTATTGTGTATTGTTTATATATATATATATATATATATATATATATATATATATATATATATATATATTGTTGGGAGCACTTAGTTTTAACCACAAAATTACGCATTATGTATGTTATTGTTGGAATATTACATTTTTTTAGCTTAGTGAGTGTAATATATATTAACACTTGATATTTGAGAAGAAATTCTAATTCATACTTTGTTTCGGGGAAACTGTTGTCTAGAAGAAGAGAATCATGTGATAATTGACTTACTAGATTTTGCTTAAAGGAATATATATAAACAAGTTTATCACATCTCGTTAATATGTTCTATATATGATAGTTTTATTGCATTCTTCTTGATATCATAATTATTATTTTTATTTTATCTCCCTCTTCTAAATCACTCTTCATCAAATTCTTATCTTTTCAAAGGTAAACCTCTCTTTCTAACTCTCTTCCTTTCTTTATAGTCTTGTTCTTTTCTTTATGCTTTTCTTGGGCTGTGACTTGCACCGCACCACCACCCAATATTCCTTTCCCCGGTGATCCCAAAACCCTCCAAAGATCCCTGGTGATAGATGTGAATGGATGGAAGCATATTAAAAAATCTAATAACGTTAAAAGAAAAAAAGAAAAAAATAGAAAAGAGAGGAAAGTGGAAGAGATAATATTAGAGAGGTATGTTTGTAGATAGAGTAGATAGGAAGAGAGAAAGAGGTAGAGGCATAGGTGCATGGATGAGTGGTTGATAGCCGCAAAAGGTAAAGGCCAGAAATGAAGGTGACAGGGTCAAGAGTGGGCGAAAATAATGGGAAAAAATAGAAGGAGAGAGCGAGGAAGCTATTGTTAGAATGGTGGTAATTGTGGGAGCTCCATCTCTCAAACACGCACGACAACCTAGCTAGGTAGTTTTCCATGCCCGTAGGTGGGTACCCAAATTCAACAAACAAAACAAAAAAAGGCAAATCCAAAACAATCAGAGAACCTCAATCTCTCCGAGCAGCGGTCCATTTCTCTCCCGGACGCATAAGATTTCCGGCACGGCGATGGCCGCTGTTCGCCTATTCTTCTTCTTCCTCCTCCTCCTCCTCCTCTCCCTCCTCCCTCTCTCCCATCCTCAAACGGATAACCAAGCTCTCCTCAACCTAAAAAAATCCTTCTCCGACCCCCAAACCCTCTCCTCCTGGGTCCCCGACCAGAACCCTTGCGCCGCCCGTTGGGTGGGCGTCATTTGCTCCAACAACGTCATCAACAGCCTCCATCTCACCGACCTCTCCCTCTCCGGCATCATAGACATCGAAGCCCTCACCCAGATCCCCTCTCTCCGCTCCATCAGCCTCGTCAACAACTCCTTCGCCGGCCCCATTCCCCCCTTCAGCAAACTCGGAGTCCTCAAAGCCATCTACCTGACCAACAACAAGTTCTCCGGCCCCATCCCCTCCGACTTCTTCTCCCACTTAGCCTCCTTGAAGAAAATATGGCTCGACAACAACAAATTCTCCGGCCCCGTCCCGGAATCCTTAACCACCCTCCGCTACCTCTCCGAGCTCCATCTCGAGAACAACGAGTTCTCCGGCCCCATCCCCGAACTCAAACAGGACATCAAATCCCTCGACTTCTCCAACAACAAGCTCCAAGGCCCAATCCCACCCTCCATGTCGCGCTTCGAAGCCAAATCCTTCTCCGGCAACGTAGAACTCTGCGGGCAGCCGCTGGATAAACCGTGTGAGTCCGCGGCCAGTGAAGGCTCCGGTTGGGGATTGAAGGTGGTTGTTCTCATCTTCATTGCCGCTGTTCTCGCCGGGGTTTTTGTCATGGCGCGATCCAAGCGTCAACGCGACGATGACTTCAGCGTCATGAGCAGGGATAACGCGGAGGAAGTGGTGCAGGTGCACGTGCCAAGCTCCAACCACAGCAAGGGAACCTCCGAAGGGAGCAGGAAGGAGTCGACGTCGTCCAAGAAAGGGGTGGGGCGGAGTATTGGCGACCTCGTGATGGTGAACGATGAGAGGGGCACGTTTGGGTTGCCTGATTTGATGAAGGCTGCGGCGGAGGTTCTCGGAAACGGTGGGTTGGGTTCGGCGTACAAAGCCTCCATGGCTAGTGGGTTGTCTGTGGTGGTAAAGCGGATGCGGGAGATGAATAAAGTGAGCAGAGACATCTTCGACGCCGAGATGAGACGCTTTGGGAGACTCAGAAACCCTAACATCTTGACGCCTCTCGCTTACCATTACCGCAAGGAGGAGAAGCTGTACGTGACAGAATATATGCCCAAAGGAAGCTTGTTATACGTCTTGCACGGTACGTACCACCTTCATTCATTTCTAGCTTTTCAAGAAAATATATGAATGCATGCATGCAAGGTAATTAAAGGGATTGGGTAAAATGTTTTTCAGGTGACAGAGGATCGAGTCATTCGGACCTGAACTGGCCAATCCGTTTGAAAATTGTGAAGGGAATAGCACGAGGGTTAGGGTTTCTGTATAAAGAATTTTCTACCGAAGAGCTGCCACATGGGAACCTGAAATCAAGCAATGTTCTGCTAACTCAGAATTACGAAGCTCTCCTGAGCGATTTCGCCTTTCATCCTCTGATCAACCACAACTACGCCGTACAGACATTGTTTGCGTACAAAACTCCAGATTACGTAACACACCAGCGTGTGACACAGAAAACCGACGTTTACTGCCTGGGAATCATCGTTCTTGAGGTGATCACCGGGAAATTCCCTTCTCAGTATCACAGCAATGGCAAGGGTGGCACCGACGTGGTGCACTGGGTGCTCACTGCAATCTCCGACAGAAGAGAAGCGGAGTGTATTGATCCAGAGTTGAAGAGCACTCACTCTAACTCCCTGAATCAAATGCTGCAACTTCTCCAAATAGGGGCTGCTTGCACGGAGAGCAACCCCGACCAACGACTTAACATGAAGGAAGCCATTAGGAGGATAGAGGAGGTTCAGGTTTAATGGTTGTTCTGTCAATATCTCTAGCTTAGTACAGAGTTGCTTTTGTAGGTGAGAATTGTGCAGGCCTAGGAAACATTGCTCTTCAGCATCTTCACATATCCGACAACTAATGACTTTTGTGCATGTGATCCAAACACACACACGCGGGGCGAAAATGAATGAATGATCAGAGAGAAAAAAAGACATAAAAAATGGGAGGAAAATCGGAGGCATATGCATGATGGTGACATGTTTTTGATGAACTTTATCATGTCATGTATCTCAAATATTATGAAATATGCTGAAGCTCCGTGCCTCTTTTCTGCTGATAGCAGCCCTTGTAAATTATATGCTATTCTTATAAAATGAAATCATTTTTGAGACAGCATTCCCCCTGTATTATCACTTTTTGATTTCTCCCTTCCGTTGTAGATTTCTTTTTTCTTTTAAAGTTAGCTAATACAAACTTCTTTCACAAATGTCTAATATCCTAAGTCTTATCCATATCTTTCTGTTTCTATGTTTTTACCTCTTTCACAATATCAAAATATTATCCACTGGTTACACACTTGTATATCCTAAGTGCAACCTTTTTTTAATAGATCAAGTGTTTTGATTATGATTTGACTCATTTGATCTATATGTTATAAGACCATCAATATTACCGTTTAGAATCATTGATACGATTGGTTGATTGTGAATGGAACTTTGGTTTGTTTGATAGTTAGAATCCACGTAACTCAATTGATATTTTTTTAAATAGAACTCAGCAAATTAAATCTGTAAAGTAAGAATTATAATGTGATATAGTCAAACAATTGCAATTAAAATTCATTAAGGTTAACTTTTGATTTTCTATATATTTCTAAGATTCTTAAAATTTGTTAAGTCTTATGCGTTAGAAAAATGTAATTAAATGTCTTATGATTAATGTTTATTGGAAGAAAACAATACATAATGAAGAAATTACTTTTTTAAGTTATCTAGGCTTAAATTTACTTCTGATTCTTATAATTTTGTAATTGTATAATCTTTTATTTACATAACTTTTTTTAATTTTATATATATATATATATATATATATATATATATATATTTATATATATATTTTTATATATATATTT
>Ga0099822_1007912_pt1 | contig 13655 bp, 6 predicted proteins | sample CowpeawhiteBW_FD_76839 | JGI IMG/M metagenome (GOLD analysis project Ga0099822, IMG submission 76839) | Root nodule microbial communities of legume samples collected from California USA - Cow pea white BW | ecosystem: Host-associated > Plants > Roots > Nodule | place: USA: California | collected... | reverse complement strand
TATATATATATATATATATATATATATATATATATATATATATATAATACAAGGATTGATATTCTATATAGAATAGTGTTTGAATAAATCTCACATCGTTCAAGAGTCAAAGGTAAACACACTTTAAATATTTCTTCTCCCTCCATCTTCTGAGACGTCTTTTAAGAACAAAATCGTGACAGAGCTCCATGTTCAAAACAAATTTAGAAGTTCCGATCACAATATAGTTGGATACTTTGATGCTAATTTGTGTGAAGAGAAGACAAAAAAATAAATATCATAGATGCTTTTACGCTTGGAGATACTCCAATTTCCTCCTTGTCAAAAAAGCATTATGTCATGACTTTGTCTTCATGTGGCTGAGTATATAATTATTAGTATGAATTTGCCAAACTCCATGTTTGAATAATTAAGGATAAGAATGAAGGAAAACATGTTTTTAATGGTGAATAACAAGCCAATAATAAAGTTGGTCAATGTGGCAGCACAAGCTGTAAGTAAATTTATTGAAATCTAATTTCACATATGAAACTGGAGTTATGCAAATTTGAGAATCAAATTTGAAACATTTTCACCAAGTCTTTAAATAAAAAAAGATCTAAACAGTTTAGAAGTAAATTAATTGATGCTGAATTATGGGAGTGTTGAAATAACATTTTAAATACCAATGACATATAAACAGCTTGATATCATGCATTTTTTTTTTCTCTTTCACTATTTTCTGCTAATCAATTACTTTGTGCGTGTGTGATTGTGAGTGAGTTCTATTATACTTGATATCTTCAATAGAGAGAAACTAGAAATGAAGAGAGAAAATATATAATTTTAAAATGTTTAAAATTGATGAGTACATAATCTTAGTTGGGTGGCTCCATATTCCTTCAAACAACCATTGTGAAGTTGTCTAACCCACCTACTTGGCCAAACAACCTGATTTTTCAAGCGTTGGACATTAAAGACATAAACGGTTAAGCTGCACGGTCTCTTCAATGGACTGTCCAATTTCTTTTCTCAAAAATAAAACAGAAGTTTGATTTGGATTTTCATAAACAAATTTAACATAAAAGTAGTGTTACATATAATTCCACGAGCAAAAGAAGAGACAGAAGACAAACGTGTATCTGACTTTTTGCCATGAAAGTTACATTACATGCACGTGATAAAAACAAAATACTAAAATATATGAAAAACAGTCATTTTATCAAAGAAAAAGATTCATTTTGTTGAAGATATATAATTTATAGTTATTAAAAGTGTGCACATGATGGATTCCCCACACGAAAAGGACAAAGATGTTTTAGACAGATCCATCATCACGCTGTCCCCGAAACTTATTGTGCCAGACAGAAATCAAAGGCAAAAGACATAAACTCATAAACTTTTTTTATTTCATGAAAGACACGTAACATCGAATCAACAGATCCAGACAGTTTCAAGGGTTTCACTGATCAACCAAAACCACCCATTCCTTTCACTGTCTTTCCCCCCTCACTTTATTATTATTACTATAATTTTTATTGACAATAATAGCGCACGATTGCATGTACGTACGTAGCCATCCTTCAACCACGACGTTCCGGGGTCCAGTGAGGTTCAGCGGGGCTAAAGTGAACAGACTCTACCCTGGAATCCAACAACTCCGTTATGGGAGTGAAAGTGACGCAGCGTGGCACCTTGTACTGGTTAATCGAGGCACCTCGGGAGATGGCGTAGTCCATAAGCTCTTCGAAGGTTCCCTTCTTCACCACACGAATCTCCAGCGGCCCAATAGAACGGTCGGAGACTCTCCCTTGCCGATACACGGCGTTCAGCGACTCCTCCATCATCAAACAACACTTCTCCAGCACGTCTCCAGAGGGAGCATGGCGCGAGTCCTTCATCAACAGCTCCCAGTAAATCACGTAGTGCCCCGGGATCGACTTCGTGTCCGCGAAGCTCGTGTACTCCACCACGCTCGTGTTGAACTCCTTCAACAGCACCGAGGCGTTCTCCACGGCGTTCTGCAGCTCCGACTCGTCCGTTTTGTCAGAGTCAATGCTCAGAAGCACGTTCTTTCTCCTCACGAAGCGGAACTGCGGGGCGTTGTTGTGGAACCCCGTCACTTGGAGCACGTCGCCCACACGGTAGCGGCACAGACCAGAGTATCCGGTGAGAACGAGTTCGTAGGATTTCCCTACTTCGACGTCAGCAAGGTCGACCAAAGGCGGTGGCGAGTCACGTGACAGGGTGGAAGATGAATTTGAAGAGGAATCATCGTGAGGCAAGAACTCGAAGTAACCCATGTTTGGCATGATGGTATATGATACATCAGAGGGGTTGCAGATTGGGTTCAGGTTAAGCCCAAAGTAACACTCCGAGGAGGCGTACATGGTGCAAGCGAGAGGTAGGCCTCCGCTGTAATAATCAAGAGTTGGAATATACTGCGCCATGGCACCCGTCACAATCACGTCTAGATACTTGGTGTTTGGCCAGATTCTGGTGATTATGTGTTCCCAGTCTTCTCCAGAACATTCTTTGGTGATGAAATTGGCAAGTTCCGGGTTTGGTTTCAGGATTTGAGCCATGCGTTGAGTGATGGCAGGATCGGTGATTTTTGGGTTTAGGGTTCCGGTGGAGATGTCGTGGGCTAATTGCTCCCAATTGAGCTGGAGGAAGCGGATGGCTCGAAGAAGGCCCGAGGCGAAAACGGCACCGACTCTGAGAACCTCATGGCGCATGATGAGGCCGCATAGCATTTGCGTGTACATGCTCTGGAAGGAATCGGGGCAGAGGATTGCTTCATCGGGGCTTGTATACACGTTGTATGGATCGTGGGGTCTGTTTTTGAATTGCTCGCTCTTGTAGTAGCTAGTCAGCACGGGGCGTGCCACTAACCCACTCGGCGTCTTCGTCTCCGCTTTGATGAACAGAAACAGGAGAGCCTTACCCTTCTCCAACCCAGGCATATATCTGTGTAACGTAAAAATATATTCACATGAATTAGTTCGTGACATAAAAAACATAATATATTTGCACATGTCTTAGGAAGGGAAACATACTGGTTCATCACTGGCATCAGAAGGCTGTAAAGCGACTGACGACGGTCCATCTCTTCACGAATCGTTGGCATCAATTTCCTCTCCCCAGCAGATGTTCCAGAACTGCAGTTTCGCCCAAGGTTAGTTAATTCACTTCAAGTCAAACACAATTTATGAATACAGATATAAGGTTAATGCGCATTAATAGGCAAAAAGCAGTATGTACGTACCTAGTGAGAAACTCAGAGATCGGGTGAGCGCAGAGGATAGGGGAGCGGTCACCGTTAGCAATGCGTTGGATATCATGCTTCAAATCCTCGTACGAAACGACAGGAACCTTGGACTTGAAAGTGTGACGGTCCGTGGCTTTATTGAGCTGAAACCGTTTGAGGTACTCAGTCTGAGCGTTTTGGCTCAGAATCTCGGCAAGCACTCTCTCTTGGACACGGTCAGTGTTTTGGGTCATTTCCTCGATAAAGCGCAAAGCCTTTGAGTTTTTGTCATCACAAGTAGGGCGAAGTGCAAGAGGGGAAGGAGATAATTCAGCAGCAATGGTCATGATGGGGATTGTGAGTGAGGTAAGAGAAACTGAAGCTCTAGCTCTTTGGTTTCAACTGAGAAGTTAAGAGAAGATGAGAGAGTGGAAGAAGTAGATGAGTGTGGATGGAGAGAAAGTTGAGAAATTTGAGGGGTATTTATAGAGTTGTGGTAGTAGGGGAAAATGAATTAGAAGTATGAAGCATGTGCAGTGATCGTCATGGTTGGCGGAAGCAAACAGCGCTTGCAATGACGTTGTAGGAGTTAATGGGGATTCGCGCGACAAAGGATTGTGTGTGTTTCAGATAGTGTAGCTTATTAGGGAGACAGGTGGGCCAGATATGAAGCATGGTGGCCGACATGTGGGTCCACATATGTCGCCACGTAAGCAAAAGTTTCTCGAGTGTAGTCCTTAGGGGCGAACCATGCGGCCATGGGGTTGTAGGGTGTGTTGGTATCAGAAAGTGATGGCTGCCGGCTGCGCCAGGGACTGTGAGAAGTTTTTACTTACTCAGGACAAAACTTTACTCCACCATTTTGCAACTTATCACTCCCTATTTTTGCCCTCTAACTATATTTGTTCAAACTCTCATTTTTCTTTTATCCTCAATTCTTATCACAACAGTTAAACATCAAGGGTGTTTTCATTCTCATTTCCAAACAATCTTAGGGTGTTTCTCATTTCAGTTTTTTAAAAAGTTGCTTTTTATTTTCAAAAAAAGCAAAAGAAAAAACATAGATACTAAATTCATGTCTTACCCTATGTAGCACCACCACTCCATGTAATTCACTCGCTTAAATTAGAACACACATACAATGAAAGAGATGAAAAAATGTTTATCACTTGATTCTGTTTTTTTTTTTTTTTTGTTTAATTTTAAAACAATATTCACAACACTTACCTTGTACGAAATTGGAGAATAAAACATACAACTATTTTATAAAATAGTTTTGAAAAATTCGAAGGAAATCAAGCAAGGCCTAATTCTTGAAAATGGTGATCATAGTCCTCATCTTATTCTTTTGATAAAAGTATATTTCAATACAAATTCATGATTTATATTAATTCATTCATTCATTAAAGTTTATACGAAATAGATATACCGTAATAAACTCTATTAAATAAATTTGTCTAATTTTCAAACGTATGCACAGTAAATACAGCTTCCTCGATCTGTTGAAAAGTCGCAACTTGAAGATAAACTTGGTCAACTTTCCCTTCTGATTAATAATTAGAGAAATTGTATTTGCATAATATGCTTTAAACTAAAATTATATAAGAAAAAAAAAAAGGCTTGAGATGAAATAAATGATATGGTTGAAAGAGATGGAGGGAATGATGAGTTGTAAAGTGTTATAAAAAAGTATGTAAAATAATATGATTATTATTGAGTATTAAATGAGTTGAAAGGTGACACTTAAAACTAAAGTGTTGACCGTTCTATTCAAATTTGATTTTTTCTGAATTATTTTTAATTGCATAGAATTAAATTTTATTTAACCTAAAATCCAGAATGTTGTCTGTTCAAAAAATCCCTTTAAATAATACGTGTATAAAATATATTTAATAAGATTTTATTCTTAAATTATTTTTTCAACTAGCATATCTAAATATAAAATTAATTTTACAATCTAATTTAAAATGCATATAAATTAATTATTAAATAATATTTTTCATTACTAATCTGAAATACACCATAAATCCAAACTATTATGTGTATAATTAAAATCCTTTCATATTTTTATGTTGAAATTAATTTTTAAGTCCTTATATTGTTGTATTGACTTTCCAGTTGAGTCCTTTAAATCACCTTAAAAAGTCCTTATAATATAAAAGTCTTTAACAAATAAATAAAGGGTAGTTACGTTATAAATACCCCGTGTGCGAATAATGAAATTTAGTACCAAACTTAAATATTTTTCAATTTGAGGACATAAAATTATATACTTTATAAAAGAATTGCTTCTTTAAATTTAAAAGCCTAAATTGGATTATTACAAATTCTACAAACTAAAAACATATTTAAATTTTAAATAAAATAACGATTGTTTCTATATAATTGAAAGGGAAGATATAACAATGTTTTATATATTAACTAAAAAATTAAATAGATAATCCAATTAACCCATTTGCGCACAATAGTAAGAAAACCGAAGGATAGAATGGGAAAAATGAACAGAAAGAAGAGAATTCTGTTTTATATTTTATTTATTTATTTATTTATTTATTTTATTTCATGCTTGTATATCTCCACATACCAAATAAAAAGAATAATAAAATTAAATATTTTGAAGTGAGTCCTAATAAAATTTTTATTCTATTTAATATTCAAAATATTGAAATTTATCAAAATAACAATCAAATTACACATACATATTAAAAAATATAAAAAATTCCCACACTTAATAGAAGAAAGTTTTTAATAAGATTCGATTAAAAATACCTAAATTTATAAAAAAATTAAAACTTAATTATACGTTTTTTTATTTTCTATGTATAGATACATAATATTACCGCACTTAACAACAAAATCAAATGGTAAGAATTCAATTGAAATCTGTTGGACACTCAACTCAATACATTTTTTAATAAGTATTTAATTGAAAATACTTATCTTTCTATTTATCGGTGTTGTGTTATTTTAGGATTTTTATTATTTAAACGTAATTAGGTAACGATAATACATAAATGAACGGTAATTCCAAAAATTTGTTAATAACTTAGGTCATAATCAAGGTAGAAAGGTATGGTCATAGCATGACAAGATAAGATATATAAATTTGTTATTGCAAGTTTTTTATTTGACTAGGTTTGGATTTGAGGTTTTGTTTGATTCTTCGTGTCTATGTGAACGAGATAATTCTAAATTCAACGGGTAGGTTAAGGGTTGATTTAATTTTTTTTTTTATTATGACAGTTACGTTGTGATTCCTTGTTTTTAGTCTCTATATATTTAATTTTAATAAAAGAATTGCCCTACTCTATTCTAGCTACTAATTTATTTTCGGCATGCTTTCAAAATTATTTGTTTTGTTTCTTTGATAAATTCAAGTCCAATTTTTTTTAATCCTACTAAAATTTTGTTTAATACACCATAAAAAATTTGTTAGCACCCAAAAAACTGACTATTGAGTGTAATAATTAGGAAAAGTTCCAATAATGGGTTGAGTTTCCACGATTTTTGTTGAACCAAATTTATAATTTAGTCAGTTCAGATTTCTTTTATGTTATCACTGAAATAGCAACGGATAAACGAGTATTTTGACAAGCAAATACGCATCAGAACATTTAAATTTGTTGTTTTTTCTTCTCTACCAGAGGTGTTTATTCAGTGTGTATAACTTCATACCTGATTTGAGTTCTGGGGAAATTATGAAGCTCTCTATCTCTCAATCTTATAAAATACTAAAGATTCTTTTGTAAACAAATCTGAAGGATACGTATTCTTGGATTCACAAGTTTAAAGAGTGAAGAAGTTTGATACCCAATTTCAACTCGGAAGGTTCATAACACTCAAGTGTCTAGTTCAATGAACAAAGATATTTGATATCCGATCTTGATCAAGAGAATACACAACTTTACACCGTCAATTTCAACAAAGTGTTTGATAATTTTTGGTATTGTAAACTAATCAAACAAATTATTATTCTTGCTTTCTGCACTTTGTACAGAGAAATTCTTCTATCCTTTCGCCCACGGAATATTTATCCCCGTAATTAATAGAACCAATCTCCATGGTTGTGTTGCGAATGTGAATCATGCTATATATTCTCCCTTTGGTATTCTGATCGTAGTGAAGACTTTAAGAGGAAGGAGGAATCGAAAATTTAACTATTCTTTTCTCCTTTATCTAAATCCAAATCATACACTTCTAAACTGACCCAAAACATGACAGTACTGTAAAGCATGCGTGCACAGTAGGAAAAAGGTAAGGCTATCGTTTTCACAGTCGCTATCACGATGGAAAACATTGAATTGATAAGCCTCACAAAGTTGATAAAAAGCACGTTCATTGAATAGAGGCGTAAATGCCAGAAGTTGGGTCCAATTATCTCTCCATTGCCAAAGTCAGCAGGAGCAACTATAACAAATCATTTTACCTTTGACACTCTCAGTTACATATATATCTTGTTGGTTCCAGGCATACCAAAACGGTGTTACAGATATAGAAGTTAATGTTAAACGATAAAAATTAAAAAGGCAGATCAATTAATTTGTATGAAAAAATTTCGAAAGTGACATAAACTTTTCTAAAATTAACAACACCCATATATAGTGAAGGGAGAACCAAAGAAAATTTACTGGTATTACTGTTTTACTTACACAGATTCAATCGCGTTAATTTTACCTTTCCTTGTTCACTTTTTGGTTAAGATCAAGGACCTTTTCAAACTATGGAATGCTTGAGTTGTTTCAGCAATATTTATGGTTTTATCCCAAACACGATTTGGCAGTGGACCGGACTGTCAAGATCGTATTAAGGGGTAACAATACACAAAACTAAAATTAAATTAGAACAGTAGCCTTCATTTTTTGACCAAAGTAATCTCGCACTACGTGACATGAATGATTAGGTATTAGTAGAAAGAAAAATGATTTCACATTGAGAGCAAAATGCTTCGCAATTCAAAGATTTTGAGTGTGCAATGATACGAAATTTGTGGCAGCTATACTAAGCGTATTATTTGGTGACCGACAAAATCAGTTAGCAATTATCATAATAACATTTACAACAGCGAAACCTCTAAAAGCTTCGTAGAAGGTTTGACAAGTTGAAATTGTTTTCCGAGGATATATACGAGATGAGAGAGCGAGAACAGATAAAATTTGATCGACAATAAACATAAAAAAGGCATTTTTAATCCATCAATCCCACCGAGTTTCCACTGGGGAAAACTTCCTGTCGCCAAATGGTAGAACATATGGACGTGACAAGACACTAATTTGCGAAGGCAAAGCAATTGATGAAGCCTAAATATCATGGTTGACTACCACATCAAGCCCATAAATCAAGTTTGAATACGTTTCTTGATTGTATTGGATTGACTATTCCACGCGGACATTAATTCAATGTTATGGTTGTGCACTTTGTCAACCGTTGTAGTTATATTGACTCATGTTTTAGTTGCAGATAACCCTTCCGAATGGATTATGGATTTTACTTGCAACCACCGTCCATTGGAAGGGACAAGATGCTGACAACTAAAAGAAGGAAAATGTTGTCATTCTAATTACTGTCTTAAAAGCATATTAGGCAGATTTTGCACTGGAATTCAATCACGGATTTACTTCTCTAACTTTTATCACCCAACTCTTGCATTTAAGGTACAAAGATACTGAAATTGTTTTTGTCGGCAACAGTGACCAAAACTAGAAATACATCCCACATATTATTATGCTTAATATAAAAAACTATAGAAAATTAGACTAACATATTTTATTTAAAAAGAGAAAATGAATCAGCCATACCACAAATTTTATGTGGAGGGACAGCGGTGGCCCAATAATAATTGAATAAAGTAAGTAAGTAAATTATTTGTTACCTTGGTTCTCTCAATTATAGCACTTACCGTAAGTAAGTAAAACTTTTTATGTATATATCATAGTTAAGCAGTACATAAGTTTGCGAAACACTGGAAATGCGGTGAACAGTAGAGATATAAGGAACAAAAAAGGTAGAACAAAAAGCACAAACCACAGTCACCTTGGTTGTATAATTGTGAAGTGATGGATTACACGTACAAAAAACTCTGCTGTACGTGGTCCTCACACCCGTTAGTGGGTACCAAGAAAGCAATATCTTTCAGGTCCGTGACACAATAATAGTGTATGCTTTTCCAAACAAAAACTAAGGTTGTCACAATCTCAAGAAAAGAAAAAAGAGAGAGAAACAAATTTGTATGATGTGTATTCTACTTAACGGAGGAAGACAACCAAAAGAACATCATATGTAAATGAAAATATGCATAAAATGTCAAAATTATATTTTTCAAATAGCACCATTAGGTTAAAAAATCCCACTCTTTCAATTTTATAACAATTATTACTTTTTTCTATCTCTTTGTAAAAAAGGAAACGCATTTTTCTTGAAATGTCACTTAATGATCTACACATGTTGAGAATCAAAGGATACAATTTTGCTTACACGGTTTCACTGAAGCCAAAACTACTTCAACCACTCGTTTGCTTATCTGCGTGACACACGTTTGAGAATCTGTCTTTTTTTTTCTTTTTCCAATTTGTAAATCTTTCAATGTGTCTAGATACAAAGTCTGGCTAAGAAAAATTTATATATATATATATATATCATGCCTGCGTAATGATTATGTGATATGTGCTATTATGATAGAAATAAGAAAAACGAGGATCAGAAGTATACTTCACTAATTAATTAGCATTAATTATGTTGTTAGCTGTTAGTTGGGAAACTGAAATCAATTTTTAGCATCCATTCATAAGTTCGAAACTTACTAATAGCACCCTAAGTTGATGCTTAAAATATATTTCCTAGAGACCTTAGCACTTCTTGCTGTAATCTGCAACAAAAGAAAAAAAAAACAGTAATAATTTCATGAATGATTTTGTCCCGTGATCATAATATTTAGTGATTTTGCATTGTAAGACCCTATTTTTGTGGGATTTTGAGAAAATAATTTAAATTAAATGAAGAATGAATAGACCTATTTTAATGTTACAATGAAAAGTAGAACATTTGATTATTATTTTTATATAAATTATCTTTTTGAAATTATATTTTAATATTTTGTCGAAGTTATGAGGTAGTTTTTTTTTTTCAGACTTCGCTCTTTTGCAGGTGATAGAGTTTAGTTCAAGATTTTTTTATCAAAACTTTTATTTCTTTTCTCGTATAATGTAAACTTTTTCTTTTCTTTTCTTAACATGTGCGATTTTTTACATTCCAAAATTGGCAAGTTAAGAATTATGATTTTTTTTTTCCAATCTGAATTCGCTATAATGATATGATTTGTAGGTTTGAGTTACAAGAAATTATATATTTGCGAAGAAAATGAAATTATTTCTCTTTTTCTCATAATCAGACAATATTTTTGAGATTATTTATTAGTTAGGGAATATATTGAGTTCACTAAAAAAAAATCCAAAATTGATGTTCTTATCCTTTATATATAATTTTAAATAAATATGGGTCGTGAACATATTTTTCTAAAGTATGATAAATTTTCTTTCTACACATATAAAAGGAAAAACAGTTTACTTTTTCTTCCATTATAACACTATTTTTTTTTAAATTATAGCGTGTTAGTGCATATAGTCAACTTTGTATATTAAATCATCTTTATTATACATTAATTGTGCATTAACTGAATGTACTGTACGAGAGTAAGTGAAAAGTCAATGTCATCATAAGAATTGATTTAAAACTACTAAAGTAAAATTAAAGGAAAGTTATATGATTCATTGCAATTGTATGTAGTTTATGCAATCGTAAATTTATACTATTTATTCAAGTAATAACTATGATTTAGTTATTTAAAAAAATAAATTTGTTTTACTTTGGAAAATCAAATAGGGTGATTCTAATCTCAGTTATTTTAACAAAACATAGGAAATTTTAGTTAAAAAAATGCTAGATAACCGTCGTATTAACATAATATATCTTTAAATATTTTTTTTCTATAGAAAAAGTAATAGTTTGTGATAAAGTTGATTTGTAAAAAAAAAAAATGAAAATTTTGGAGAGAGAGTGATATCATTAAAGAAATAGACTACACATTTTTTTTGTGATAAAAAGCATAATATATAAATAATAGTTTGTGAGTGTATCACAAATTTATTTATTTTTATCATGGATTGAAGACCTGGGAAAGGGTATTACAATGAACATTGTTAAGAAATGATCATTTAATAGTGTTACTAATTGTGATTGAAAGATTAGTTACAAAATACTGGTCACTTATGTGAATGAGAATAAGTTATTTAAAGTGATTCTTTGTGGAATGCAAGCACGTGGATTGAAGCATGAATATAGTGCTTGTGGGTGATAGTGTCACTTTAAAGTGAAATTAAAGTGTTTTGAGCAAGTAATAGTAATAAGTTAACCCTTAATGTGAATTAGTACTCACTTAAGAAGATAAGATACTTTTGCTTAGGCCACACTACAACAACTCAAGTGAATGACTCAAGTCGTTGGAACAAATAATTGATCCTCATGCTAGCAACAACGTTTGAAATAAAGTTTATGAAATTTAAAAATAATTTTTTAACATATTACATATAGTATATTATTAACCTTTTTTATTGTTAATTATGTTTTTGTAATAAATTTTAATATAAATATTAGTATAATATTTATACAAATAATAAATTTGGTCTTAATCAAAAAGATCAAACTTATTATTTATGTGTAAATGTTATTAATTAATTTATTTTTATAAAAAACATGAATTAAAAATATATTAGTCTTAAATGTGTACTCTTTTTTTTTTCAAAAGTATTTATACTTAATTAGTTTTATTCTATAAAAACCAAAATTCTTTATTTTTAATTCCTATATAATTTTTTTAAAATTTTTTAATACTAATTCTTTAGTATACTTTTTTTTTTCTTTATAGATTCCTTTCAATTCCTATCATTCTTTACTTTTAGGTCTTGTATGCGCGAAAGTGTAAATTTATTATAAGATTGAGGACTAATTCTTGTATATTATTTGAATTAATTGTAATATTTATGCCTATTTAATTTCCTCCTATTCATCTCTTTTATATTATTTCATTTGTTGAATAATGGATTTTCTTGACATAATTTTATACCAGTCGGAAAAAAAATGAGAGGTAAAGCTACCTAGGATCAAAACTTAGGTTTTAAACACACACAAAAAAAAAAGTGTTATCCTCTGGGAATTAACTGAATTAAAAAAAAATGTCAAATATGTTGAACTGAAAATAACAAAAGGATTGGAGACAAACTCAATAATATAAAGCTTCCTATCTTTGAAAATAGGAAGACTTTAATAAAAATTAAACAAGACATTAGTAAAATGATTATCCGGTTAGGAAATCATTGTATGAACCCCTAATTCTTGAAATCTTCTTATCATATTTCATCCTTTTTAAATTTTTCTAATCTTAATATTATCTACATCTTATCCTATCTTTTAATTTACTATTTTGCAATATCATTTTATTCACATATAATCAGATCTTTCTAGATTAATTGTTATCAAATTTGCGATAATCGGTAGTCATCCTGTGTTTTATTATTTGACAAAAAGTCATGTACTTGAGATTTTCTCATATTAATATGATTGTCTTGTTGGCCTAACCTTATTCTCATCACCTTCATCCTAAACTCAATCATTTCCTCTGTGAATGTATTTTTTGTAGTTCAATGTTATTAACCAATACGTAATTTAGTTATATATAGAGAGAAAAATAAATGATGAAATGAAACTACCACAATAACTATTTTAGGAGAGTTGCTATAAATTTATATTATAATTTATGGTGAATTCACATAACATATCTTTGTTAGGATCAACTAGTCCATTTCAATTTATCAACTAAATTATTTTTAACTGATTTAATAAGCGTTTAATTAGTTTAATTGAATGCTTAAATCTATACGAAAGTTATTAGCATTTTCTTATTTCCAGTAAAAAGTAGAAAAAACTGATAAAATTAACTTAATTTTGACATATTCTATTATAATTAATTATTTGACATTTTTTAAATTAAATTATTAATTTAAATAATTTGAGTAACTCATTATTCTTTGGGGCTAATTTGTGTTTATAACAATATCTTTAACCCAAAATAATAAAACTTATGTATATTATGCTACTTTTATCATATTTTATGCGATTAATTAAATAATTTTTAATTTTAAATAAAGGAATTATTTGACGTGGGTTAAACATTCTGTTATATTGGTTATAACAGTTTGTATCAATTATTCCAAGACATATTTTATAAGTAAATAGTACGAATAAATTATATATATATATATATATATATATATATATATATATATATTTAAAATAAAAAAAAAAATAATTTTTTTTTTTTTTTTTTTTATAATTTTTTTATATATCTATATATATATATATATATTTTTATTTTTAT
>Ga0099822_1007906_pt1 | contig 13670 bp, 4 predicted proteins | sample CowpeawhiteBW_FD_76839 | JGI IMG/M metagenome (GOLD analysis project Ga0099822, IMG submission 76839) | Root nodule microbial communities of legume samples collected from California USA - Cow pea white BW | ecosystem: Host-associated > Plants > Roots > Nodule | place: USA: California | collected... | reverse complement strand
TTTTTTTTACCTTTCTTTTTCTTTATTAATTTTTTATATAAATTAAGTATGTTTTTTTTTTTTTTTTTTTGTGAAAGTCTGTATGTGTTGTTCTAACTTTATCTCTAAATAAGGTTTTTGAAGTTATCCTCTTCTTTTTTCTTTATTTTGTTTTAGATCTTTCTTAAGCTATGTATCCATTATTTTATATATTTTGTATGGCTGATAAAAAAATGATAAAGAGAGAAAAGAAATGCGTATGTGGAAAATATGGAAAAGAAACAAGAAAATAAAAAAAGAAATTCAGAAAGAAACTTGGAGTTTTGAGTTGAAATTTTAACATTATCCTAAAGAACAACAATTTTGTTCTCGAAATATAAATATTCAAAGACTCTTTAAAAACCTGTCATTTAAGGATGTAAACATTATGCAACTTTTGAATAAGATTTATTGAAAACCCCCATTACTTTAGAAAATACACACTATGTCTATCAATTCTTTGTTATGGCCACATTTTTAAAACATTTTTAATTTATCATGGCCGAACAATAATTTAGGAAAAACAATTATTTCCACTATAGATCTCTTTAACTCCAAAGAAGTATATACGACCACAATCTTGAAAGTCATTTTCTAATCAACTAAACCAATAAAAACTATCATATTAATAATGGCTCATAAGAAGCCTTTCTACTTCAAATGTTTATAGATTTAAACCAAGTTCTCTAACAAATATAATACAAAATTGTCTGAAACAAAGCAATAACTAAGGACAATAAAAGAAGGAACGGATAAAATAAAATAAGTTAATGTGGTCTATTTAAATTATTAATGAACTATAATTTAAACTTTCAAACTTGAAACAAGTTTTTAGTGAGAATAAGTCTAACTCGATTTGTAAGGTGAGGTTTGCACATATTTACATACTTTAAACTGGTCTTACTTTTAGTCGATATGAGACTTCCAATACATCCCTCACGTTGAGATATATACATCTCAATAATGGAACTTGACATTAATGGATGGTCGGATAACGGATGTAATAATATATTCAACAGACAACCAAATTCTCAAGATAGACTCACTACAACAAAAATTATTTTAGACAATGACATAAAATTGTGATCTAAATTATAAAAATCGTGAGCTAAAGATTAGACTACAACTTTTTAGGCGTGGTATAGGTGAGTGTAGCTATAGATAATAAATAATGGTTTTTAGTACGACAATACTTTTAAAATTATTACTTAAAATCCTCACAATAGACAATAGTTTTTCAGGTTGATTTTAGACATCATCTATAATTTTAGACCACATTTTTACTGGTTTTGCCCACTAAGTTTGAAGCAACAGTTATATAATCATGGACTTTCATGATATTTATACAACATTTATAAAAATGTTGTTTATTATATGTTTTGGCCAAATTTATTTAGCCGTTGTATAATTTAGTGTGGTCTAAACTACAAAATGTTGTGGTGACTCTAACAATGACTTTAATACCATGTTAAGAAATTAACTTTAAATTTAACTCAATCTCACAAAACTTACTTGTAAGATGAATTTTACACCTACTTATATATTCTAAATTGATTTTATCTCTAATTAATATGTAACTGTGAAAATTTTCTTTCCCTTAAAGAATTACAAATTAATCATAAGAGGTTACAATTTAGTTTTCACTCTCTCACAAGGGCTGGAACTGGGGTACGCGTCGCTGTGGGGCAATCTATGCCGAAATGGCCTTCCTTGCCACAATTGTTGCACCTCTTGAAGCCTGCGAGTTGAGGGCAAACATTCCTCTTGTGCGGTCCCCCACACTGGTAGCACTGAATCCTGCCCTACTGAGAAGAGGATTCCCTAGACCCCTAAGACTGGGAATGAGGCCCAGTATAGGGTTTCCTCCTCTCCTCGTGCCTATGCCTGGACCCAGATGGTCCTCCCACTCTCTGTTGGTGTGGGTGCTGAGTTTCTACTTCCACTTTCATCTTCTCCATAACCCTAACCTTCTCCACCAAGGCCGCAAAGTCCTTGATGGATAGTGGGGCCACCATCAGTCGAAGGTCTCCACGGAGGCTGTTCTAGAATTTCCTGCATCGCCACTCTTCATCCAATGGCATGGTGTAGAAACGATTGAGATGCTTGAACTTTTCCGCATACTCAGCCACAAATTTGCTTCCTTGAGTCAACTGCAAAAACTCCACCTCTTTAGCATATTTGACGTTGTCAGGGAAGTACTCAGAGAGAAAATTTCTCCTAAAGACCTCCCAAGTAACTAGTTCCTGCCTCTCTTCCATGATGGACTTCATACTGATCCACCAGTGCTCAGCCTCACCCGTGAGCATGTACACCGCAAAGGCCAATCTACTATCCTCGGGGCACATCTTAGCATCAAAAATCCTCTTAATGTCCTTCAACCACTGATCTGCGACATCTGGACTGGTCTTCCCATTTACTTAGTCGGGTGGTGCTTCAGAAAGTCTTCCAAACTCCATTCCCGATGGAGAGGTCTTGGCTCAGGACCGTGGACAGGGGCAGTGGTCCTGTTTTCCTCCAACTGACGGAGGGCCTCCATGTGTTGACGGTGAGCGTCCTCAGCAGCCACCCTAGCAGCTTCCATCTGCTGCATGACCAACTGCTACTGCTCAAGTGATGCCGCTTGTCGCTGCATTGATGCTTCATGTTGTTGCATCATTACAGTACTCTGTTGTGCCATAGCAGCCACCATCGCTTCTATCGCCCTGGCGATGTCTGGTGCGTCATCCTGAGAAGGCTGAGAGTTCCTACGCTGAGGTGTCATGTCACTAGCACATAGGAAAAACAAGAGTTAGACTTGATTAGCTGAGAGCTTAGCTAGCAACACACAAGTTACAACGGTAGCTAAGCAGGCACACTAGACCATAGATCCTAAGGGTCGACCGCTCTGATACCATAAATGTAACATCCCAAAAACTGGATAACCTCAAATTGATAAAATGTCACATACATGAATAATCAGAGAGTACGGAGTTTGGAATATGCAGGCATACAGTACGCCAAGCATTTTCCAGATTACATAAAGGAGGCTCCACACGGCCTAAATAAAGTACACTAGAAAAGCAAATAACTATACTAGGTCTTGTGCGGACAAGAGAAACATAGCTAATAAAATCCTTCAGTGATGGGCCCCACAGTGGGTCCAATACTCATCCAATCCATCAAGCTGCAGCATCCCTATTATCCATACCACTGCCAAGGGTCCTCACATCTGCTCACATCAATAAAATTGATGATCATTGCAATAGAGAAGACCACACACAACATACAAGCAAGCAAAAGGGTAAGCTAGTGTAAAGGAATCTCATATTATAACAGTCCACATGTAATCTCAAAGGCAAGCATAAATAACAAACATCACACCAGAGCTATCAAAACATATGAGACCCCAAGATTTGACTATTCAGATACGTAACTGAGGCACCACCACCAAGTAGTGGAATTACGTCCTAACAGTGAGGCGTCACCACGAGGCCTTCGCGGAATTACACCCTTGCAAGAGGCATCACCACGTGGCCTCCGTGGAATTACGTCCTGGCCTTGAGGCACCACCACGACCCCCCGTGGAATTACGTCCTTTTGTTGAGGCACCACCAGGAACTCCCTTTAAGGGGGTCCATGGGACTACGTCCAACAGATGAGGCGCCACCAAGATCTCTCACTACAAGAGTCATGGAATTATGCCCTACCCATACTTTATACATGTTCCACCCACCAATCAAGAATTTCCCATAACATTAGTATCATGTATAGACAACAAATCATACAACTCATGCTTTCCAATTCATACCCAATAAATAACATGTCATTTCCATCTCAAACTCATATATTAATCATGGTGTCATCACGCAACTCTTCTAGTAAAGCATTTAGATCCGACAAGTAAGCCACACATCAATGAACCATTCAATAATTACATCAAAACCTGCCCGCAGCCTCGTTCAAGCTAACAGGGTTCGCTCAGGAGAGAGGGACCCTCTCGCTCAGGCGAGTCCCATCATGCCTAGGTGAGGGCGCGACAAGGGAACAATGGGTTCTGCGACGTCTCGCCTAAGCGAGATTGCACCTTGCTCAAAATGAAGCCAAGTCGCCTGAGCAACCATTCATGCAGAAGTTTTTTGGGTGAGCCCCCTACTAGTCTCGCCTAGGCGAGGCATGCTCGCTTGGGCGAGAAAACCAGTGCCCGCCACTGTTCATTCACACAACAGACAAGTGTTCGACCCCAAACACGGTTTAAACAGGTTCACAAACGATTAACCACAATAGTCAAGTCATACAATCATGGAATGGAGGCAAAACAAACAATCATTCGAAACACGCACACAAAGAGCACCATAATCCTAAGAGTAGGCCAAGGGGCTAAAAACGAAGGGGAGCAGATTAGGAACGAGATTACTACAAAGTCCCTACTGTGATCAACAAAAGAAAGGATACCTAGAGAGTGAGAAGCACGAGCTCGAGATTAACTTACATGGAGCAGAGTTGAGTTTAGAGCTGTCTTGCCCATGAGCTGGGATCAAACCCTAGCTAGCAGAGCTTCCTGTTGCGAAAAAAGAGGGAGTTTGACGGCTGCAAAAATCTGAAGAGTAAAAGAAATGGAAGTGTGAGGGGCAGACTTAGGGTCTCCTTTTCCCTTTTTGGGCCAACCCTTAGACCCAACCGTTTGGAGCAGCCTTTAAAATAAAGGTAAGAAATAAAGTGGACCTTACACACATCATGAACATTAACCTGATAAATGATCCGTATAAGTTAAAGAATCAAAATTAATAAATACTTAAAAAATAATAAAATTGAGATAAAAAAAAATCTGTTATTCTGTAGAAAAAGTTACTCGTTCACCTATGCCCTTATAAGGTTGAAAACTCGATCATTTCATTTTGTATTTCTCTGACGGAATATTAAGAAAATTAATAAATAAATATACACTATATACATATTTATATAACACAAATCCCTATGTGACCCTCTTTGTTCTATAAAAGCAATAATATAGTTGTCTGACCTTTGAAAAGAGAACACAAACCTTGCTAATTTGACATAGTTTTGGAATATATATATATATATATATTGAACTGTATATATCTCACATTGGAAATGGTCTGAGTCGGCTCAATCAAATGGAAAAACTATGTTTGCATCTTCATCCACCCATGTCATGCGCCCACCTTCATTGTTACTTTATTTTCTATTTAAACTACTTTTAAATTTGAAGACATTAATAATGAAATGAAACCAAAACATATTTTTAATTATAACATTCATCTGATTGTATGAGACTAAAGAGTAAATATTTTCAGATATTTTTGTCAGATAAAGAAAAGAGAAGAAGAAAAAAGAAACATAATAAATAATATGCTATATATAATAAAATTAAAAAAAAAGATATATTATCAATATTCGTGTCTAAAATAATACGTAGGTATATTCAAACACAAATATTTCGTCTTCGACTTTCTTCTTATTGAAAGATAAGCTATCAACTTTTTAATATTATCGTCACTGTTGCATTTCTACAACACGTGTATGGTAGGTAACTAGGAAGAACTTTTTTGTTGTTGTTAATTTTGATATTAATTAGGAATTATTTGTTATTAAATGTAATGAGTGAGAGATGTTGAGTATTGAGTATTCTCCTTCCAACATTTACATCACCATATACGTATTAAATTCTTACCCCCTTGATACAGATATTAATCAACCATAATTAATTTAATTAACTTTGCAAAAGCTGACTTTCCCCCCACCAAAACTGAACAACACCAATGTAAATTGTTAAGTAATGTGACTTTTCTTTAAGTGATTATTATACAAATCGTATGATGTAACAAGAAGCATAATAATGCCTTAAGTACAATAAAAAAAATAATAGTTAGTTCAAAGCTTAAGATCATGTTAGGTTTTCATTTTTTTTAAATCAAAAGTTTGATACAATTCACATTTGTAAACTATCAACACACAATGCGTAAAAAAAAAGTAATCAGATAATTGTTTTCAGTTATGAAGTAACAAAGATGCTGTATATAAAGTTCATATCGTCATGTATGTTAATAAGAGAACAACGAAAACTGAAAACCTTTTCCGTACGATTCTATAATATATTTTTTAGAAAGCAAATCATAATTTAAATTGTATAGTTTTCAAAAAACTAAATAAATTATAAGATAAGGTCAGAGACTGCTCATTTGATTGAGTTTAGGATTATTTTTTTAGGTCTTTTAATTTAGCATGTGTGCAATTTCAGCCTTTTCAATTTTTAGCTAACTTTTTCCGTTTTTAGAATTAGCCAATTTTTATTGTGAAATCATTTTTGTGATTAAAATAATATCTTCACTAAAAAATCAAGATTTAATTATTTTTAGTCTCTAAAATTTAAAAAATTTCTGATTTTGGTTTTTCGGAAAAAACATTTTACTTCAGCAAAGTTGGAAAAAATTATATCTAATTCTTTATATATAAAATTTGAGAGGCTAAAATAATTTTATATTCCAAAATCATCATAAAATTTCAATCAAAGAAAAAATAGTGCAAATATTTTATTTTATCTTTTTTGCTATCTGTTGTTGTCTTTAAGGTTAACTAGATACATCAAAAATATTATTATTATTATTATATAGGATTTTCTCTTCTTTTCATTTTATTTTTTACATAATTTTTAAATTAAAATAATTATTTTACTAATTTTATTTTTTTAACTCATTTTTTTATTTAATTATTTTTTAAAACTAAAATAATTATTACAATAAAAAAAATTAAAAAAAAATCAGTAATAATGTTAATATTTTATCATAAGTATATAACATTTTTTATGTATTTTAAACTTTTAAAAGGTTGTTTACTTCGAAGTTATAAAAATGATATACACAGCTGTCAAGCTGAGTCAGTATTGACGTTTTTATCACGTGGCATCCGTGGGAACTTTGAGGAGCCGCAATTCAATTTTACACTGTCTATTTAAAGTCAAAATCCATAAACTAGTTCAGTTACTTTATTATTATTATTTTCATTTGATATATTAATAATAATAGCAGTATACGTAAGTAGTTTTAACAATTTTTAAATTTCAAAATTTAGTATTTATAAAACAACCTGATTTATCACAATTAAAAGATGAAATTGAAATCGAGTTTCAATTCGATTACTGAACTAAAATCATTGTTTTGAAATTAGCTACAACATATTCTACACTATAATAAACCATAAAATTGGTAAGGAATACAAATAAGAACTTATGTGGAGAATGAAAATATTTGACTGGCAAAAGTCCTTATTGCACAAGTTAATCACAAAAATTTATGAGATTAATATAAAGTAAAATGTAGAAGATAAGTGGTTGTGGAAGGGAGAAAAAAAAACAAGAAAATTTGTAAAAAATAAAATAAAAAATGTAGTAGTCATGTTTCTCTAAAGGTTACATATTTTATGCGGAGATTTGTTCATAACTTCCGACATATATATAAAAGAATAAATGTATTTATGACCAATGATAATATATTATGTCATGTTTGTGTTATGGAAGACAAATCTTTAGCCATGTATTGTTGATTTCTCACAAATCTTATTTGGTTGAAGGGGTGTTATATATAATGGATGAAAAGTGTAACAATGTTGCAAGCCAATTCTTTTTATGAGATGTTCCTTTTGGATTGTGTTGGCCAAGACTATTCTATACCCTTCTACCAATCCTTAATATATTGTTTGTTGATGATAAACAAATACTAATATTCCATTAACCAAATATTCAATGTCTAAATTAATTGCCTTGTTTGTTAATATGAAATACTAAAATAAATAAGATGAAAAATAAGTTAATTTTATTTGGTGCAACAAAACCTAATTTTTATATTAGAAAAATACTATGCATGAAGCTGGAAAAAAATTGTAAAAATGATCTTGTATTAAAAATTTTCATATTTATAAAACCAACTTACTTTTCAGAAAGAAAATATTTATGCATTTTCAGTTGTTTTGAAACAAATTACAAACAACTTTTTTTATAAAAAAAGTTAAATTTTTTTATTAGGTTAAAAGATTACTTTTAATTGAAAATGTTAATCACACCCACCATCCATGCAAAATGGCTGGTTAGAGGAACCAATATTTCTTTAAAAGTCACGTTTACTAAAAAAGATGATTTTTTTTTTGTCAAATTTCTACATAAGATGTTAACATTAATATTCTTTCAATGTTTCACACACAAAAAAAAAATTAATGTGTCAGCTTTAAGTCTCCTTAAATGTAAAATTAATCACAAGTGTATAAGGAAAAAAAAAAAATGACTCAGTCATTGCATCATGTATGATGAGCTCATTAGTGACAAAGTCATTAGATTTTTTTTGTCTGCTATTAAATCCAAGAACATGTTCTAATTATTACAACCACGGAATCTGATGAAATAAACTTTGAAGGCAAAAGGTTCAAAAAAAGTAACAATAACGAAATTCAATTCATAACCAAATAAAACTTAGAATTAAGTTAGTGATTAAAAGTTTGGAGATGAATTAGAAATAAAATACCAAAAGGTAAATTTCACATATTCTGGTTAATGTTTATATCTAAAAATTTGTATCTAATCGCTTGTGAAGTTATTGAAATTTATAAAACACTATGGATAAACAATATTAGTGTTAGTGTCGATATATAGTAAACATGTTTTTTGTATTCTCATCTTTGTTATATCACATATTTTATCTATTGATTTCTCTGTAGGAACACTCGATTGTTTTAGCAAAAAGTTACTTTTAAATTTAAATGAAAGCTAAAAACGATGATTTTTGCTTTATTCTCCTAATGAAGTTATATTTAGGTCTTTTACAAAGAAAATTCACATTTTTCTTAGCATAATAAAAAGTAATGATATTTTCAAAATATTTATTTTTTAGATCTGAAACAAGTTAACAATAAATTTCACATCAATTAAAGATAAAATACTTTTATATATATAAATAGATATAAATCTCAGCTTACAAACAAATTTTATGGAGTTAAATTAAATTTAAAATCTATTTTCAAATATAAATAATATTTGTATTGTCTTGAATTTAAAAAGATTACCGATTTTGTTAAACGAGAATATTTTATTTTTGTAATATTAGTTTTAGGGAACGTCAAGATTTCAAAACTTTGTGTATTTTTATCTTTGGACACTGTCAACACTTTATGGTAGAAACATTCTTTAATTTTATTATTGATTATTATTTATAAAAAAAAAAACTTAAGAAATGTTTTTTATACCCTTATCTCTTGATAAATAGTTAATTTCTATATCATTTAAAACTTAATAGGTTAAACTTTACAAATTTTCAACTAAAAAAAATTAGAGGAATTACCCTACGTAGTAATTGTCTTCGTGTATAACTTGAATATTTAAATCTTTGTTATTAAAGCATTGATTAATTGCCTTTTAAGAATCTCTAAATACTTTCCATTACGAGTTAATATCATGACACCTATTTAGTATACTTCCATTATTTATCGTATCAAAATTAGGGTAAAACCCTAATTTTAACAACTAAGAAATTATGTTGTGAAAAGTAAATGTATAAGAGTTAAAAATGTATACAACTATAGTAAATACTAAAAGAAAACATTAACGTAAATGTGTATATAACTCAATCCAACTAATACATTCTGAATTTAATTGAATTTATTAAAATTAAATGATCAATTCCACTATTTCTTTTTTCTAAAAAAAAACAATCTAAACTAAGCAGCACAACAAAATAAATAACATGATTCTCACGCAAATATATAGCACTGTGTTCGCACCAATCCACAAAATTCCCTCCCACTATACGTCACTTCCTACTAAGTAAAATATATGTTATAAAAGTGTTTAAAATTATTCCATTTAAAATAACAAACCACAAAAAGGTGCATGCATTTTGTCTCAAAATATAGGAAATTGCGTCTACGTGTCTAATTTTTTTGTTTTGATATTAAATTTGTGGTATATGTGATTGGTGCAAATTTTTTTATTAATTTAATTAATTAAGAAATTGAAATAAACAGTAGAATAGTTTTCGACTGTTGCTAAATGCAACAAAAGTGTTACGAGGACATAGAAAGGTCTAAATATAATTCGAAACGTAAATGATTAAAATACTTGATTGGGTAGATTTCAGATAGATATTAAAATCATACGAATATGAATATTATCTATTTATGATTTTATTTTTATAAAGACAATAATATTTTGACATTTAAAAAACACTTGATATGATCTTTTATTATAAACTTTTTCCTATTTACAAATAAAAATTGTATTTCTATCATGACCATTTTATTCTAAATAGTTGTTAAACGATAGTTATCGGTATGAAATAAAATTTCTTTTTCTAAAAAGAAATTACATTTGTAAAGTCATTCTTTATTATTGACAAAATGTTTTTAAAGTTATACAAACACACTTTTCTTTATTTTTCATGATCAATAAAGAAAATGTAAATAATGTATTTGTCTTTTTCACATCTCTTTAAAGTTTTTTTCGATAAATATTTATATCTATTAATTGTATGTTTTTAATAAGGTTTAACTCTAGTGAAAAAGTATTAAAATTTGAGTTGGCAATTTAAGAAGTATTTAAGACCATGTCATAAATAGCAATTAATGTAAGTTTTAATACATTGTGATTTGTAATTAAAGGTAAATGTAGCTTTATTTTATGAAATTGGACACTTGTTTCATAAAATGAAATAAAAAAGAAAAAGTAATTTGTTTCCACTTGGTAGAAAAAGGCATAGCCTCTAACGTTACCATTCCATTATTAATAGGACCCTCTCTTTGTTATCCTATCCAACTAATGAACACAACACAACACATCACAACTTGCATGTTCTCTTCCTCTCTCAACTTCTAACCTTTCTTTCTCTCTCCCTTTTTCCGATTCTTACAAAAATGGTGGCTTTGGTTTCCCAAGACAACAACGTTGTTGCATTGGTTTCTCGTACAGGTAGAGAGTTACAACGCTACAGAAAAGGTCGTCGCCAAGTCGTGGGGTTTGTCTCGTCTTTCTAATCCCATCGTTGCTTTTACTATTCGATTTTATGTTTCGTTCATGCAAGTCCTTGTGCCTCTATTGAGTTTCATTTCAATTGTGACTGAACATTTCTGTTTTCGCCTTCAATTCGATGGCCACATGTGTGCAGATGCATACCCTACAGATATAAAATTGTGGATCAAACTTCGTTGGAGGGACCAGAAGATTTAGAAGTTTTGGTCATCACTTCTCAGAAAGGCAAAGGCATGCTATTTCCTAAGGTATTAGTCAATGAAATTCATCTCCCAAATGGGATATATTTTGATTTGTCAACATTTTTATTCACCCCATTTTGTGCTATCCGTTTGACCAATCAACAGGGAGGTTGGGAATTGGACGAATCGAAAAAGGAGGCAGCTTTGAGAGAAACCATAGAGGAAGCAGGGGTTCGAGGCACTGTTGAGGTCAGGCTGTTCGATAAAATGACAGAAGTTTGATAACTATAAAATCACAAATCATTGTTAATGCAACTTAACTAATTACCAATAAAACTTGTTTTAAGTTGAGATGAAAGTTTGATTTGATTGGTGCAGGGCAAATTGGGTAAGTGGAGTTTCAAGAGCAAGACTCATGATACATTTTATGAGGGCTACATGTTCCCTCTACTTGTCCAGGAGCAATTGGAGTTCTGGCCTGAGCAGAATTTTCGTCAAAGAATATGGGTAGGTGATAATAAAAATGGAATACTGAGGGCAGTGTTTGAATTTTTCTTAGTTGCTTCTTCTAAATGATCAGTGTGATAGATAGTGTTTGAATGATTATTTTTCTTTCATTCTAATGATCACGAACTAAGAAAGTGTTTGAAAATTTCCTTTGGGGTGTAGATGAGCGTTTCTGATGCAAGGGAAGTTTGTCAACACTGGTGGATGAAAGAAGCTCTAGAGAGACTAGTAAACCGTCTCATGGCTCGGAAACTTGGTCGTGTGAGACAAATAGTAGGTTCTATACACTGCATAGGAGATGCCAATTCTGACTTGTAAACAAGGATATGCATACCCTTTTAGATTTTCTTCGACCAAATGAACTAAGGAATAGTACAATCCCATGGAATTAGAGAGAAAAAGAAAATACACTATATGATTACAATAACAATAGTAAAGGTGTACACAACTTAGAAGTTGTCAATTCCCCCATTAAAATACAGTACTTCGTATCTCAAAATGTGAAAAAAAAGGTGAGAATTCACTGCATCTGTATATATAGTGATACTCCTCAAAATCCATTGTTCAATAAACTATTTGGTTTTTTGTCTCAAGCAACAGTTGATAACATGTCAGAAACTTGGCTGAACTTCTTGTAATAACAATAAATCATACCAAGCAAATAGTAGTACTATAAATTATTTTAAACTTCTATAAATTCTAAACTGTCATATACTATAAATTTACTCATTTTTATAATAGAACTATCTTGTGAAAAAATAAAATAAGATGATTGATAAAGAAAGATGAGTAGATAAAAGTATTGCAGAAAAAAGAAGTATGAATAATAGTGATGTATTGAAATTATTGCACTATAAATGAGTGTATGTGGCTATATATGGTAAAAAGGGATAAAGCATTTTGATCAAGAAAGGAAATTGTACCTTTTAATGAAGAGCAAAGTGAAGATAAAGCTCTTTCTTTATTCCTATTGTTTATTTACATTATTTTGTTCAATCAACTAGAAGCTAAGATTGGAATTTGGAAGTAACATTTTTGGTGCTTCAACCACTTTGATGTATGAATTGAGATGCACCTTTGATGCATAAAGGAATACGTGTGGAATTGGTTGACCCAGTCCTTGTCATTAGTGGAACTCCTTTGGTGAAATTGAAAAGGGGAAAGTTGAAGAGGAAAATAATTTCAAATTTTTGGTCAACATAAGAAAATTCATTTATTTATTTTGGTCTTTAACAAGAGAAATTTTAATGAAGACCAAGATTAGTAATGGGAACCAGCCTACTATGAGCTTCAGGGAAAGTGCCAACCTGAAAACAACAGAGAAGCCTCTTAAATGTAAAAAGTGGTCCAAGCGCTATGTTGGGCTCATAGTTCAACAACACAATGCCCAAGAAAAAACACTTGCCACAAGCGCCATATTGGGCTTGAAGGGGTGTTTATATTGGGCCAATAGCTGATTAAGGGAAGGCAATTGCTTCCTGCACACTAACAAAATTCTTCCTGCACCCTATCATTCACAATAAAAAAGTTTTATAAATATTCTAATAACATTAAAGTCTGCAAATTAATATTATCTCTATGTATTTTAATAGATTACTTAACAATATAAAATAGAATTGTAAAAAAGAAAAAGCAAGTTAATTAGCATATTAGATTAAAAAATCTCACTGACACTTGATAGTAGCATGTGTTTATGAACTAAGCAATTAAGAGTTTAAACAGCCAGGTATATTATATCAGAAAACTTGTATAACTAGCTCAATCTACATGTCACAGCATCAGCTTGTAATGTTGTTCCATTCTCTTTGAGATGAACTCTACTAGCTATTAAAAATTCTTGTACAAAAACGATTTAGCATGCATCTGTGTGTGTATATATATATATATATATATATATATATATATATATATATATATAGTTTATCTAAATATTACTAAAGTGTTTATGTGTTTGAGGG
>Ga0099822_1007904_pt1 | contig 13671 bp, 6 predicted proteins | sample CowpeawhiteBW_FD_76839 | JGI IMG/M metagenome (GOLD analysis project Ga0099822, IMG submission 76839) | Root nodule microbial communities of legume samples collected from California USA - Cow pea white BW | ecosystem: Host-associated > Plants > Roots > Nodule | place: USA: California | collected... | reverse complement strand
TATTTTTATTATATTATATATATATATATATATATATATATATATATATATATATATATATATAAGTGTTTTATATATGCATATGCATAAGTATATGTTTATTCTATTAAGCTCACCCTATCTGCTTGTGTTTGGCGATGATCGTATCTGCAGTACACGGTAGAAGATTATGTGGTTGCAGGTGGTTCTGGTGAGGCTTAGCTACGGAACGGGGATAACTAGGGAGTTTTTATTATTTTATGCTTTTGAAATAATTTGTAAACACTTATGAGATACTTTGATGTTATTTTCAGTTTTATCATTTACGAAATTTGGATTATTATTGGAAGTAATGAAAGTTGAAATTTCTCGCGTTTTTGGGAAATAGATTTATAATAAATGTGATTTTATTTTCTTTTTTATTTTATTATTTAAACCCGTAATATCCTAATACAAGAGATTAAAGGTGTGTTGATGCAGTTGAAGTTAAGTTTGGTGAATCAATGGTGTGAAATTAGATTGTCTCAAGTTACAAAATTAATCCAAAATTACTAAATTCTAGAAAGAAATAATTTAGGAGCTAAATGCACCCAAGTTTCTATTCTACAAACTCCGTTTTCAAGTGGATCACCCAAAAATCTATTCTCCACCCTATTTTCTACTAAGTTACACTCCTCATTTCACTCAAAATTCAGCCTCATTAATAAACTGGCATGTGGCAATCCTTAACTTCTAAAACTAACCAACCAAAATATGACATGTGGCATAATCCTTGTACACAAAAACTAACCAATCAGGATGTGACACATCATTGTTTTCCTCTTCACTCTTATCTAATTATCCAACAACCTAAACATTGCAGGAACTCCGTTAGCCACATCGGAACAACACCAGGCACCACCTGCAACTGCGCATCAGAGATTGCATAAAAAAGCGAGCCAACCCCACCATGTGAAACCCACACTGTCAACCACCGTACATCCACCATTGACGAAGCAGCTTGCCATGACCGAGATCGAAGGAGATTGGTGCGCTACGCACACTTGCAGCAAAATGCAAAACAGATTTGCATCAACCACCAGAACGCGAACTCACGCTACCACTTGCTATCATGCTCGCTGCCTAGTTCAACGTTCTACAACCATGATGGCAACCCTCACGAATCCAAATTGCGCCTTCAAGCAACACATATGCACCATGGACAGAAGAGCGATGTTGTCAGATTTGTTCATGGACCTGCAGACAAGACACGTGAGTAGAAACCACAAATCGCGCCACCATCCATGTGCAAGTTCAGCATGGTGGGCGCAAAAACCCTAATTTTGGAGAGAGGGGTAATGCGACGTGGAAAACTCTAATCGGGAGTTATCAGGTCAAATAATCAACTATGACCAAAGTTGGTCAAATAAGGAGTTAAAATGTCAATATTTATATATTTATAGTAATTGGCAAGTTTGGATCACTATTTGGAAAATTAATGCAAATATTAGTTGGTGATGATTAATCAGTTATCTTTAAATAATTAATATATTTAATTATGTTAAAAATTATTAACCAAGTATATTTTTCAAATAGTTATAAAACTAGTTATATCTTTCTAATTTTTTTAGATATTCATAATCACTATAAAGATAAATGATATTTATTTTTATCTTTATTTTTAAAGATATTTGAGAGATTTCAACAATAGAAAATACCAGTCCAAGTCCTATACAAAGAGACCAAAGAGAAGCGGAAAAGACGAGCTTAGAATTTCGGAGTTTAGGAATCCTTTACGATGGCCTAATTTTGTTCTCTCTCCATTCTTCTGCTATTTTTGTTTTATGTTGATTTCATGGAGTGCTAAGCTTCAAGGATTCATTCCACTCTAATTTCATTATGATTATGACTCTGAGGTTAAAATAAATAAATTTATTTATTCTTTTGATTCTTGTTATGATTTATTTTCATCTATGTCTTTTCCCTTTAAATCAAGTAAAAGTAATAGTTTTTACATTGTAACAAGTTAGCACGGTGTTAAATCTAAATAAAATATCAATCTTATGAGTTCAAGGATGCTTTTTAATTTTAATTGAGAACGTACTTTGATTAAAGTTAGAAACTTTCATGTGATTGAATGAGCTTTTGTCAATGATTGAGAATGTACTTTAATTAAAGGTGCAAACTTTAACCACAATTAATCAAGAATGTACTTTGGTTATTATCTTTTTGCTTAATATTAGAGGTAAAATAAGAAACATGATTAGGCATGGTATTATTTAATTGAGAATGTACTTTGGTTAAAGTTACTATGATTAATCTACAAATTTCTTACTTTTAATTGAGAATGTACTTTGGTTAATAGTGAGAACGCTAACAAATTAATTGAGAATTTACATGATTAATTTGCAAAACTACAACAATATTTAATTGAACAATAACCTTTAGACAACTGATGATTGTTCTATTTTGCAAAAACAGTGGAATCAATATATTTTCTTTATCACTAATTTTTATTTTTCTTTTTATTTTTATCTTCTTCTATTATTTTTCCTAATATTATTTAACTAACCACTTTTGTATAATTTTTATAAGAAATAATTTGTCAATGATCAATTAATATTCGTTGGGAGACGACTTAGGGTTGACTTTACCCATACTAAACAATTGGCTACTTTCATAACAATATTGAAGTTGTTACAGATGAGTAATATTAATTTGATAGCTTCACGACAATGTTTTCGGGGAACACGATTAGAATTTTGATTATCTAGTATTTTACTTTTTCTTATTGTTTTGATTTTATTCTTTTTATCACTAACATCTTATTTTTTCTTTATTTTTTTTCTAACATTTATTTTATTTTATTTAGTCATTTTTAATTTTTTTCTAAGCACAATTTTTGTTTGAGAAATTTTGTAGGAAAATTTGTGAAACTAGTTGGGGAACACTTTGACGAAGGAAAGATAAGATACTTAAATTGTCCATTGAGACACCTCTCTTTCTTGGAAGTTTACTCAACAAGATTTTAACTTATTTCTTTTCATAAACCTCTTTCAAAAATGCAACATAATTTTTCATATGAAAATAATCAAAAGTGGTATTTTTAAATGAACTATGATTACTATCCACAACAACCACCTCATCCATATGAATATCAATAGCAAATAGTTACATATACTTTTGCACCTGATATAAATGGGTTAACTACACGTGAACTAAGTGATCTATATCCTAGATCATCTTTTTTGGAATATGAGCAACAACCATACCATGAGCAACAATCATATTTTTAGTATCCACTCTAGCCATCATATCTTCCATTTGGCTCTCAACATCAACAACATGCACCACTATAACAAGTTGCAGCAACTAATGGACCATCCTATATGGAAGTTCTATTATCAATGGATGGATTGAGAGAGAAATTAGACACCATAGATGAGGATGCATAATTTAGAATACTCTGTCATGACATAGAAGATATGCTTCTAAATTTGGGTATTAGAGCAAAACAAATGTGTGATGATTTAGGTCAATTAATGAATGACAAAGCTATAGAGGCCACTTTAGAAAATTTAATGAAAATGATAGTTCAGTAGAAGGCTGATATAATAAAATGTTAGAGGGCATGAATCAGAGGATGGACAATTGAGCATTGTTGTGAATGAGTATGCAATTCAAATGTTAGATCAACACCATAATCACATCACATTGATATATCTACTTATAAATATATTGATGATGCTCATACTAATATGTCTACTGATGGATATATTGATTTTACTGAAGATGTTGTTGAATTTGTTGATGAAGAAATTGCACACTGACATATCTACTAAATGATATCATGGTGCTCAATGTGAATATGAGCACAAATGATCTTTTTCAAGAGCAAGGTTTGCTCATGTGCTGGTTCGTGTGGAGACGGAAATTGGCTCTCACGATGGTGCTATTGAGCATGACGCGGTGGCTTCCATGGAGGTTGGTCGTGGTTATGATTCATTGCGGGTGCCACGGTTGCTCTGACAGCGAACATATGCAGATCTGGTTCGCTCATGGCACTTGCTCGAGCATGGTGCAGGTGCGTGGAAGAAGATGGTGGTGGCTGCTACGTTTCGCCGGCGAGAAGGATGAAGGGGAGCTGCCATGGCTGCTGGTGCGGGAATTACGTTCTGCTCCGATCTGGCTCAGGCATGGAGGTTTGAAGATGCAAGGCTGTAGTGGTTTCGTGGTGGCTTTAGGCTCGCGGTGGTCGGCGATATCCGTGAATGGCGTAGGCATGGAGATTGCGGTGGCTATGACTGGTTCAGATCTGCTCCAAGCGCGGTGGTGATGGTTGGATGCGTTGTTGTAGTGGTGTGGTGGTGTAGTCGTAAATTTGAACTACGGGCAGCTTGCTCATGGTGGTTTGATGGTTCTGCGTCATTGGTAGATGGTGGCGTGACAAGCTCTCATTGGTAAATTTGGTGAGTGGAGGATTATGACACGTGTCATCATGTGGTTGGACAGATTTAGAAGGTGAGGATTGCCACATGACATAATCTGGTTGAGATAGGTTTAAGTGGTAGGAGCGGTATAACTTAGTAGAAACAGGGGTACAAAACAGGTTTTTAAGTGGTCCACTTGAAATGGGGGAGTGTGTAAAATAAAAACTAGGGTGTAGAAGTGATTTTTCCAGAACTTGCTAATTTCAGCCTTATTTAAAGGAGCTTTGTAACTTCAATCAATTTATTTTTCCACCTTAAATGAGCTTAATCTTAACTTCAAATGCATCAACAAACATTAAAATATCCAAAAATAATTTATGCAGCTAAAAATCACTCTTTAAGACATTTTTATCACATAAGCTCAATTAGCCTAATTATCAGAACTGTCAATTAAATCACTTTTTAAGCACATAAATTTAATTAAATACCCAGAATTAAACACTGAATGAGGGAAAAAATACGCACTCATCAATAGGGTTTATCCTTATAACCCTATCTTCATTCTTGTATGCATTTTTCAGCTCTTTAATTTGTTCTTTGAGTTGTGGTGCTCATTGTTGGGTGCTTATCGTTGTCTACTAGCATTTATCAAGGTAAGGTAAGCTAGAACTCTTAAATGTTTTCGAACCGTATTATTGTGAAGGGTTTTTAAATCGTATTTTATTTGTTGAATGGTGCTTGTGATTCTGTGAAATTGAACTAGATGTAGTTTGGTCGTGGTTTCCTAGTCTGCATGCGCAAACAGTGGAGAAACCTTATATTCTCGCCCAAGCGAGTAGGTCCCGCCTAAGGGAGAGTATTAGAAACCCTCCCAGGTTTTTGCTCGAGTTGTCGCTTAGGCGACGAGCTCCAATTTTGAGCGAGTAGTCATCTTGCCCAGGCGAGGAGGTCTCGCCTAAGCGAGAAAATGCAAAAGCCTCACTATTCCAGTGCTTGAGCTCTCGCCTAGTCAAAAAGGGCTTGTTTAAGCGAGAGTATCTCTCTCGCCTGAGCGAGTGCTTCCAGCCTGAGCAAGATCTGGGTAGGGACGTGCTCTAGTACTATTTTCTTCTCTGATTTCATTGTTTGCCTACATGATAGAGTAATTTATTGTAAAGGCTTGAAGTATGATGTTGCATATGTTAAATGGGATGAAGTGAGATTATTATATATTTATGTTTGGCATGAAATGAAATATGGATTGGTTGGTTTGTTGGGCATCGACATGAAATTATGATGCTTGAGATAATGTGTGGAATGTGTGTGTGGGAGCATGGTTGTGGTATGAGATTGATGTAATTCCATGAAACTCTTGGTGAGATTTCATAGTGTTGTTGGTGTGATCGACACATTTCCCAAAATATTACAAAAGCTATATTTTAATTATGATTTTCTCCTAACTTTCAAAATAATATCAAAATAAAAATATATAGATTATAACTTTATGTTAGCTAAAATTAAGGAATAATTTTAAAATAAAACATTTTTCAAAGTTATTTTTTCCATCATTCTCATCAATTTTACAAAAGCATTATAAGATTAATTCTTGTTATCCTTCACATTTTAATTTTTTTTGTTATTCGTGTTAAAGTTTAACAAAAGTATCTTGATTTCGGTTATACTTAACAATAAAGTATAAAACATATTTTTACGGTCTCGTTACTTAAAAAGTCAAAATATAGGTTTCGGTTAAGAAAAAACCAAAACTTGAATTTGATCAATAATTTTAAAAATTTCATCGTGTTTTAAACGCTTTACTTGAGTGTTAGAGTATTGGCTTCAGATTACTAAAGGAACCAAAACCTATACTTTAAGTATAGGCTTCATTTTATTCATTGAACGAAGCCTATACTTAGACAGTTTGAGTATAAACTTTTGATTTTGTAGAGAACCGATGCCTTTACCCCTACTCGTTGTTCTTCTCTCCCGCCACAGCAAAATTCGCATTTTCCTCCATTTTTTCTCCATAAAGTCCTTTGTCGAGGTTCATTTGTCTTTTACCCCTTGTTTTTCTTCTCTTTCGTTGAGGTTCATTTATCATTGCACAACTCTAACGTTGTTCTTCTTCATTTTAGGGTCGTTGCATTCTAGGTTTCCCATTGTCACCGTGACGCATTTAGGGCGCTCTCATTGTGACCGTGGTGACCTATTGTCACACTCTCACTCTCACTCTCGATCTCTCTCGTTCTTTGTCTCGTTCTTTCTCTCGCTGCCGCTCCCAGGTTCCTCTCTCATGGCAATTTTGGCTTTAAAGCTCTTAGTATCTCTTCTCGCTCTTGTTGTCGCTATCGCTCCTAGTCTTAGATTCCTATCTTGTGACAATTTTGGCTTTGGAATATTTTGAATGATTTTGGGCTTCAGTTGTGTTAACAATCAGAGCCTTTTCTTGCAATATAGGCTTTGGTTATGAACCATAGCCTTAAACCCTCCCTTTTTTAGTACTACTAGATATACTTTGATTCTCCAACCGTAGTATATCATAAAAAATCACTAGTGCAAAATATGAATATAACAACAAGATATAACATCACTTCTTAAGAAAAATGATGTCATGGAAAACGTAGTGGCAATTTCATAAATACTGAAAACAATATAACATTGGTTGTGCGGGTCACTGATGTAGTATTGCATTTAAATTGATTTTTTTTAAAAGCATGATACTATATCGGTTGTTAGGGAAAACTAATGAAGTATCAATTTTTATTCAAATTCGCGCCATTCATTACTTCTCTTTCGTTCTAGTTCTTTTTTCTCTCTCTCAACCCTAGCCCCAAATCGTCACTACATGGGCTCAACCAACACCTCTTGGTCCTACTTTGTGGTGGGCTTCATACGGGACTCTTTAACGTATTCCCAAGCATCACCAGCGATGCCATTCTTCTCACCCACCACTAGTGACAATGCCATTCTTCCCAGTCACCACCAACCTTCAATCTATCAATGTTTGATCTGTTGGCACAAGCAAGGTTGATGCAAAGATTTGATAAAGCAAAGTGCATGAAGATCATGATAAAGAATCTTCAAGTGAAACAAATTTGAGGACAAATTCTTTTTAAGAAGGAGGGTATGATAGAGGATTATCTCTTAAACTTCAAGTTGTACGAATTTGAGGATAAATTATCTTCAAGAAGGAGGGAATGATAGAGGATTATCCCAAGATTCCATACAAGAAGAACTTGAAGATTAACTTGAAGATGAACCTTTAGGTTTTCTTTTAGAAATTAGTTATGTTCTATGTTTTTGGGCTTTGGGCTTTCTTTTATAAATTAGTTTATGTTTTTTTATGTTTTTGGGCTTGGGCTTTCTTGTAGGGTTCTCAGGTTTTCTTAAACTTGTGTGCCTATATATAGAGGTATCAAAAACTCATGTAGACACTTTTAGTCATATTTTGAATTTTATTTCATTAAAGAGAGGATTCTCTTTGTTATTGGCTTACGGCCTCTAGTTCTTATCAAAGATTAACATCTACGTGGCAAATTTTCGCTTGACTTATCAATCTGCTAGATTGTGGCATCCTTCATCTTTATCTTATTTTGCATTCTTCTTTTATTTATTCGTGTTGTGCCTCTTGAGGATTCAAATTCAAAAATGATCGTACTCTTTCCTGGATAGGATCGTATCATTTGGTATCTAGAGCAAGGTCCTAGTTTGAATTTTCTCTTCTACGTTATTTTTTTCTGTCATATGAAAAAAAAAACTAAAATCTTTTAATGTTTGTGTGTTCTGTGCTTTGTTTTGAACTTTTGTTTGTTCCATTATTCTTAGAATTTTGTAAGGAGTAAAACCCCTAAGGTTTTTTCCAATTTGGTTGAATTTTTAATTTGTCGTATTTTTTTTTGTTCTCCGTTTAAATTGTCTATTTCTACATTTGATTCGTGGAAATTATATGTTTTTGTGATTGGGGATTTGCAAGTGCACTTACATTGATTTACATGAGTATGGGGGTTTGAAGGATAAATTGTTTAGTTTGTTTGTGTGTTGAACTACAAAAAAAATAAATAAATAAAAATTATGGATCAAAGTAAAAAAGAAAAAACTATATATTGAAAAAAAAACAAGTAAGGATAAAAAAAAAGTGGAGTTCAACACAACCTTTTGTTGCAATTTTATTTGTGCACTAACACAAAAAAGACAATTTACATTTCCGATTTTACGTCTGACCAACCAGAATCAAACATAAAAAATGACCGATGACAAACTTGTAATTAAATTATCAATTTTTACGTCTGACTAGCACTAGTCAGACGTAAATTTACGTCTAACTTGCACTAATTAGACGTAAATTTACGTCTGACAAGAGAAATCAGACGTAAATTTACGTCTGATTAGTCCCATCAGACGTAAATTTATGTTTGATTTCTCCTGTCAAACGTACATTTTTGTTTGATTTCTCTTGTCAGACATAAATTTATGTCTGATTAGTGCAAGTCAGACGTAAATTTACATCTGACTTCATCGCGTCATACGTAAATGTTGAAACTTAAATCTCTAACCTTCTTCCCTACAGTGTTGCGACTGTGCAAGACGGGAACGCGATTTTACCATTTTCGAACTGCACCGGTGGACATCAAGTGATTAATTGTTGAAAGGTTAGTTTGTCTTTTGATTCCGTTTTGCTACACCTCAATTTACCTTGAAACCCCTAATTTTCTGCAGCGGCGATGAACTGTGCAACGGCGGCGGAACTACAGCGGCGGAGGATTGTGCAGTGGCGGCAACAGCGGTGAAGGACTGTGTAGTTGCCACACCATTTCAAAAACGCGAGCAGTCACCATGGAAGCACGACGACGCAGAACCTCCACGCATGAGACGAACCAGAAACACCATCGCAGCAGCCACCGCGACCTTCAGAAGTGGCACCTGTTCGAACTTCCAATGTAGAGCTTTATTCATGCATCACTTTTTGCATCTCTTTCGCGAACCTATGGCAGCAACTTTCTGAAACGTGAACTCATCGCCATTGTCTCCCACCTGCAAAGCTGTAACTAACTTTACGTCTGTTCTCTTGGGTCAGACGTAAATTTACGTCCGGTTTAACGTCAGACATAAATTTAGGACTACCGTTACTACGACTGACCTGGACCAGACAAGAAAAGCAAAAAACACCGGACGTAAAAGACCTTTTTTCTGTTAGTGGTGGTTTATTGATATTTTACTTGTAATCAGTCTTTCTCTTAGAGTCTCCATGTTGTCTCCTTTAACTCTTTTTGGTAGTCCTATTTTGTTTTTATTGTGTTGTGTCTTTAAAATTTCTTGAAGTTTTGTTTAGAGTTTTGTATTTTCTTTGATCTTTTGAGTCAAGATTTAGATCTCGCAACATTTTTCACATTGTTTGTTCACTATTTGCTTAAGTTATTGGAGTTCTTTGCCAAGCACTAAAGGGTATTTGAGTGATAAAAGGCAAGAGAGTACATTCAAGAAAAAAAACCTATAAGTATGATACACAAGTGAGAATTTGAGTGAAACACTTAGAAGAGTGGTGAGGTCCTTAATATATTTTATTATACTAACATTTTCTTGCAGGAACTAGCAATATTGAGTAATGCAACATGTTTCCACAGAGGCATCCTTCTGGAACTGGTGTAACATATGGTTTAAATTATCCTACTCCTAACCATGAACATTTGGTTAGAGGACTTGAACGCACCAAGAGAGTGACACGTAGAGATACACCTAGTGTTTATGAGGCCGTGGTAAAAGATGTCAATGCCTTGGAATCCAGAATTATAAAGCTAAATGACAAGATTGCTAGTATTAAAAGGAAGCACAATCCTGATAGAAAATCATTGCCAAAGACAATTGCACTAAGACGTTCCAAATGTGAAGGCTATGGGCATGAAACTCATCAATGTCCTAATGGGGATGTAAGTCACATGACTAATGAAGACCTTAAGAACTACATTTCATATTTGAGAGAGGAGGAATGAAGGACAATGCAAAAATTATATGTATTGAAAAGAAGGCAAGAACGGAAGCTAAAAAGTGCCCATGAGAAGGAAACACTTATAAAAAGTGAAGCAAAAGAAAAGAGAGAAAAAGAAGAGAAAGAAAAAAGTGAGAGAGAAGAGAAAGAAGAGCAAAAAAAAGAAAAGAAATAAGAGAGTAGAAAAAGAGAGGAGGAAGAAAAGAGAGAAAAAGAGAAAGAAATAAGAGAGCATTATGAATTGTCAATGAAAAAAGGTACTAACTTTCCTTTTATTGTTTTATTGCCTATGGACAAATTATTCATCAAAGAGTAATGGCATCAATAATGGAAAGAAGAAAGGATACTTAGGGAAGACTTGTTCATCAAGCAACAATGGGATCAACAATGGGAAGATGAAATGATGATAAAAAAAAGACATAAGCTTATAAATATATGCTCATGAATTAGCTTGTTTACCCATCCCTAACAAACCTATTGGTGTCATACCTATAATTTGGTTGTTTATTTGCATAATATTCCTTTTCTTTTCTTTGAGTATTATATCTTAAAATTGTTTGATGATTTGTGCAGGTGGGTATTTAACCCTGGGGGCAGACCTCCAAAATCTTTGATAATAAGAGATTGGCCTCTTCCAAGATCCAAATCCCATTTTAGTAGAATTTCTATTTTTTTTTTAATTTAGATTTGTGTCTCTGATTTATGTTTGTGTTTATGCATAGGACCTTCTAGAATTCAGATCGAATTCTCTCCAAACAGGGGAGAATGGTAAAGAATCTTCAAGTGAGAAAAATTTACGACAAATTATTTTTAAGAAGGAGGGTATGATAAGGACTATCTCCTAAACTTCAAGTTGTACAAATTTGAGGACAAATTCTCTTCAAGAAGGAGGGAATGATAGAGGACTATCCCAAGATTCCATACAAGAAGAACTTGAAAATGAACTTGAAGATAAACCTTTAGGTTTTCTTTTAGAAATTAGTTATGTTATGTGTTTTTGGGCTTTGGGCTTTGGGCTTTCTTTTATAAATTAGTTTATGTTTATTATGTTTTTGGGCTTCGGCCTTCTTGTAGGGTTCTTAAGTTTTCTTAAACTTATGTGCCTATATATAGAGGTATCAAAAATTAATGTAGCCACTTTTATTCATATATTGAATTTTATTTCATTAAAGAGAGGATTATCTTTGTTCTTGGGTTAGGGCATGTGGTTCTTATCAAAGTTTAACATCTATGTGGCGAATCTTCACTTGACTTATCAATCTGCTAGATTGTGGCGTCCTCCATCTCTGTCTTATTCCGCTTTCTTCTCTGATTTATTCGTGTCATGCCTCTTGAGGATTAAAATTCAGAAATGATCATACTCTTTCCTGAATAGGATCGTATCAGATCACATGTGTTTGATGAAGATTAATGAATATCCACTTGAAGATAATGTTTTTATAGTGCTAAATTTGTAAATGGTGTGTTAAATGTAATGGTTACATGTTATATCATGTTGGTAGGCTATATGACATAGGTTAGATGTTTTGTTAGTCTTAGTATGTCCTTTTTAATATGTTAAAATGGGTTTTAACAAGTTAAAAGGCTTGTTGTAAATAGTTTCTAATATGAATGTATTCAACCAGTTGAATTGGTTTTTATCGACTAATTTCACTTTAGTAAAGTGAAATCAAATGATTGTACGAAAAATTCAATCGAATGATTTCACTCAAGAGCAGACTATATAAGTTGTGTTTTCGAGAGTAGAGGCACGATTCTGAGTTTTTGAGCTCGAAAATTTGTTATTCATCACTGGAAAACTTTCTCTTCGCTGAATTACGAATACATTTTTTCATTAACTCCCATAGGAATATTTTTTATCATCCAATTGCACACTAATTGATTGAAGAGGATCATACTTACAGGTTGTCATAACAAATCGAATACAAAACAGAAATTTGAACCACACACAAAAGCAATGAACAAAACAAAATACAAACCTAATATAAGAGGATTGTAAATACCTTAAAATGACATAAAGAACATGGTGCAAAACCTCAAAACATGTCTCAAAGCAAAAAAAAAAAAAATTGCGATCAAGTGAAACCTAAAAAATTGCAAAAGAGGTTTAGGACTTAGGGTTTATGGCTTAGGGCTTAGGATTTAGAAAAGAGTAACTTACTGCAATAATCCGTTCTCAATCATAAAATTTGCAAAAGAGTATTAGGTCTTAGGGTTTAGGAAAGAGAAATTACTACAAGAATTTCTTCTTGATCATGGATCGTTTGAGGCTCTTGATACCCAATGGCGAATCTTGACCAATAATTATGGGGGAGCCAAATTAATATATTCAAAATTTTGAATTTGTATTTGATATGAACACCATTTTAGATACACTCTCCTAATTTCATCCTTTTTATTTATTGGATATTCTCATATTTGAATATGTTTTCTTGTATAATATTGTTCTAAAGAATTATTATCAAACTCATCATCACCTGTAATTTTCTTAACCTTAAGAAATGACTCCTCCAATTGAACAATTGGATTATAAGTACGATATTCTGGTTTGTGTAAAGAATTTGAATTTGTTTTAATTTTCATCTTCGTGGGTAGTTTTCCTTTTATTATTTTTAAAAATAAAAATAAATTCTTTTACTCTTCATCAATTGACCTATTTTTTTTTTTAAGTTTGAAATTCAAAAATAGTTTATCATAATCTAACGAAAAATTCAAAGTTATACCTAATAAAAGAAAACTCTAATAATCAAGTCACAATTGAAAACTCGTTATGAAAAAAATACATAGTACATTATTTTTTCTTCTATCTTAATAAAAAGTGAAGATACAAAGGCTCATGAGATAAAAAAAAAATAATGCTAACTATAATAAACTAATAATTCACTAGCAAGTGAAATAAAAAAGAGATTTTTCTTCAAAAATTGAAGAGAACATAAGAAATGATAGTAAAAATATTAAGTCTGTCTTTAACATTTTTTTTTTCTTCAAAAACAAAAAGAAAAAAAAATAGGTGAAACTGAGAAATAAGTATAATATAAGAAAAATTCAAGAGACAATGTAAAAGAAGATAAAATAAAATCTTAATAGATATTTTTATTTTTTATTTTATATTTTAATATTTATTAACATTAAACGTTGTACATTATAAAATGAAGGCTTAATTATATTTTAAATGTCACTTGTTCGTCACATGTCATCTTATTATTTTATTATTTTAAAATTTTATAATATAATTTATAATTTTATAATTATTTGATTTAATATTTTTATAATTTAATAATTTTTATATTTTAATTCAAAATTATATAATTATAAAATTAT
>Ga0099822_1007901_pt1 | contig 13673 bp, 4 predicted proteins | sample CowpeawhiteBW_FD_76839 | JGI IMG/M metagenome (GOLD analysis project Ga0099822, IMG submission 76839) | Root nodule microbial communities of legume samples collected from California USA - Cow pea white BW | ecosystem: Host-associated > Plants > Roots > Nodule | place: USA: California | collected... | reverse complement strand
TTGATTAAAAGGACTAAATCCACGTATTTCAAAAGATGGAGGACTAAATTGGTTCAAAGTTTCAAAATAGACTAATTCCAAAATTCACTGAAAGTTAAGGGACCAAAAACATATTTAACCCTTATTAGATTGTATGAGACATTTTGATGAGGGCTTTCTTCACGCTTTTTGCCACTTGCACTACTTTTATTTGTTACACTAATCATGATGTAATCATACTTTATTATTCATAATGATATGAAAATAACTTCTATTTATATATATTAATATGAATATGAAAAATGAAATAAAACAATTAATAACAATCTTCGGATAAATTTTAATGTCTTTAATTAGTATATGTTCAATTAAAATTTTGGTGTGATGTGACTTCTAATTTCTTTTTTCTTACTTTGTTCGGTTTTATGGGTGAAGGAGATGGATGACACTTTTAAAAATGTTTCAATTTCATACAATAAATAGAGTGAAAGGTTAGTCCAGTTTAATATTTTAATCACTCCAATAAATATAAACATTTTTCTACGATAATATCCGAAGGACACGTCATTTATATGTTTATATTGTGTGGCCTTCAAATTTAACGTATTTTTTTTCTAAGATTGTATTTTATAAATACATATACAATTTTGATATATATTTATAATTAATACAAGCTTTTTCTTGAAAAGGATAACTTGTAATTTTTTTAATTTTAAAAAATTCATGTTGGTAAAATCTACATTAAAAAAAGAATTCTATTAGAATGTGTAAAATATCAGTTGAATGAGATTTCAAAATGTTTTCAACCACAGCACCCCGTTACATAATTTATTTATTTAATAATGAAGCTGTCAATAAAATATTATTTACTTAACTAAAAAAATTATAGTTTAATTAAGTTAAAAAAAAGTAAAAAATTAAGCAAATCCACCTTTAAAAAGTATTACAATCTACTTATCATCATTTTTGTTTTATATTAAAAAATAATGAGAGTATTTAAAGTCTAATCAGCTTATATGTGAGATTACTACTTAAGAAATTAATAATTAATTTTGTTTTTTATAAAGTACCGTGATAGAGTATATGAAATTATGAAGGGTAATTAATGGAAACTCCTTTTGTTTTTTGTGTCATAATTTTTAGTTTAATAAGCCTTGACTTTGTGCTATCTATTAACTTATGATCATAGCTTTTGTTGGGAGTAAAATTTCAAACTTGTATTTTCCCTTCTCTCACGGTATCACTCTAAATAATCTTCTTTAGTCTTTTGCTTAGTCATTAAGGAAACCAATGTATAATAAAGTTTCCATCCGATACAATCATGTGATTAAAGAGACAAATAACATGTAATTAGAGGACAGTTATTTCACTGTGGTATATTTTAAGTACTAATCAATTATTCTTACTACTCTGATGTTTTTTTTTTCTTCGATAAAATTGATAAACATTTCCTATAATCACCACCTATAACTTTACTTTTGGATATATAGTCAATTACTTTGAATTTTTTATTGGATCATTAAATTTAGGGTTAAATATGTTTTTTTGTCTTCCAACTTTCAGTGAAAATTAGAATTAGTCTCTACTCGAAACTTTGACCCAATTTAGTTCCTCGACTTCAGAACTGCGTAGATTTAGTCCTTTTAAGCAAATTTTGTTAAGTTTATTTAACGTTTCAAACGCATGCATCTCATGATAGCATTTGAGATGTTTACACCGTTTGACACGTTTTTTCTTTAATATTAGTTAAAAACCTATCATGAAACGCATTTGAAACGTTAAATAAACTTAACAAAATCTGATTAAAAAGACTAAATCTACATAATTTTAAAGTTGAGGGACTAAATTGGGTCCAAGTTTCGAAAATGGACTAATTCCAATTTTCATTGAAAGGTGAGGGATCAAAAATATATTTAACCCTTAAATTTAATTTATACTTTTAAAATTATAATTAAGTTTTATATTATTGCAAGTGTTAGTTTGTGTTGCTTGTGGAGGTCCATCAATAACGATATGTGATGTTGAGAAAATGTTAATTTAATATGGATTTATGAATGTACATATTAAGAAAAATAACAGGAATTTATTAACTACAAAGACATTTTAATGTACATATAATGAGATAATAATTAATTTATAAAAAATATTTAAAAAAGAAACTTGTCGATCATGCACATTGAGTTTTAACTTTTGTAGCCTTCTCTAACCTTGACCTTTGCTCACTCTCCCTCCATTCTATGATTAGGACTAGCCCTTACTATGCAGAAAGTGGGTGATAATTATAATTTTTTTATTAAAAGTTATATAAAGTACATGTTTGGTAAAATTAGTTTAAAAACTGGTTTAAGGGATTTTGAACAATTAGTTAAACATGAAAGTAAGTTGAGATGAAAAAGCTAAAATCTGTTCATTTCACCATACTTCCACATAAGTTTTAATTTATAGATGATTTCTTTAAGATTTTTTTTTTTCTATTCTACATTTGACTATTAATATTATTCTATATCTTAAAATATTTTCAATTGAATTTAAAATATAATAAAAATAACATAAATTTAAGCAAGAGCTACACTGTGATTAGTGTAATGATCAAAACATTATATTATTAAAACAATAGAATAAATAATATACTTAGCGTGTTCGATTTTTCACTTAAAACTACGTGAACTCCAACTCAACCTTTCAACGCAGTCAAATGCTCAAAATTTCCAAATTCATGAAATTTATTTCACATAATATTTTTTGGAAGTGCCAAATGTAAGCATAGTTACAATTTTGGCAATTTTTAATTTTATTTTTCGTGAATGACGAGGAATTGATAAGGAGAAAAGTTAGTGGAGTTAGGTATTGGGTCCGTCATGTCTTCTCACTTTTCAACTATGATTCTCATGCGCCCATAAATTAAGCTACTTAATTACCAGATAATGCACCAATGATCCAAGTTTTTTATTTCAGTTGGTAAATATAAAGATACAATTAATTTTAATTTCCAATAAATCAAAATTGTGTTTTGTTTAAATTGATAAAGTAACATCACTTCCAACACTCATGCAGTTAGAAAAATATTTTTTTTGACACATACACCACCACCAGATACAATTTACTTTTAAAAATATTTTGTCACTAAAAAGAATTATATTTGTAAATTAGAAAAACAATAATATATGTACGGATACATTTAATATTTAATAGTTTCGTATCGTTTAGAAATCGATACAATATAATTAAGTTATACTAGATTCTCTTTTTAAAACATTGGGCATGAGTTTGAGGGTTGATAAATGGTGAATTATAAGCTTTTCAGAGACCAAAACAGAAAAGAAAAAGGTTAAATATGTTTTTGGTCTCTCAAGTTTCAGTGAATTTTAAAATTAATCTTTTTTTGAACCTTTATATCAATTTAGTTATTCATATTTAGAAATACGTGAATTTAGTCATTCTTATCAAATTTTGTTAAGTTTATTTGAAATTTTAAACGTATTTTATGATAATATTTGAGTTAACATTAAAGCGAAAATGTGTCAAACGGTGTAAACAATTTAAATACTATCGTGAAATGTTCTTGAAACGTCAGATAAATTTAACAAAATTAGGTTAAAAAAACTAAATTTATGTACTTTTAAAGATGAATGACTAAATTTGTCGAATGTTTTGATGAAGAACTAATTTCAAATTTCACCCAAACTTGAGAGACAAAAACATATTTAACCCAAAAGAAAATGAGGAAAGTTGGGCTGGATAGTGGGTAACAAGGAGGATGTTTGTGTAGATAATTAACCGCCAATGTAATCTCAACAACCAAATGTTCCAAAAATAATTAAGTGTTTTCCTTTTCATGTTTGCTATTTTTCTAAGGCTACCTTTCAAGATACTGCTAGATGCTTTAACACACAGCTGCACCACAGATTTTTTAGACACATGTGTCCCACTACCAAACAAACAACGTTTTTTCCCCTTAATAGCAGATCCTCAAAGAAAGTGAACAAAAGAGCAATCAAAAAACATCAAGAGTAACAACTCACAGATACTACTTGTAATATTAAATAGCAATTACATATAATCGGTACACAACTGATATAAATTCTACAGTATTATTGTGTGACACTTAAGCATTAGAAGTTGCACTTCGAATCCACCCAATTCCTTCAATCACAACTGAACTCAAAATTTAATTATTCATGAGTAACCATCACAGTCGAAATCTAGTGATTAATTTATAGTTAGCTTAATTGAAGTGGAAATTAACTTCCAAGACAAGAAGAGGGATAAGACATAAACATAAATGAGGGTTCCAACAGTAGTGTAGTTTTAGTTAAGAATAATGTCAGCGTTTGTGGTGGGTGGGTGGAAAATTGAACAGTTGCCAATGTATTAATGCAGAGTAGTACATGTTGTTTGGTAGGATGGAGGCTGTTGCTTTGTTGAGTTTGGTTAACATACGGTAGTTGAGGTTGGAGTGCTTCAGATTACAGTTTCGATTTCTGGCGATATATTTTGAAGACACAGTAAAAAAACAGTATAGAAAAATTCAACAGAGAATTCAAATTTTTATATCGAAGTAATGAATTCCAATTGTAGTAAAGTTGTGTGTGTTTGGGAATGAAGAGATTAGCAGATAACAATTCGGTTGTACCTGTCTTTAATGAAATAAGTGATCCCTTTGACACAACTGAAAAAAGGTACAGTTACATAATAATAGAGTTGAAAGAAGATGAAGCATGTATAATATAATATCTATAACTTATAAGAGCTTCAATATGGATTGATGACAACAACAATATACCTTATATAGGGAATCAAGCCTGTACAGGTATGGAAGAAGTCATAGAGACGCAACCTTTTAAGCGTTCAATGATGATGTTTTTGCTGACAAGGCCTGAATGATGAGTCAGAGGAAGACCCTCTTTCACACACTCATCGTACTTCTCCAGAGTGCACACGATGTCACTGAAATCTGGCCTCTTCGAAGGGTTTGCATTCCAACAACGTTTTATGAGATGAGCAAGTGCTGGTTGGCAACTAGCAGGAAGTGGAGGCCTTTCGTTCTGCTCAATTAACTCAAATCAGTGTTCAATAAAACAACCTTCACAGAGTAATAATAACAACAACATCATGCATTAAAGACACACTGACACATTAATGGAACAATTGTTCACTCAAATGTTTTCCAACTCATTGGGCCATTTCGAGAGTGGTTGTTTGAGGAGGGAACACATCGAAGGCCCATCCATTTTACCCATTAATGGATTCAATTCTAGTCAAGACTCATGTTGGCCCATGGACCCCCTCTCACAAAAAGTCAAGATCTTTGGACTTGCTTTTGTACTCTTTGCATCGAATTCAAAACAAAGTTTTGACCTTAATCTCAAGGGGAAGTTAGTACAATTCCTACGTGGAGTTAGCTTAAATGTTGTCAAATAGTTCCGAGCTTCTACCTGGAAAAATGCTACCTTGCTGGCAACAGTAACTGCGCCGGATGCTACGTTATTAGCCACGAGCCTCATTTGTTCCATCCTAGGAATTACACTTGTCAACAACACTTCCTCAATTAGCCTACTTTTTTCTACACAAAGTTTCTGTTCTACACGAAATTTCACTGACCAAATTAAACCTTGATGTTGCTACTCAAAAGATCTTGACAAAAGCTATTAATGTAGCAGTTGCAATTTTATGTCACGTTTTCCTTTCCGTTTTATGGTTACAATAACATCTTACCTATTTTTTTATACACAGTCAAAAGCATTTTGGACGGCCTTATTTTTCTTTCTTTGAATGGGTTTATAGAAAAATCTATCTAATCAGACATAAGAAGTATTAAGCATCGATGAAGGTAACATCAATTATTCTATGGTATCGGAGTTCAAATAGATCGAGTCACAATCAAATCGTGTATCATGTCGTGTCGTTTGAACTATTACATTGTAATAGTTATAATTTTTCAGTGATCCAACAAGTATAACACTAGGTACTAGATTCAAGAGTTGTCTCTTTAAGATTAAGCAGAGAGTTATAAATTGATGCAGCATTATATGGATAGGGATAGGGATGTGACCTTCTCAGCAACAGCAAAAGCAGCTTGAACAGGGGTCATTCCCTGGAAGGGGAGAAGAGCAGTGGTGAGTTCCCAGAGAACGATTCCAAAGCTGTAGACATCAACTTTACGAGTGTAAGGTTTTTCCTTAATCATCTCAGGGGCCATCCAACGATACGTTCCCATGTTTCCCTTGGTTTCCCGACACCGTGTTTCCAGACACGATGTTCCAAAGTCTGCCACCTTAACCCTCATCTCATCGTTGAGAAGCAAGTTATTTGACTTGAGGTCTCTGTGGATCACACCCTGCGAATGAAGGTACTCCATGCCCCTTGATATGTCAAGAGCTAACCTTAGTATGGTTTCTGTCGAAAGAGAATATGGTTCTTTCTTGTTCAGATACATCCTCAGAGTTCCTTGTGACATGTATTCTGTTATGATACAGTACACTGGCGGTTTTTTACAAGCTGCAATAAACTGTAAATTAATACACCTTTATTAGTCACCCCTCCATCTTCAAAATCTTACTCATAAAAACAAACCAAAGAAAAGAACCTCTCTCCTAATAACTACTCTTTTTTTATGCATACAACATGATTATCTATAGAACTTTGAAGTCAAAAACAGTTCAAACAGTGCTCTGCTTCAATTCCAAATCCGACACAGACAAAAACTCATAAAGCTAAACAAACAAAAAACATGAGTGTATGTATGTTCACAGACTAACAGTGGAGTGCTGTGGAGTTTGAAGAGGTTAATCACCTGCACTATGTTAGGGTGAAAGAGACGTGAAAGTAAAGCAACTTCTGACTTGAATTGCTGTTCGAGCAAGCCTCTTCTCTCCTCGTCCTGTGTGGGGATTCTGACCATTTTTACAGCAACAGCTCTCTGCTTGTAAATTCCTCGGTAAATTCGACTGTGAGCACCAGAAGCAAACTTGTTACCGATGAAAAGTTGAGAAAGGTCTGCAGTCCATTCTTCTTGATCCTCCTTTGATGCTTCCCATGTTTCCACATTCTCGGAGTCCAATATCATGGACCATGATTCCAAGCTGTCGAATCTTCTTCTCTCCATGTTCTCCAAGTCAGAATCCAACCGGGCCCTCGAAGACGAAGAGGGTTCTGGCAGAGGCTTACTCTTGAACCTCCTCAGACGAAGCGCATGGAAACATGAGCCTCCCATTGAAGTTCTGGCAAAGTGCATGCCTCTGAAACAGATATGCGCAGTGACCGATGCTTGCTTGTCAAAACAATCTGTCAAAAGTAGATTTTCTTCTGAATGTGTGAACCGATTTCAGGAAGTGCATAAACCGATTCCGAAACATAGGCTCCAACAGAAAATGAAGAACAGGAAGCAGAATACGAGTCAAAATGACTCATTTACGAATTCAGAGAAGACCCTTTTGGATTGCAAAAGATTTGTTCATATCAAGCAATTGTCTCAAAGCTGTCAAGGGTGAAAATTTCTGCAAAACATGAACATAAGAATTGGAAGTAACTGCAGGGAGCGTTGGTGAAGATGGGAATTGTAAGGAGATAGATAGAGATGAGATGAGAAGAGAAGAGAAGAAGCAGTTTTCACGGTTTGTTTCTGGTAATAGGAGGGGTGAGGAGGATTAGGTCGTGTAGCAGCATAAAGATGAATTCAAAGGGTGAAGCTTCAAGGGTGTCTCGTGAGTGCTTGGTTCAAAAGTGGAGCCAGAGAGAGAGAAAGAAAGAGAGACTTTTTGCTGGATTTTAATTTAATTGAGCTACCTTGCTTCTCTGTTCGCGTTTCTTTTCTTGCATGCATCATCACATCATCAATGATAAGTGGCCACAGTGCAAAGCATGGTAGATTTGAGCTTTGCGTTTTGCTCATCCAACAATTTTGTGCTTTTCATTCTGCTAATAGTTTGGGATATGTCCCATGTTGCATCCTTTAACTGTAGCACCAAATTGTTAGCACCAAAAAAGGTTCTTCAATGCATGTACATGTGGCACCTAACCTTGTCAAAAAGATAAAGATTAAAGCGCACACAAGAGCCAAGTCAAGAACCGTTTGATCCAAATGCCACGCATGATTCAACTCTTAGTTTACCTTTCTTTCTTCCCACAAAAAAAAAAATGTACTGAAAGGTACAGAAAGTGCGTGCAGTACCTTAACTGAGGGATTTTTTATTTGGATTTGCATGAACTATATGTGTATTAATTCCTTCTGGGATAGTCAATTCAGTAGATTAGATTGATGCAACTTGATGAGTTCTTTAAGCATTTCAATTGTGGATCATCTAAGCTCATAATATTCTAATTGAAATTTTGCAAAGGAAGGGTTTCTGAGTGTGGAATCAGACCTTTTAAATAAAAAGTGAAAGGTGTGTGAATGAGAAGACATTATAGAAACATATATAAAGATGAAAGATTAAGGAACAGAAAATATCAATGCTTCATTCCAATCCCTCTCAGTAGTTTGATTCCAAAATACTACCACCATGCTATCCATGACATTTTTTTTCCCTTCCTAATATACCGGTCAATTAATTTTTAGTTACAATTAATAAGTCTTATATTATATCACTTTAAGATAAAGAATAAAAACAATTTTAATACACCTTTCTATTTACTACCTCATTTTGTAAGAACAAAATTATGAGACAAACTTTAAACTTCAAAGTTGAACATATTTAAACGTGGTTAAACTTTTATGTAAATACTTTTTATAAATTAATTTATTTATAATATTTTAAAGTTATTTTTCTTATCTATGTATAAAAAACAATATGTTTTTAATTGAATTTTCTACTGCAACTTTTCCTATGAATGCAGAGGATTCCTATTTTTTAGAGTTAAATATGATGGCAGTCCTTAAACTTATATACACAATTGATATTTGTTTATGTTTTAAATTTTGATACATTTTGATCACAAATTTTAAAAATAAATGAATATAATGTTTTGATTTTATTGATAGTTATTTTTTATCTTTTATGTATTAAATGATATTCAAGATTGATATTTGATCTCTCTACACAATTCATTACACAACCATTCAAATATCAATTTGAAACACTCTTTTTAACACAATACAAAAGAGAAATTAACGTTAATGAGTTAAAATAATAATATTAATTCATTTTTTAAATTTGAGAACAAAAATACATCAAATAGTAAGAAAAAAACAAATTATATTTTTGCATCCGAACTTAAGAACTACAAACATATTTAAATTTAAAAAAAAAAATCTTAAGATAAAAATTCATATATACCTATTTAAAATTAAATCTTATGTATATTTATTCTAAAGCTCAATATCAATTGAAATTCTTGTTTTTTTCACTAATTAACATTAAATAGAAAATATTTATGTACAAAAATAGATAAACGAAAAGTATGTTTACTTTTCTTTTTAATTTTTTTCCCTTCTATATTATTTGGCAAATCTTACATTTTAGGGTTAAATATGTTTTTGCTCCTTCAAGTTTCATTGAATTTTGGAATTAGTCCTTCTTCGAAACTTTATACCAATTTAGTCATTCATCTTTATAAATGTGTAGATTTAGTCCTTCTTACCAAATTTTATTAAGTTTATTTGACATTTTAAACGCATGCATTTTATGATAATATTTGAGTTAACATTGAAGCAAAAATGTGTCAAACGGTGTAAATAATTCAAATACTATAATGAAATGTGTTTGAAATGTCAGATAAACTTAACAAAATTTGGTTAAAAGGACTAAATTCACACATTTTTAGAGATGAAGGACTAAATTGGTCAAAATTTGTGATGAGTGACTAATTCCAAATTTCGCTGAAACTTGAGGGACCAAAAACATATTTAATCCTACATTTTATTTCAGATATAATATAGCTGTTATTATTTTTATCAAGCGACAAATATTAAATAAGTTACGGACATAAGTCTCACATAAAAATTTCATTAAATGATTATAGAGTTGTACGAACCAGATACAATAAGTTTGATTTTTCTTAATAAAAATTTCTTTACATGCTATATCTATCATAACTTTTTGTTGATTGATAGTTGATAAAAAACATTAAGAAAATGTATCAATCAAGCACGGTAACTTATATTAAATAGTATTTTTAAAATTTAATATTGTTAAAATATATATTTATTCAAAAGGTGTCTTTTTAATAATTTAAAAAAAGTTGCTATTGCGTACAGACGTGAATGCAAAGTATAGATGAAGAACAAGGTTCTCCAACAAAAATTGCATCTATAGTTTACCCTTGATTAATCATTCTCTTTCTGTTGTTCTTTTGTATATTGGATGAAGCTATATTTATTTGGTAGAGAAAGTGTGATTGGAAGAAAGAAAGAGCAAGGTAGATGCTCCTTATAATGGAGCAGGAGAATTAAACTAAGACAATTATATCATATAGAATACATAATAACATATGTAGTAAATATTATCAATCTTTTGAGTATATTATCATTTTAAAAAAATTATCTTTCAAATTTGAATAATTTTATAGATATAAAACAAGTTGAATAATTATAAGAGAGAAAGAAAAAAACTAAGATAATACTATATAATAAATGTTCAGTACTTTAATAATTTAAACGGGACAAGACGAGTACTATGACATGTATGAAAATGGGACAGGTATATACATACTTATTCCCGTCCTTATACATAATTGAAAAAATTGGATATTTTATATTTATATCTAATTATTTTAATAAAATTTTGTAGAATTTATTTGACGTTTTAAACACATTTTATAATAATATTTGAGTTAACATTGAAATAAAAATATGTTAAACGGTGTAAATAATTCAAATATTATATTAAGATACGCTTGAAACGTCAGATAAACTTAACACAATTTTGTTAAAAGAACTATTTTCAAGCATTTCTAAATATGAAAAACTAAATTGATCAAAAATTTCAAAAAAGACTAATTTTAAATTTTACTAAAATTTTTAAAAAACTAAAAATATATTTAATCTTATAAATAAAAAGATCATATGTCAGCCCAAAAAAGAAGAACCATACATTTAAAATATATTTTCTTTTTAATTTTAACTTTGGAATACCTGCTAAACTTGAAGTTAAACATTACTTATGTACAATGCCTTCCGAGATGCTAACACAAGAAAATATCATTGGATGAAATTACTGTGTTTGCACATGACTACATTTTGATAAATAAATTTTTCACCAACTATGTTCTGAAAAGGAATCAAAACAAGAGAGGCAAAATCTGGTAAATAACAAAAGCATTTTTTTTTTGTTTAAAATGAGTACTCTAAAATAAAAGAAATGCATTTTAAAGATAAATATAACCAGCCTCAATAGTTTAAAACTTAAGGTTATAATAAACTTAAGGAGAAAAAAAGATATTTAAACAAAGAACAACATAATTTGACTCTATCATTTTCTTATACTAATATTTAACATAAATACTATTATTTTATTTCAAAAGTTTGTTTATATTTGTTTTTATTAGTTAAATATAATACTTTACTATTAAAAAGCGCTTATTTCAAACTTTCGTTTATACATTTATTTATATTAGTTAAATATAATATTTTATTATTAAAAAAATTGTTAAATGGAACTAAAAGAAATAAAAAATGAGTGCCAAAAGATAATTTTTCTAAACAAAGTCACAACACATCGCACTTGCAGAGAAGTTCTCTTCAAAAGTTGCCTCAACTTTTCAAATACTCCGTAGCAGTAGACAAATACCCGTGAATTGACACTTACCTGGAGGGTACTTTCGGATAAACACGTATTTGATACTTTTTCTTTTTCTTTTTCTACCTTCCAATGTAAATTTCCTAATACTCACTCTCCTAGTGTACATAACTTTTTTTTTTTTCCTTTTAAAATGTGATAACTCATAATATCTTTAACAATCCCGTTTTTTTATTTGTTATTAAAATTGTTAGAGGTAACAGACTTATATCCATCTTTTTGTAACCTTTTATTTATAATGTATTCTATACATACCAAGAATTCAGCCTATACTTTTATCTTTTCTATTTCAACAACCCCAAACATAGCTCAGTAATATCCTTGCGGTATTAAAAAGAAATTGAAATAAACACTGTTCAAACCAAGTGAACATATATCCCCATGGGTGCAGAGGGGCCATAACAAGAACTTCAAATAATTTATTGCTAACAAGAACTTCAAATATGTGTTGACTGAGAATAATAGTGGAAGCTACAACCTTGAAGGCGTTCCTCCTGCAACGACTATAGTCTCTCCTGTTATATAAGAAGCATCGTCAGATGCCAAAAATGCTGTTGCAGCAGCCATGTCTTCTGTTGTACCAAGCCTTCTAAGAAATGTCTTATCTTCAAGATTTTTCCTCTGCAGTAACACAGAATGATTAAATGTCGAGGAATGGGATTCAAGGGAGGAAGAAGGGTTCAGAAAACACTCACCACAGCTTCATTAGTTGTAAGGAATGAAGCAAAATTGGTCGGCACAAAACCAGGAGCAACACAGTTTACACGAGTGTCAGGGGCCATTTCTGCAGCCAGGGCCTACCCAACATATTACAAATCATTAGCAAATTAATAAAAAGAAAAGTTAGTAACAATTGCAGGTCAAGTACTAACTTTGGTAAGTCCAAGAAGAGCTGTTTTGGTCACTCCATACATAGCCAAAGAAGGTGGCGGGTTATAACCAGCAATTGAGGAAATGATAACAACAGAAGAACCCTTCTGCAAGTGAGGCGCAGCATCCTGCATAAACCAATCACATCATCAGCACATCTTATCAAGATGACATGAAAAGAAAATGCTGAAAAAACATATGTATCAAATTTGTTTTTGTTTTGGTCATTTCACGGAGTTAACTACCTTCAAAAGAAGTATAGTAGCTTTGACATTTATCTCCCATAACTTGTCAAGGACAGTGTCTTTTGTTTGCAAGATGGAATCAACAGAAGGATTTGCAGCAGCATTAGACACAACAACATCTATCTTTCCATATTTCTGCAGAAAACCAGAATGTTCAATCATATAATATCAGAACAAAGTTGGAAGACAGATTTCAATTTTATAGAAACTATGTATTGAAGAAAATGAAGGCCAAGTATCAGTCTAACCTCTTGATGAAAACAACAAATAATAATAAATCTGAATGAGATTTAGACTGGTACAAAATATGATCAAGATGGCCAAGATTACACACTGTGATATAATTAAAAACAATTTAATTTTACGGTAAGATTCAATAGATATGTAAATTTAGTATAAAGTGTTTTTAAAAGCTCAACTACTTAGAAATCCTCCTTGGTATTATAAAAAAAAAACAATAAAATTACTGTACAGCAAACTTTTACAACTACGAGTTAAAAGTGATAGTTTAGAGTGTTATACTAGCTGTATATGAAAAAAGAAAGAAGTTGATAATTGATCTGAAGATCTGACCTGCACAGTTTTGTGAATCAAATCCTTCCGTTGCTGAGGATTAGAAACATGACAAACAACCCCTAACACTTCAATTCCTTTTGCCCTCAGTTTTTCCGCCGCCGCGTCAACATTTTGCTGCGGCAATTGAAAGAGATGAAGATGAGGATGAAAGATATGAAGGGAAAACCTAAAATTGAGTGGATGGAGAAGAAATTAAGAAAGGGGAAATGAACCTGTTTGCGAGAAGAGATAACAACGGATGCACCTTCGAGGCCAAGCCTCTCGGCTA